>Ga0208162_1001835_pt1 | contig 10729 bp, 11 predicted proteins | sample CB_VirMetaG_4_FD_184539 | JGI IMG/M metagenome (GOLD analysis project Ga0208162, IMG submission 184539) | Freshwater to marine saline gradient viral communities from Chesapeake Bay - CB_1508_1M Viral MetaG (SPAdes) (version 4) | ecosystem: Environmental > Aquatic > Marine > Coastal | place: USA... | reverse complement strand
ACTCCGAGCTAAAGTCTAACGTGGCCGACTGGCTGCTACGCGACGATTTGACGTCGGTCATTCCGACGTTCATCTCATTGGCGGAGAGCCAGATTAATCGCGACGTCCGCGACCACCGCATGGTAAAGCGCGCGACGGCGGAAGTTGACACGAAATACTTCCTGAAGCCGTCAGACTGGCTAGAGACGATCCGTTTTCAGCTTAACACGACGCCAATTGCGACGCTTTTGTTTGTTACGCCGGATCAGGCATCCGAGGAGCAGATTAACTTTACCGCGCCTGGCAAGCCAAAATACTTCACCAATGTGGGCACGCAGATCGAGGTCGTGCCGACGCCAGACGCTACATACACTGGTGAGTTGATGTACTACGCGAAGGTGCCTGCACTTTCAGATAGCACAACGGAGAACTGGCTGCTTAGCTCTGCACCAGACATATACCTGTACGGCACGCTAATGCAGGCGGCGCCGTATCTTAATGACGACGGGCGCATTGCCGTGTGGCAGGGCTTGTACCGCCAAGGCGTTGAGACGCTAAAACTGCAAGACGAGAGATCGCGCATCGGATCGTCTAGCCTGAGAATGCGCCCACGCGCGATAGCATAGGAGAAACACATGGCAACCATATCAGATTATGTATTGGATGCAGCGCTGTCTAAGTTAGACACAGAAGCCAATCGCATAGACATTACGTCACAGGAAGTGACAAGTTACACAGAAGCGACTAGCACATACACGCTAGGCAACAGCACTTCAGTTGCATTTGGCGCACCGCAAGATGGCGACACGTCAGGTCGCAAGACAACATGCGCAGCTATTACGGATGGCAGCGTAACAGGGTCTGGCACGGCAACGCATTATGCAATTAGTGATACGTCAAACACGCGCTTACTTTGCACTGGTTCATTAACAACATCGCAGAGTGTGGTTTCTGGCAACACGTTTACTGTTACAGCATTTGATGTAGAAATTCCTGATCCTTCATAAGTAGGTGAAATATGGTTGTTTTAGCCAATAGAGTTAAGGTAGCTACGGCAACCACTGGTACTGGTGTAATTACGCTGGGTAGCGCCATAACAGGATACCAATCCTTTGCTGATGGCGGCGTGTCAGACGGAGACAGTGTTCGCTACACGATAGAAGATGGCGATAATTGGGAAATCGGTACTGGCACCTATACGGCTTCTGGGACAACGCTTTCACGCACAGTTTTAGAAAGCAACAACGCAGACAATGAGATTAACCTGTCTGGCGATGCGGTTGTATTTATCACGGCGGCGGCTGATGATATTGTGCCGTCAAGCGGCGGGACTTTTAGTGGTGATGTTGACGTAACTGGAAACATTACAGTAGCAGGTACAGTTGATGGCGTAGACATTGCGGCATTGAATACATCTGCCCTTACCACAAGCACCACATTCGGCGGCGATGTAAGTGGCACATACGATGCGATTGTCGTTGCGAATGACAGTCACAACCACCAGTTTAATAACCTTACAAGCAAAACGTCAGGAACGGGTGAATACTCTACAAATAATTATCTGACTGCTGGCAGGGGTAGTGGCGGCGTTTCACTTACTCATAATGATGGCTACGGTAATGCTAATGTAACTTTTAACCACAAGGCTGGCATACCTGAACAAAACGGTAAAACTGGTCGTATTGCTGTAAATACAGACAATACAACGACTGATGCTGGAGCAATGCAGTTTCATCTTGATAGTGGCACAAGTGGGGTTGCTGCTACCTCTACTGAACGTATGAGGCTTACAGAAACAGGACGTTTGGGTATTGGTGTAACCAGTCCATCGGAAGCATTAGACGTGTCTGGTAATATAGCCGTTTCAGGCACAGTTGATGGTGTAGACATTGCTGGCTCTATTGACCAATCTGTACTTACTACATCCAGCCCATCCTTTGCAGGATTAACTGTAGACACTGACGTTCTATATGTGGATAGCACAAATGATCGGGTTGGTATTAATAAGACTGCTCCAGCCTATGACTTTGACGTTACGGGCAATGCCCGTGTTACAGGCTCATTTCGTGTAGGTTCTTATATCTTCCACGATGGCGACACCAATAGCTATTTAGGCTTTGGCGCAAACGATGACTTTCGTATTTTCTGCGGTGGTCGGCAACTGATGCGGTGCGATGAGGGTGCTGATCCTGATATTCTGCAATTTATGGATGCTAGTAATTATACAACCAGCGCAGGCAACTGGAATATGTCTGGGGATGTTACTGTTGGTGGAGATGTTAGTGCAACGCAATATACCGCAACATCAGACATTACCCTTAAAGAAAACCTATTAGACATTGATGGTGCGTTGCAAAAAATCACACAAATAAATGGCTACACTTACAACTTCATCAAGACACCAGAATTGCGAAATGCTGGCTTAGTTGCACAAGAGGTTGAAAAGGTTGTTCCAGAGGCCGTCACAGAAAACAGTGATGGCATTAAGTCCATAGACTACAACGGCGTGATCGCTTTGCTTGTTTCCGCAATCAAAGAACAACAAGCAGAAATTGATCTGCTCAAAGAAAAAATAGGGGCGTAGTATGAGTGTAGATTATACCGCACAAGGTCTATTGAGACATGATAGTTCTACTAATGAAAGTGCCGTCAGTAGCTTTACAATTGACCTAGATAATACAGCAAGTGTTAGCCTTGTTGTTGCTCAATTTGCTTTCTCAACAGAAACTAGCAACGGTAACGCTAGAATTGAGGCGATGAACTCTACTGCTGTTTCAGATGTACGTTACAAAACATGGACGCACTCAACAACAAGCTCTTTTGGAAGTCAAAACTCAACACAAATAGTTACGAATTATTGGGATTTAGGCGCTCTTGCCACCGATAGCTTTACGGGGGAGTGGATGAGGTGCATGATATGGATACACAACTCCAGCATCGGTTACTCACTATCTCCTGCAATGAACGCTGTGACCATATATGGTCAAACAAGCTATGAGCAGAGCAACGGTGTTATGGCTCATGCTTTATTTAATGCCAAGTTGTTAGATGACCATGAAATAACAGGACTAAGATTTAAGCCACTATCAGGCAACATTGCATGGCACAGAGCGGTATCTTGGTCAATGGCAGACGGTTAAGGACACACTATGGGAAGTTACACAATATTAAGATTAAGAGATGATGGCGACTATGACCATGTGTCTATTAAGGGCGATGGCACAGAGGAAGTTATTGGTGTTGTAGCAGCTGCCGAAAAAGATGTGCCATGGGGTAGAATACCTGACGCAGAGCAAGCCGAAATGATGAGGGTAATGAGAAATGATTTGTTAGCAGAAACAGATTGGTGGGCATCTTCTGACCTCACTATGACTGCTGAACAATCGTCGTACCGACAGGCATTACGAGATATAACAGCACATGCAAACTGGCCTCACCTGTCTGATAGTGATTGGCCAACGAAACCGTAAGGAATAACTAAATGCTTGGCTTTGTCGCATTAGCATCAGCACCGTTAGCAGATGACGTTTCCAAGATTAACTACGAGTTTTCTGCTGACGAAATAACTGCTGGCGTACCAGTAGTAGATAGCGCTAATGCGTTTATCACTATTCCATGCAGTGCTGATGACATAACGACAACGCCTGTTGTTGATGCGATAAGCATAAGTCACATTTACAACTTTGCTGCTACTGAAATAACTACAGGCGCGGTTCTCGTTGACATTGTGACAATGTATGAGGATGAAACGATTATCCCAGCGGATACGATTTCATCTAATCCAACGATAGACCAAATTGATGTATCGGTTACGTCAAACTTTACTGCGGATAGCATTAGCGCAACGCCAGTTGTTGACAGCATACCAGTATCAGTTACGTCCAATCTCACAGCAACAGAGCTTACAAGCGCTGCGCCAACGGTAGATAGCCTCACACTTAGCCTTGTCTATAACCTTGCTGGCGATGAAATATCCACTGCTACGCCAAGCGTAGATAGTATTGCGGTTTCGGTTATCAGTAACTTTGTGCCGATTGATATTAGTACAACGCCTGTTGTTGACACTCTTCTAGTACAGCAGAGATATAATCTTCTAGCTGACGAAATAACCGCAGGCATACCAACGCTTCCCGCGCGCTTCTTGTGGGACTTCCAAGAGTTAGTGTCAGAAACGTGGAGCGAAATAGATGAATCAGCTCTGTCTTGGGTAGCGCAGAATGAGACAAGCGAGACTTGGTCTAACATTTCTGATATAAATACAGTATGGTCAGATCAAGATGACACGCAAGAAACGTGGAGCGATGCAGCATAAAAGGTTTTAACTATGGCAGACACAACGACAACAACTTACAGCTTAACGAAGCCAGAAGTCGGCGCGTCTGCCGACACTTGGGGTACAAAGCTAAACGCAAACCTTGATACTATCGACAACCTTCTCGACGGCACGACGGCTATAGCGCCAAACCTAACGGAGGGGTCGTGGAGCGTTGGCGGCACTGCAATTACGTCTACGGCGGCAGAGCTGAACTTGCTAGACGGCGTCACTGCGACGACTGCCGAGCTTAATTTGCTGGACGGAGCCACAACAGCCACGTCGACCACAATTGCAGACGGTGACCGCGTAATCGTGAACGACGCAGGCACGATGGTGCAAGTTGCCATGACAGACTTGGCCACGTACTTCACCGGCGACATTACATCAGTAGGCGCGTTGGACGCTGGTAGCATCACATCAGGATTCGGCGCAATCGACAATGGATCGTCCAACATCACGACAACTGGCACGATTTCGTTTGGAACGCTGACAGACGCAACGACAAGCGTGACGTCGATCAAAGACGAAGACGACATGGCGTCAGACGATGCGTCCGCGCTTGCGACGCAGCAATCAATTAAGGCTTATGTCGATGATCAGTCAATTACGAAGACATCTGGCTCTGCGCCGTATCTAGGAGCTAGAGCCTTTGTTTATGTCGAAGATGGCAGTGACGCAGCAAACACGTACCACGGCCAAAACATTGCGTCTGTCGTTAAAAATAGCACAGGTAATTACACGATAACTTTTACAACAGCTATGCCAGATGCAAATTACGCAATTTCAATGGGGCCAAATGCTCAAGGCTTGGGCACAAACAACGGTTACGGCATGATGATGGGTATTTTGGACAAATCTGCTGGCTCGTTTCAAGTTCAAGCTAGGCGCGTAACAGACCACGACATTTTTGAAGCAATGCAATTTAGTTTTGTGGTTTTCGCATAGGAGTACGCTATGCCTCTGGTGAAGCTAGACATACCAGCCGGCGCGGTACGCAACGGCACAGAATACGAAACAGGCGGACGTTGGCGCGATATGTCACTCGTCCGCTTTTACAATGGCGTTCTCCAGCCGATCAACGGGTGGCGCAAACGCGTCGCCAATCAGCTTACCGGCATCCCACGCGCAATGCATACGTGGCGCGAGAACGATGGCACACGCTGGCTGGCCGTCGGCACGAACTCTAACCTGTACGCGTTTGAGGCTGGCAACACGCTTAGCGACATTACTCCAGCATCGCTAACAGCAGGCTCTGCGACGCAAACTGGCTCCGTTGGCTACGGCGTTGGCGCATACGGCGACGATGAGTGGGGCGCGCCGCGTCAAGAGGTGTCCACAACGCTAACAACGCCGGCTGCGGTGTGGAGCTTGGATAACTGGAACGAGTACCTCGTGGGCGTCTTGTCTAGCGACGGACGCATGTTTGAGTGGGACTTAACGTCTGGCACTGCGTCGGTAATTGCCAATGCGCCTGTCGGCGTTGACGGGGTCATCGTAACAGAGGAGCAAATTATCTTTGCGCTCGGCGCGCAGAACGATCCGCGTCGCATCGACTGGTGCGACCAAGAAAACAAAACGCAGTGGACTGCGGGGGCAACGAACCAAGCTGGCAATCAGATACTGGCAACCAATGGCAAGATCGTCACCGGCTCCAACGTGCGAGGCGGTACGCTGATCCTGACAGACATCGATGTACACTTGGCCACATACTTAGGCCAGCCGTTCGTGTATCGCTTTGACCGCGTAGGCACCGGCTGCGGCGCTGCGTCGCAGGGCTGCGTCGTTCAAGTTGACGTAGGGGCAGTGTGGATGGGTCGCGACGGCTTCTGGATTTACGACGGTGCCGTGCGTCCGTTGGAAAGCCCAATTGCTGATTACGTGTTCCGCAATCTTAACGAAAGCCAGATCACGCGCGTGACGGCGTTTAACAACTCCAAGTATGGCGAAGTGTGGTGGCTGTATCCAAGTGGAGATAGCAACGAGTGTAATCGCTACGCCGCGTGGAGTTACCGCAACAATACGTGGACAATCGGCGAGCTTGACCGCACAGCAGGCACTGACGGAGGCATCTTCGGCCAACCTATCATGGCAACCGCGGACGGCTACGTTTACGATCACGAGGTTGGCTGGAATTACGATGGCAGCGACCCATACGCCGAGACGGGGCCAATTGAAATCGGTCAGGGTGATAACTTGGCCGTGATTACGCGCCTCATACCCGACGAGCGCAACTTAGGCGACGTCACGGCGACGTTCACGAGCCGCCTGTATCCGAATGCAGACGAGAGCACGCACGGGCCGTTTACGCTCACCGCTGAGACGGATGTGCGATTTACTGGACGCCAAGTGAAGCTGAAGGTAACGGGCGCCAAGAACAGCGACTGGCGTGTCGGCGACATGCGCGTTGACGTGAAGCAGGGGAGCAAGCGATGAAGAAGCTGCCAGTTGCCGGCCCAACGTATGACTACAAGCTGGAAAACATCCGCAACGACATCATTGAGCAGGAGCTGGCGCTTTGTTTGAAGCGGCAAGAAGACTTAGCTACTAACTCTACAATTGTTGACGGTGACGGGAATACTACAACGCTGCGCGCTAATTTAGATACTGAGTTTTACACGCGAACTGAGGCAGATACAGCGATTGCGTCTGCAACAACTAGCTTGGTTTCCGAAACTGCGTTAAGTACAGCGCTTGAAGACTACACTAACACAGCGACTTTAGAGCAAAACTTTTACACCAAGACTGACACAGATAGCGCAATTGCGTCTGCAACATTGAACCTTGTTTCTACGTCAGATTTATCTACGGAGTTAAGTAGCTACACGACAACAGCGTCTTTGCAGCAGAATTATTACACAAAAACAAGTACAGATTCAGCGATAGCGTCCGCAACAACAAATCTGGTTTCAACTACCGACCTAAATACAGCATTGGGTAGTTATACGACAACGGCAAGTCTAGAGGCTAATTACTATACAGAAACTGAGGCTGATAACGCAATTTCATCCGCAATTACCACCAATAACATAACACTTGGCAACACTTACGCTACAATTTCCACTGTTTCATCAGTTTCTGGAGATGTTGACGGCATCGAGGGCAAGTACGCCGTTAAAATAGATAACAATGGCCACGTATCTGGCTTTGGTCTTATAAGTGAAGCAAACGACGTAGCAATAGCAGGAGACGGTATTAGCGGGTCACCGTTGCCTACTACTAGCACTTTTACTATAGCGGCAGACGCGTTCAAGATCGTCGATACAAGCGATTCTAACACTCCTAAGACACCTTTTTCTGTTTATAATTCATCACGCGTTGTGGATGGCGTTACGCTCCCAGCGGGAGTTTATATGGAAAATGCGTTTATTACAAAAGCTGAGATAGTAACGCTTGATGCTGATGTAATTGATGCAGGCACTCTCAACGCAGAGCGCATAAACATTGACGGAACCATGTTAGACGTTACAGCTCTAGGTGAGTTAAAAATTAAAGATGCTGGCGTTGACACAACACAACTCGAAGCAAACTCAGTAACTAAACTCGCTGCCCAAAGAACAGCAAGCCTGTCACAAACGTTTAGCACTTCCATGACGAATGTCAGGGATTTGACATTTACGGAAACGCTTGTCTATGATGTTTACGCTTGGCTAAGTGTAGATGTTAAAAATGTCTCTGGAAGCTCTGTAGATGTCATTTTTGAACTCCATGATACATCTGACACAATACTTGCTCAGACAGTAAGAACATTAGCAAATAATGAGGAGCAAAACGTTTCTCTTGCGGGGTTTAGTACGACAATAAATGGAAGTAACTCTTTTGCTTTTGCTGCACAACTTGTCGGTGGTGGTGATCTTGAGTTTGATTATTTAAGCTTGCAAATTTTAGGGAGAAAGCGCTGATGTTTGTTATCACAACATACAAAACATCGTCTGGGGAGATTACTGGCAATTTTTACACTTCAAATGAAGATGACTTAATTCTTAATGTAAAACAGGATGAGAGCTATATAGATGGCGAGTACCTTTCTTCCGAATTTATAGTTGTAAACGGTTTGCCACAAAGAAAATCAGACGCTGAACTACTCAAAATACAAAATCAAAAAAATATGCAAAGATTACGCCGTAGACGGCAAGTAGATTTATCGTCCTCCGACTGGACGCAAGCCGCCGACAGTCCGCTCTCCGACGCCAAGAAAGCGGAGTGGGCGACGTACCGTCAGCAGCTCCGCGACTTACCCGCTAACACCTCCGATCCTGCCAACCCAACATGGCCTACGCCTCCGTCCTAGCCAAATGAGTAATAATGTTATACAATTCAGGCAAACGCCAAAAGTGAGGGTGTTACCGGCGATCCCAGAGTGCCTAGACGAGTTTCTGGATGACGCCATAAAGCTACTCACGCCGGCGATACGACGTCAGGAGCATAACGCCACCGTTGAGGACGTCATAGAAGACATACGAGGTGGAGGTGCAGTCTTGTGGTGCATCTACCTAGAGGACAAGTTGACCGCGGCGCTGACGACATGCGTTGTGAAACACCCTCGAAGGACTACCCTGAAAATTGAGTTTATGGGCGGCACGCAGATGGACGAGTGGATGAACGAAACGATCGCAACGCTCTCAGAGCTTGCAAAGCGCGCGGAGCTAGATGGCATCGAGGCGGATGGCCGCAAGGGATTTGACAAATATGTAGGCGCGTCGCCGTTTCGCGAAGTCTACAGACACTACGAGATGGAGTTGCTCTGATGGGTACTACGAAAACCACAACAAGTAAGATGGATCCAATCCAACAAAAGTTTTTGGAGGATACTCTTCTTCCGTTTGCTCGCGAAATTACTGGCACGCCATATGAGTCATACACGGGAGAACGTGTCGCCGGATTGACGCCACTACAGCAGCAGGCGATTTCTGGTTATGGGGCGCTCTCACTACCTAGTGAGCTTGCGACAGCATCTGGCATTGTGGAAGACGTCGCGACAATGACGCCGGAGGAGCTGTCAGCACAGCGCGCGCAGTACGCGCAAGAGTACACCGACTTAATCATGGATCCGACGCGCGCACGCTTGCTTCGCGAGCAAGACATCGCCCGCTCAACCGAAGCCGGCCAGATGACACGAGCGCTTGGCGGCGCAGGATTTGGCGCATCACGTCGCGGCGTAGCCGAAGGCGAGCGCGAGGCGGCGCGTGACGTTGCAGTGCGAGAGCTGGAGGCGCGCATCGCAGGCCAAGGGCTCGATTATGGCACGCAGCGCCTGATGTCAGACATCGGCTTGCGCACGGGCGCGGCGGGTCAGCTTGCCGGACTTGGTATGACGGGGCTAGGTGCGCAAACAGACATCTTGGGTCGCCAGATGGGAGCTGGTGAAGCGGTGAGAGCGTTAGATCAGGCGCGCTTGGATGTGCCTTACGAGGATTACCTTGCGGCGATGCAGTATCCGCTGACGCAGTTTGGCGTACTTACTGGCGCTGGTCAGGCGTTCCCTGCGGGCCTTGGAACGAAGAGCGAGAAAAGCCCGCTGACGGGAACACTCCTTGAAACTGGCGCTAAAATTGCTGGCGTTTACTACGGCATACCGCAAGTAGGCGCACCAACAATATAGGAGACACACAATGGCTATGCCACGCGATCCAGTGACAAATTTGCCGCTAATACCAATTTTAGCATCGGAAGTTTCTGAAGAGGAGCAAGTTAACTCTCTGACTAATCCTGATGCATTTAATAGTGTGACATCTAATGTTGATCCATCATTGCAGGTCGACACTGGAGCGCGATTAGTTGAGCCAATCCCCGCAAGCATGCCCGCTGGTTCGCCGCTTGTGGCGAAGATGAACCCCAACGCTACTGTTGAGCTGTCGCCGGCAATGAGGACGATTTCTCAGGCAATACCGACAGACCCGTTTGAAAACTTATCGAAAAACCAGAGACGCGCATTAGCGTTTATGGCTTTGGCAGACGCTGGTGCATCAATACAAGGTCGAGAGGGTGGCAACTTTCAGGCGCTATTAGGCACCTACACTGAGCGCGCCGACATGGAGCGCAAGCGCCAAGCAGCAGTAGCACGCCAAGAGGCGTTTAGGTCTATGCTGCCTAGCGCAATGCCAACAGGCGCCGCTAGCGGAGACATGATTGCGCAGCTTGAAGCTCGCAAGCAGGCAATATTACAGCAGGCAATGTTATACCCCGAAATGGCGCCATCGCTAAAACTGTCGTTAGACGAAGTAAACGCGCAGATTGAGCGTTTACGTAAAGAAGAGTTTGCGAGCCAAGATACGGCAATGGGAGCTTCGACAGTGCTTAACACTGTCAAAGACCTATCTAACGCAATTAAGGCAAACCCAAATATTACTGGCCCAATTGGCATGATACTTGGCATTGCGCCATTTACAAAAGCGGGCGAAGCTCGATTAAACATCGAAACGCTTCGTGCTAACTTGG
>Ga0208162_1001833_pt1 | contig 10737 bp, 13 predicted proteins | sample CB_VirMetaG_4_FD_184539 | JGI IMG/M metagenome (GOLD analysis project Ga0208162, IMG submission 184539) | Freshwater to marine saline gradient viral communities from Chesapeake Bay - CB_1508_1M Viral MetaG (SPAdes) (version 4) | ecosystem: Environmental > Aquatic > Marine > Coastal | place: USA... | reverse complement strand
GTGCTTGTCTTCTCCGAGGTCAACGTGTAGTTCTTCGTTTAGTTCTTCCTCGGATTCTTCTTCTGACTCTTCGTCTTCAGAATCTTCGTCTTCTTTAAGAATATCAGAAACCATTTCTATCATTTCTTGGAGAGTTAATTCTTCTTCGTCTCCGCCGAGATCACCGCCGCCAAGGCCTCCAAGAAGATCTTCATCACCTTCGTCACCAGCGAGTCCACCAAGAAGATCATCTGTTGCCATGGGTTCTTCGCCACCAGATGTTGGGTCTTCTTGTGCTGCTGCTTTTATAGTATCAAGGTCGATTTCAAAATCTGACGGATCGAATTCGAATTCCATTGAAAGCTCGGCTTGGGCATTTGGATCAACAATGTTGCTTGGTGATGATGCCATTGGAGCAGAAGGCATGGCTGAGGTTGCAACAGAGGCACCAGCGTCTCCGCCCATTTCTTCTTCATGAAGCATGTCTGCTTCTTCTAATTCGTCCATCTCGGCAAGAAACACTCTGCCATTTCGTCCTTCAACTTGGACGCCGTCTTCGTCAATCGAGTAAACTTTTCCAATTTGATTTGATTCCATATGACGAACATAAGAACCGACACCAATTCGAGAATCATTTCCTTCAAGAAGAGACTCTACCGCTTCTTTAATTTGAGGAGCATACTTTTCAATAATTGCCTGTTCGGCGTTTTTAAGAGCAGCCTCACGAAGTGCGGTTGCATCAACAATTGCTTGTTCTAACATTGAAGACATTAAAATTTCTCCTAGAAATACTATATCACAAGTAAATAGTGTTTATGATAGGAAAAGGAAGATTGATTTTATAACAGGTCAATCGAGCCAGATTTCTCTGTACCGTCAGAGTATTTAACCATGACATGAAATTTGTTTGCTACTTCATCAACATAGAAAGTTGCACGGCTATTGTTTGTTGGAAAATTAGTCGAACCACTAGAATCAACAAAAAAAGTGAGTTGCCCGAAGTTGGTGTCTCCATTTGCATTTATGACCGGCTGGCCACCTAGATTTAGCGAGTCGTCAAAATAAAGTCCCGAACCTGAAATATTAACAGATGCAGAAACACCAAGAGTGACCAGTTGAGTCCCATCCCATTTTAAAGAATTGTTGCTTGTAATTGTATTTGCTGTGCTGTTACAAAATACAATATTTGAGTTTGAATAATTACCCAGTGGAACGTTATTCAATGTATTTCCGTTTCCTCGGAAGTTCTCGGCATAAATATCTCCATATCCATGGATAGTGCTTGAAGCAGTGATTTCTGCAAAAGAAGCACTGTTTCCAATAATATCACCCTCAATATTTAAAAATGTCTGTCCTCCGACTATGATCTCTTCTTGTAGATACAAAGATGAACCAGAGATATTCGAAGAAGCAGATATATTTGTTGTTGCTAATGTTTGAGATCCTGTAAAAAATGTTAAGTCCGGAGACCCTGTTAAAGAATCATCATCGTTAAATTGAATCTCTGTATTTGCTCCTCCGGGTGTTGGGTTACCTGTTACGCCTGTCAAGCCCGAACCATCACCTTCAAAGTACGCACCTGATATTGTTGTGCTTGCGCTCAATTGAGATACGCTAATATTATTGGGCATTCTAGCATTGTCTAGTTGTCCGGAAGAGATTTGAGTTGCGGCCAAATCAAGACCACTCTCTAGCACAGATAATTGTAGATTTCTATTATTTATTGTGCTTCCAGACACAAGTATGTAATGGCTATTATTGAAACTTCCTTGATTTGGGCTATTTCCGATATCAACTTTCAGTCCGGAATCGTCTGCGAGCGCTCCTTGTGATTTGAGATCTACTGCTAGGTTATTGCCATCGGTAGTCAAACCGGTCGATGCAGATATTTGAGATCCGGATATTTGTCCTATAAGGTTTGCAGCCAAAATACTGTCAGCAGTAACGCCTGTTATACCAGATCCGTCACCATTAAATGTGCCAGTTATTGATATGTCGCCTCCGAATGTGGCATTACCAACATTGTGAAATGTTCCAGATCCTGATATGTTGCCGTCGACTTCAAGTTCAAAAGTCGGCACAGAAACTCCGATCCCTATATTTCCATTCGGAAGTGTAAGGTTGCCTGTCTGAACTTGCACACGATCAGGACTAAGGTTTCCATAAATGGTGAATAACTCTACATCTTCACCAAAAAACTGAATTCTATCTGTTTGAAATGATATTCTAGTATCACTATCACCAGTGTGAGAAACAACACTAGCGACCGAAATTGAACTTGCTGATAGATCTGTGAATGTCTTTTGGCCGTTGATTGTCTGATCTGAAGATGTGTCAACCATTCCTTCAATTTCTGGTGTATCATCTCCAACAAAATTGACTTTGCTTTTTAAAATATTATATGACATTATGTAACCTCAATTATTGCCTCGTGCTATCCATAATTAGGTATTTGATAATAAAAAGGGAGGTTGCCCGAAGGCAACCTCCACAGAATGAGTAGGACAAAAATCCAATCCGAAGATTAGATGATGTACCAAGAAGAACCAGAAGAGATCAAAGTAACAGCAGCACCGTCTGTTTCAAGTTCAATTTGGGTTGTACCAGTATCAAAGAATGTATCAGATCCATCACAATCAACAGTGATTAATCCACCAGAAATATTCTTAACTCTGATTGTTTGACCATTGCCGGCAATGTCAAGCAATGTAGCGTTACCGTTAGCCAAAAGTACATCAGTACCCGCAGCATAAGAAGTACCGGTGAAAACATCAAGAGCAAGGTCAGCACCAACAATGCTATCAACATAAATTTTAGACCAACGCTTGTTGGCCGAGCCTAAGTTAAGGGTGTTGTCAACATCTGGAAGCCAGTTTTCAGCGATTTGAGCATCAGAACCTGCGTTAATAAAGAACGCAGAACCAGAAACATCACCAGAGGTTGAAATAGCACCGTTTGAAGAATCAACCATGAATTCACCACTAGCACCAACAACAAGACCGAAATCACCGCCTTTAACTAGAAGACCGGCAGAAGCAGTGAACAAACCTTCGACTAGAACAGTATCAGCAAAATGTGCGTCATCACTAATGTAAAGATCTGCGATAGAAGCAGATGGACATGCTATAAGGTTACCAACAGCACTAACACTGAAAGCATTGGCCGCACCAACAGTTAGAGCACCATCAATATCAACATGAGAAATTGAAAGTGTATCAGAACCAGAAATGGTTGAAGCACCAGCAATTGCACCAGCAGCAGTGATACCACCACTTTGAAGAGCCAATGAAGTACCAGCAAGAGCATCCATGGTCAAAGCAGAACCAGAAATATTACCAGCATTGGTAATGCCACCATCTTGAAGAGCCAAAGAAGTACCAGCAATAGAATCAAAAGTTGCGGCAGCACCAGAAACAGTACTTTCAGCAACAACAGCACCAGCAGTTGAAACAGTAAAGTTTGAACTATTAACATTAATACCGCCATCGAGAGATGCAAGTCCCTCAGCAGTCAAGGTGCCTTCTTGAGTTAAAGCACCCGAGAGTTGCGCTGGACCTACTTGAAATTTATAAGCCATAATTTATATCCTCCATAAAAGCGCGCCATGGCGTGTGATGTCGATAAATACGGGATCTAACGAACACCACTGGCGCTACAATAAATAGAAGCCACCAGTTCAAAACGACATACTAGTATATAAAGAATTTGTTGTTTCCGTTCGTATATAGATTTACGGCGCCATATGGCGATTCAACAAAAATGCTCCCCGTATTATCAATCAAATCATTATCAGATGAGCCCGTAATTTTAATATTGTAAGTAGTGGCCGCACCACCTTCGTCTTTTATTACAAATGATTGTCCGTTTTGCAAAGTTGCTGCGGCTGGTAATGTAATTGTCGTAACTGCTGCTATTGTATCTGTCTGAACACCGATAAAATAATTTGTAGCAGTTATTGAATAAGTTGTGGCGGCAACAGAGACACGATCTCTAACAATAGTTCCATTTATTAAAACACTACCAGTGAACTGATGCGTGTCATCTGCGGTGTCTCCGAACTTTGTTGATCCGGATGCTTCTAGGTTAATAACCGATTTATTGACAACATTGATATTTAATTCATTTGCATTTATAGTTCCGCTTACATCAAATGTTCCAGTTAATACAAGCGTATTACTTGAAGTCAAATACAAAAGATTCACAGATCCGCTTGTTGAATTAGATCCAGTCAAGAATTGTAATGAACCGGTTGGCCCTGCTGCTTGACCTGAACCACCCCCTGAGCCACCACCTGCTGAGGATGTGACAACAATTCTGCCAGAAGGATCAACTCCCAAATAAGAAGTTGTTGCAATATTTCCTGATAGTGGCTCGCTCACAGAAAGATGAGTAAATGAGCCAGTTTTTGTTGAAAATGTATTGGTGCCTTGATTAAAAGTGAAATTTTCATTTCCTTTTAAATTGAATTCTCCAACTTGGGATGTCGGAGCAGCGCCAAAGAAATACGGAATCCTGCCGGTGTCAGCGTTTGTTTGTTCTGCGTGGCTAACATTGATAATATCAGTACCATCGCCATCGTATGCGCCACTAAAAGCGCCCGATAATATTAAGGCGCTTTCGCCAACATTTCCAGATAATATGTTATAAGCCATGAGTTATTCCTCATAATAAATATTATCTAGATAATAAACCAATTAGTTCCACCATCAGAATAAAGAGTCACAGAAGCATTATCACCAGAAAGTCCAACGAATGTTCCATGATCAACAGTATCGCTTAAAGATCTTGAAATAGCAATTTGGTCTGTTGGTGTCTCGGGGCGGCCGCCCACAAAAGAAAATTCGTCTTTAATAACAATAATCCTGCCCGGAAAGACATTAGCAGCAGGTAATGTGATTGTTGTGCCTTCGCTAGCTGAATATCCAATAATATAATCTGCTGGGCCAACTGTGTGGCTGGTGGTAGTTAATCTGTAATAAGAAAAATATACACCACCAGTTACGCTAACACTACCAGTGAATTGATGAAAATCGTCTTCTGTGTCTCCGAACTTGGTTGAACCTGATACATCAATATTGATGACCGTTTTATTTGTTACATTGATATTTAGTGTGTCTGCATTGATAGTGCCGCTGACCGTTAATGTACCGCTTAAAGTTAACTCAGGCAATTCAGCGTCCGTGCCTGATGATGAGCCGGTATTAAAAACCAATCTTGAAGAACCGGTTATATCTGTTCCGGCGTGCAGAAACTGAATAGATCCTGTGGGACCTGCTCCGGAGGTGCCTCCACCCGAGCTATCACATTCAATATAAGCCCAGCCAAATTCAGCCATTAGCCCACTCCGATAGAACCAGACCAGTTAGAACCGGAAGGAGATGCGCCCTCAACTCTACCAACATCAATGTTTGTTAAAGAAGCATAAACACTAAAATTGGGCGTATAACTGCCGTCGGCCATTAAAAATATTGATTGCGCCTTTACATCCAACTCGATCTTATCAAAGCCATCAATAGACACATAGTTTGCAACTGTATCGTGCAATCCTCGTCTAGAAAATGCAATTCTGCAATGCTGCCCAGTTCCACCATGATTAACAACGGTGATTGATTTTGTTGTGTATGGAAAATCAATTTGGTAATAATTGTTCGCACCAGACGCAGGCAATGCAGAACTAGTCAAGAAAGGCATACCGCTCGCTTGATATGACCCGACATTATTCAGACCAACCGAATATATAAAACTTGATGACATCTCTAATCTCCTATCGTATTAAATAGTTTAACGACGTCGTTTCGCCATTTCTTTCTTATGTCTCGCAATAGCTCTTTTCTTTGCTAGTCTCTTTTTTACAGAAGGTTTGACATATTCTCTTCTATCTCTTGCTTCTTGAATGATTCCAAGTTTCTTGCATTTTCTTGAAAATTTCTTAACGGCTCTCTCGACAGATTCGCCTTTTCTAATTTTGTATTCGTAGTTATAACCCATTACTTCTTCTCATTCATCTTCGCCCAAATGGCAGATGTTTTATTCATTAATTTTGAAATGTCCACTCCGGGATCATTAGGAGCAACTCCGCTTAAAGCACCTTGTCCTTGTGTATTGGTCTCTGCTGGTACGGGTGTCGTTCCTTCAAAAAGGTTGACTCCATTGTAGGCACTGCGGCCAATGGAATCCATTAGCGTCTTTCTTTTTGCCGCAAGTCTTGCTTTGGCTTCCTCATCGGTTTCCAAACGAGGCTGTGGCTTTTGGTATTGCCGCTGCTCTACAATTTGTTGAGCGGGGACCTGTTGTGTGCCCCTCATAACCTCAGCAATAATAGAAGAAAGAGTTCCATCTTCGAACATAACTTCTTTGATGCACTCTTTAATCAGCGGCTTCAATATTTTTTTCAATTCGTTTTTATTCATTTTTACTCCGCTGCTTGGGTGTAATTGGCGCCATGAAAACCTAATTCATCAGCTAAAGCTTTTTCTAAAGACGATTTTAACTTTTGTATATAACCTTGGTCTGCTGCTAAAGAGTTATCTTTTTTCATTTTTTTAATTAAATCAAAAGGCTCCAAATATCCATCTCTGTCTAACATTTTATAAATAACATTTCCAAAACCCCAGTTTTGGCTAACATATCCTTGCTCTGTTGATTTAAAAGCTTGGCTTCTAACAGATTTCAAAGAATCTTTTCTTTGATAAGTTTTCAAACTTGCTTGCAAGATTTCATCGGGATTTTGTGTAGAATTCAAAACATCTAAAAGTTCTTTAAAATGTTTTTTCAAATTGGCCTCGACTTTTGCATAAGCTTTTTGTTCGCGACTACCAGCACCCATTTTTTGATTATACATTTGTTTAGCCTGTTCAATATCAGGTTTTTTCAGCCATTCTTCAGTAACTGGGTCATAAGCTGCGTCAACATTTTCATAACCCAAATTGTTTTCCATTGGCTTGAATTGATATGGTCTGCTACTACCTTCTGGTCCTTGAAAATTTGGAAAAGCTAAGTTTTTTTCTAACCACTTATCAATCGCACGTTGCTGCTTGCTGTCCATGCCCGGAATCACCAAAGAGACATCAATATCAGACCCCGGACCATATTGATAAGTCACAGCAGCTCCAACAACGAAAGCTTCTGTTATATTTAGATTCGGAAATTCACTTGACACCCAAGCTTTTGCTTTGTTGATACCATCTAGTAATTTACTAGAAACATCTGATACTAATTTTCCTTGATCATCAAAGATATCAGATAATTTATCTGCTACTACGTCGACGATAGCTTCATTAAATTTACTTTCTTTTAAAAACTTACGCCAGTTTTCAAATAGTTTTTGTTGTTTACCAAAACTTGAATAAATCATAATATTAATCCCTCAAAATTTTATCAAATAAATTATCAATTTTGTTTTCTTTATGTTCTCGCATCCTAATCGGACCAGCATTATAATCCTTTGGATAAACGAAAGCATTTGGAGTTGAAGGCTCGGAGACAATATCAAAGCAGATCAATTGGAAGTCGTTCTCGACGACGGTCTGACCTGCTGACTCTCTAACCGAACCAAGTCCTCTAGAGGAAATGCCAAGCTTAACTCCAGCATTAATTAGTTCTTTTAATGTTCTTCCGGAAGGTGTGTCAAGAACTTTGATTTTTCCCATCACATCCTTGCCTTCCCACCATACATCTGTGATAATATGAGAAACATTTTTGAGATTTACAACAGAATCGTCTGGGTGGTCAAGCTCGCCGCAAGCGCGATTATCATCAACGATTTTTTTATAATTCTTCATCTCGCGATTTAGAACATCATAAGGATAGACTCGTCCGTTTCCATTTTGCTTATCAGCAGTTTGGATACGACCGGTCAGATACATCGCGCCATTAGAAATCTCACGCTTCTCTCGTTCGGTCAAGAGATCGGGGCACATACCATTGGGGCATAGTTCATAAAATTCTGTTAATAATTTTTTAGACACTTTCTTCTCCAGCTAATTGTTTAATCATTTCTCTGTTATCTACACTAACTATCTCGTCGAAACCTTCATCTTCCGAAACATTAGCAAAAGATGAGAACATTCTATCAAAAGCGGCAGGAGGAATTGTCTTTGACTTGCCCATTCTTTTGGCTGCTTCTGCTCTTTTAGCAGCAACTTTCTTAATAAAATCTTCAGCGCCTTCGAATTCAAAAACAACAGCAACTTTTTTATAATTGTCCTCGGAACCTTCAATAGCCCGAAGAGCTCCTTTGCGAGCACCGGCGTTCATATTGGTCATATCAACAACAATATCTTGTCCACTTGGAACAGCACCAGCAACTCTTTCATTAAACTGTGAGAATACTTTTCCGTTTGCTTCAAGAACCTTTGAGAATGAAAGAGGTTGCCAAGACATATAAGAAGGTGATTGAACAACTTCTCCGTACTTTTCATCTGAGTCTCCAAGCTGCGCATCCTTTGGAGGAGCTGCAAAGAGATCATCGTAAGTCCAGCCATATTCTTGAGCAACGCTTTCGACAATATCATCTCTATTGACAATATAAGGATCATTATCAAATGTGTTTCTGATCCAAGTTGATTTACCAATAGACGGAGGCCCAACAAGAACAAAGATTGTTTTTTGTCCTTCTTGTGATTCTTTTAAAAACTGTCTCCATGATTCCATTAATAATTTCATTTGTATCCTCAAAAGAAAAGCGGGCGCGACCCGCCCGAGTTAAGATCCGCTGCAACAGCGACGAACTGGTTGTAACATCCATTTCTTATTCATTTTATGCTCCTTTGAGAATATGTGGTGCTAATTTTTCGCCAACTACTGACAATATACGAGTTGCTGTTGTTGGGTCTTTTTGTTTGATCGATTGATAATATTGTCTAGCAGCATTTACATCACCATCGAGAGATAATTGTTTCAATAAATAATAAGCGTGATATATATCCGGACTTTTTGATTTATCGGATGCCTCTGGGCGCTTCATAGCGTTAACGATGCGGGTGGCGATTGCCTGCGGGCTGTCGTCTTCTTCATTCATAACTTTATCAAGTTCTTCCTTGATAATTTGTTTTAGTTTAGCAGTTGTAAGTTTCATTTTTTGTCTCCATTATTAAACTTAATTCCATCATCATTCACAAGCATACTTAAAAAATAAGATGTGCCTGACGCCATCCATCCACAAATTAAAAAGTTTGCGAATGTGTATTCAAATGTAAATAGTTCCGTAAAGCCGTTTAAGGTAAATAAAAGGGCTCCAACCCAAAATCCCATACACATTGGGCAATGCCAGACTTTACCCCATCCACGATAAGCATCCTTCGCAGGACGAATCTGATCGAAAATCGAACCATAGACAAGGATTTGAGTTAGACCATATGCGGCCAGAATAAACCACAGCCAGCCAGCATCAAATTCTAAAAAATTTACGTTCATTTTTACCTCTAATAATAATATCCGTTGTACGGATAAGCTCCAAAGATATAAGGACGAATTGAGCCTTTCTCTTCTTCTTGAGGAACCTCGCCAAGTTCTGTTGAATTATCACGATCAGGATTTGTTAAAGAATCATCATACATTTGTTCATAATCATGAACAGTCTCAAAATATGGTCTCTCGCTTTCAATCCATTCTGATATTTGATTAAGAATCAAAGGATAAAGTTTGTCTGACATTCCGGGATCTTTCATTTCAAGCAGCTTCCCTTCGAGAGAACCATAGACATTTCCGCCTTGAATTGTATCGTAAGCAATGATTCCTTTTGTTCTCAAACGTTCCATTAAACGAGAAGACGTTCCGTAAACAATATCAGTCGCCAAGTCTTTAGCAAAAGTTACAATTTTCTTTTTCTCCGCCATTAGCACGATATCAATATCAGGATGATCGAAGATCATTAGATCGCCATTATGAGCTTTTCTAATATTAAGATTGAATTTGAGCTCGTGAAGATTGGGGTTGTTAATTGTGACGCCAATCGTGGGAGTTCTGTCAATATTGACAGAAATTGTTGTATCTCGAGGTTCGGGTGCCGGAGCACTTCCAATCTTTACATTAATGCTCATTTTTTGTCACCTCATACACTAAATCTTGGATGTAAAATAGATCCTTAAGCATTTGTTCGTCTAGACGTCTTTCCTTAAAACTATTAAGTTTATCCACAACTTTTGAGGCATTCTGGGCATATGTGCTTTCGTTCAAGCTTTGAAGGGAAGTTCGGAGACGATGAATCTCTTCGTTGATAAATGATTTAAGACCAACGCCATTATCCGAGAACGAAATAATAAAGTTTGTCAAAAGCTCTCTTTGTTCTTTGCGAAGAGACTCTGCGTAAGTTTCATTGAATTTATTAACGAAAGTTTTATATGTAAGGTTGTCGATATGCTTCATCTTGGACTCAACAAGAGTCTCTCTTCTAAACTCAACAACTCTGTGCTCGATAAGTAATCGCTTCTTTGCTGGGAGTTTCTCTTGTTTAAAGAACATATCGGCTGTTGCCATGTTCTTGTAATTTCCAATAAAGTTATTCCAAATTGCTGGATTAAAAGCTTCATTCATTAATTTGATAAGTTTAGTCTGTGCATTAAATACTGCTTTACGATCAAGATTATCATAATCTTTTTTAATCTCGTAAATTACACGAAGAGACTTTGAATATTCTTTTTCTCCTGTGCCCTCGAGCAATGAGTTATAGATATCGAGGTCCCTTTTAAGTATAGTTCCTTTCTTGAAATTTTCCTTAATAACGGAGGTAATTCTCTTTTTTTCGTACTCATCATTGCG
>Ga0208162_1001832_pt1 | contig 10741 bp, 8 predicted proteins | sample CB_VirMetaG_4_FD_184539 | JGI IMG/M metagenome (GOLD analysis project Ga0208162, IMG submission 184539) | Freshwater to marine saline gradient viral communities from Chesapeake Bay - CB_1508_1M Viral MetaG (SPAdes) (version 4) | ecosystem: Environmental > Aquatic > Marine > Coastal | place: USA... | reverse complement strand
TGGAAGATGGTTACAATGTTTCCATCACGGATTAGTTGGGCAACCTCCTTTGCGTTCGTCTCAGAGGTTTCTAGACCCTCCAGAGCAGCAGCATAGGTAGATGGTTCATAGTGGGGACCATAATACACATCACTCTGACTCATATCAGGAACCTCTTCATCTGCTTGCTCAAGCAGATGAGCATAGACATACTTAGCACCACCCATGGAAGTACCACCATCGTGAGAGATGGGTTCACAGTAGATGTTAAGGTCAGGGAACTTCTTCCAGTACTTCCAGTTGGCAACACAGTTCAAACCGTAACCACCACAGACGACAATGTTCTTCTCACCAGTGATGTCAACTGCCATCTCAATGAGTTCCATCATGCGGTTCTCGGTTGCTTCCTGAACAGCATAAGCCATGTCCTTCTGAATTTGAGTATACTCACCTTTTTTATGGTTCAGTACATCCTCGGCAAGAACTGGGTAACGATCAACATTAATCTTTGCACCATTAGGATAAGTGGGAACAACCACATCACGGTTTACCCATCCATTACGAATTAACTGAGGAAGTTCTGGATTAGGTTTGCCATAAGGAGCAAGACCCATGGTTTTACCTGCTTCAATAGAAGGGAATCCACAATATTCAGTCACTGCCTCATACAGTTTGGTGTGACCAGGATACTCAGTTACCCAAAGGTTTGGACTGTTACCATCATCAATATGCAGACAACCAATGGAGTCTTTCGTACCAAGATGTTTGTATACCTGCTGAAACTCATTGGGCATCGATGCCTTAAAGATAGTTTCAAACTCATACAAGACATCTTGGGTAAGACTTGGTTGAGACAAGAAACTTCCCGCACCATCTGCAATCACACAAGCAGCAGATTTGAATCCAGAATTATAAAATCCACAAGCAGCGTGCATCTCATGGTGAATTGTATCAATGTAGTGAGTTTGAAACTCAAACTTTTTACGAGCAATCTTACGAATAAGACCAGAGTACAAGTCTTCACCAGTCCAATCAAGTTGAGGACCATGACGGTGAGTGTGGCAAATGACTAGATGATCAATATGGTCAACATAATCAAATACTTTCATCAGACCAAGCAGAGGAGATCCATCATGCTTGTATGTGCTAAGTCTCTCTTCCTCAACATAGAAAATAACTTTACCATCAACCAACAGAGTGGTGCTGGCATTATGTCCTCGTGCAACAGAAACAATAATCATTTCTTAACCTCAGTTTCAACTAAATCAGCAAATCCTTTCTTACCATTCTTCGAAGTGTTCATAAAGATAGCACTTCCTTCTTCCTGTGTAGGATTTTTGGCAGATGTGAAGTTACTATTCTTACCCCTAAAGCAAGAAGATTTTGTGGGATCATCTTGATTTGGAAGGACAACAACATCTTTAGACCTTTGCCAGTGCTTGTTCATCATCTTGTTCACTGACTCGACAATAACATCTTCAATTTTACCATTCATAGCCATGATACCATCATTATGACGATGAGTTACTTCATCATAGGTAACACGAATTGGATCATAAATGCGAGCACCCTCTCCCATGTCCAAAACCTCAAACTTAGGTGCATCAGGGTAGGAAATATTCTCCTTACATGTGGCACCGACGACTACAACGGCAGGTTTATCGGCAGTATAAGCAAGGTGTTGTCCTACAGAATCACATCCAAGAAATACATCAGCCTCTGCAATAACACCAGCCCAGTCACGAAGAGAAGCACCTTGAGGAGCAGCAACTTTACCAATACCCTCCGATTCAAAATCAAGTTTATGCTCTCCCATATAAATTACACCATATTTTTTACTCAGCTTTTTGATAATTCCAATGGTGTTTTGATATTCAAAACTGCGACCACCTTCATCCACAATAAAGTTACCCACAACATTTGATCCACGACCAAAGGGTTGGAAGACAACAATCTTATCTTTACCAGTGACTTGCCTTACTTCCTCAACAAGAAACTTGGCATTGATAGATTCATTTCTACTCAATTTGAGTTTAGGTTTTGGGAGATTTCGAATGCCCTTATTGTTAATTTGAATATCAAATGCCTGACTTAAATTGCACTTCTGATTGTAGTATTCCCAGATACGATAAGGTTCCGTCGTGACAATATCACGCATCTGAATGTGGGTCCTGAACAAATCTTTGTGCCAGTTATCATAGACACGGGGATACAAATCAGGATGTCCCTTAAAGAAGTCAGTGCCCCCCTCACATACAATAATAAAATCGTCTTCTGGATATTCTTCTAGGTGTTTCTCAAAGGCAGGGATAGAGCAGAGAACTCGTCCAGCTCCACCATTAAGAAAAAATGCTTTGGATCTTTGTGTCATTGTCAAGCACAATAATGTTTTAATTATACTGGTTTATGTAGTTTACGTCAATACGGTGCGTCAAAACCTTCTGGTATTTCCATAGATATTGACTCTGCTAATTCACCAAGATTTTGTTTTGTGACCTCAAGTTTTTTGGTTCTATCGAAATCGTCCATTACACAGAAGTGATGAACGGGATTGAAATTTGGTTGTTTATATCTTGGATCAGGTGGAAGATTAATCATCCATGGCCTATCGATAAAGGGTTGAATTTTATCTTGAAGGGATTCTAATTCCGAAAGATAATTGTAAAATTCAACCTGAACATCTGGATGTAAATCTACTATATCATCATCACAGAATTTTCTCATATCTTCAATTAAACTATAATAATAGTAAAGAAATTCATGAGGGGTAATATGTGGTTTCTTCCAAGGATATGGTTTTACAAATTCTTTTCTGTCTGGATCATATTTAATTTCAGTAAGTTCAATTACGTGATCTGGAAACATTGGCCATTCATGACAATATGCCCAATCATTTTTTTTGTTCCAGTATGGAGAACCCTCATCAAAAGTAACCTCATCTTTAGGATGAATAGCATCTGTCCCATCCCAATAGTATTCTTTTTGTAAAGTCTGTTTTTGTCCATTATAAACTAAACAAGAAATCAATACTGGATCAGACTCAAAAGACAATTCTACTGGATACATGTCCAATCCAGCATGAATTTTTAATCTCTCCCACTCTTCTTCTATTGATGTTCTATCTTTTTTATCAGTTAAAGGAAACACACCATGATCCCACGCAAGTGTGTTGGTGTTCTTCCAAATCAAAACGGCAACCTTTCTTGGACCCTCATAGGTCCATTCTTGAGTAAGATCTTTCGTTCTTTCTTGGGATAAGTAATAATCAGGGACCTCCATAGTGAAGGTCTCTTTAATCCATTTTGCCATGAAAATAGAATCTCAAAAAACTCAACTCAGTTTTATTTAGACGGATATTATCAATCGTAGTATACGGTAATCCGAGCAGCACCAGGTCTTCCGACAGTTCCACAGCAGCATGGTGTTGGGTCTCCCGCTGGGGCATTTGGAGCACAGCTACTTCCAGACATACCACCCATTCCAGGAACATATCCACCATGAAGACCACCACCACCAAAACCAACTCTACCTTCAATAAAAGATTGATACTCGCAGTTACAGCAGCGGTCTCCACATTGTTGAGCAACAATGTATCCACCACATTTATTGACTAATCCACCAGGATAAGGAACATAATGCTTGTTCCAGTAACGACAAGCACTGCATCTCATTGCATATGCACCAGGCAGACCAGGAGCACCACATGCGGTGTTAATTCCAGCACCAGATCCAGAACATCCATAGAACATTGCACAGCAACCAACGCAGTCTGTACCTAGTCCAGTTACGGTATGTCCAGAAGAAGAATGTGTGGCAGCAGCACCAACTGGCATGGAATTAAATCCAGTAATAAAATCACCCCAAGGCATCCAACAGAAAGCACATCCAGGTACACCACCTTGAGCACAGAAGTTTTCTAATCCACAACCAACTGCCCATGCATCAGATCCAGCAAAACCAGTCATTCCACCTTGACCTTGGACTGGACCTCGGTTTAGAGTGACTCCAGGAATATCACCAGGTTCACAAGAACCATGACAATGAGGTCTTGGGGCAGGGGTACAGAGAACACCACCAAAGTTACCACCATTACATGTTCTATGTGGGGTATAAATTGTGTACGACCAATCAGATCCAATACCAGAGGTTACAGATCCAAGTCCAGGTCGGACAGTCATCTTGGAATAGGCACCAGCACCACCAGGAATACCAACAGAGCAGCAGCAGGAAGTAGCACCACCACCTCCAGCACCCCAGAGTTCAAAGTCAATTCTGGTGGCACCATAAGGAGGTTTCCAACAGCAAAGTATATAAGAATTATAGTGAATTGTTTCGTAATTATCTAAACCAGGACATCCCCTAGCATCTAAAGCATTACCAGAATTATATGCAGTTGTATCAATAGTACCACACTGACGACACTGATTAACAGGAGCAATCCAATAAGATTGTCCTGGTTTTAGTCTACCAACACCACCAGAATAAATTCCTGTTACACTTGTACTTTGAGTACCTAATAAAGACCTAAGATTTGCCATTCCCAGTAACCTTCCGTGCTTTTATTTATCAGAAATAATGAACTCTAATTAATCCAGGACTACCAAAGGTTCCATTACAACCACTACCAGCACACGCAGTTGCAGAAATAGTTCCACGTCCTGGCAGTTGTCCTCTTAAACAATGTCCAGGGTGGATGCCATAAACACACATGCTCTGGTCATTGTTACAAGCATTGCCCCAGTTTTGCTGGACCTCATAGTTGGTGCATCTCCATCCACCATTTAAACCACCAGGAGCTGGAACTCCTAATTTAGTAAAGCAGTTATTTTCACAGCAGTCAGATCTAAACCATCCCAACTTACCAGGAACACCCCAGTCTGCACCATAGTAGCAAGCACAATCACAAGTATAGGCACTTTCACATGGGTGGAAAGTATACATGCCACTGCAAGCCATTGGGTAGCAAGGACGGTACTCGTTCAAGCAGTTAGTCTCTTGAGCACCTCTGGCACTGTAGACTCCTGTGTCGTTATCGCAGCAACGACCACACCAGAAGGCAAAGCAGCATGTCTTACCAGGCATACCACCATCGGCACAGAAGTTACTCAGACCACAACCAGTTACATAGGACTTACATCCAACACGTCCCATGCAGTTATCGGAGTCATCGGTTGAAGTTGCGACATATAATTCCCAACACATGCCACCAAATGTACCACCTTCGAAGGGAAGTCCAGTAACATGGTTATAGCAGGCACAAAGTGTTTTAATAGCATATGCACCTGCACCACCAGGGTTACCTTGCTGACAGCAACAAGCTTTTGCACCTGATCCACCACCACCCCAGATTTCGAAGGTGATATTTGTGGTTCCAGGGGGAGCGCAGAACCAATATCTATAATGGTAGTACCCAGAGTAGGCATTACCTGCGTCACATGCATCAGATCTACAATCACCCTGATAAATTTGAGTGTATCCAAGAGATGGTCTACCACCCCAAGTATTAGCCCAATAGGTATTGCAGCAACCAGCCGCAAGATTTTGCAGACAGAAAGAGTTTTCTGTATCTAACAGACTTCTAAGATCCATATGTCTGGATCTTGGTGCTCTGGTTGAGGGTGCTTTTCTGTTATAACAGGTGCCCCCAGATTCCATTGGGGCACCACCGACTTGATAACTCATTTATCTATTCCTCCCCCTTATGTATAATAGGTAATTTGAACTTGACCTGATGCTCCATTATAACCACAATAGCAGGCACCAGCACAAGTGGATGCGGACCAACCAGCAATTCCAGGAATAGGATTAGCCTCTCCACCAGCTCCCATATTTGCACCGTACCCCATTCCAGTTGTCATTTGACAAGCAAATTCATTGTAACAACTTTGTCTTGTTTTACTTCTCTGAATAATATATCCACCACGATCATTAATCAAACCAGCTGGGAAAGGAATATATTGCCTGAACATGCAGTGATTATCATAAGTAAAATTACATGGACTTCCACCCATCCCATAAAGTCCGTGATGACCCCCATCACCACCGAACCACATAGCACAGTAACCTTGTCCAGAATTTCCTGTATATAGCGTTCCACCATAACAAGGTGTATAAGATGCATGATTTATATTAATCCTTTGGCAATTGGACCCAAAGGTATTTCCATAACCCACACCATATTTTCTATTATAGTATCCATCATCAAATTGATCCCAATCGCACTTGTTTCTCCATCTTGGTTGAGTCTTTAAAGCACCTGGCCAAGACTGACCATTCATCGATTCTGCACCATCACCTTCGGCACCACCATTAAATTGAGAGTATCCACAGTTAAATTCATTAATCATACAGTTGGAGTAGTTGCTACTGTTGGAACCCAAAACCCAACCACCACTTGGTTGGTTTCTTCTTTGAGTTTCATAATCAGTATTTCCACATACGATGCCTCTGCATTGATTCCATCCAGATCCACCACCGTTGGCACAGAGATTATCTAATCCATATCCACGAACATAAGTTTTACATCCATGAAATCCATATTGAACTCTAGGTCCAATACAACTGCTTACAGAAACGTTCATTTCATATGGACAACCACTAAGGTCACCATATTCCCTACAACAAAGTTCTTTCCAAGCATATGCGCCTGAGCCACCAGGATACCCAAATCCACAGCAATTTACTCCAGCTCCACTGCCTCCTCCACCCCAAACTTCAAACTTAATATACTTGGTCCCCTGAGGTGCTCTCCAATACTGACAAGCATTCCAGCAACTGTTACCTAAACTTCCAGCATTTCCATTGAATTTTATCTGGAGGTAATTGGATCCTATATTTGTATAGGCGCAGGTACTAGAAGCGGCACCAACAATATTTTCAAACTCTTCTAAGTCTGCGTAATGAATTAAGTCTCTTAGATTAGACATATCTGTGCCTCGATTATTTTAGATCAGGTGTTCAGCAGACACCATCCATAAGTGCTCCCAGACCACATCAATTCCAGTGGCTGATATGGAACATTGAGGTTCAGTGTTTCATTCAGGTTTGCAATCTTGTAAGTGGTGGTATTGGAGACAGATACGATACAGTTGTTAGCACCAAACTGACCAGCAGCATCAATAAATTGAACTCTGTCACCTACACCAGGATTGTCTGGAAGTGTTACAGTCAAAGATCCAGCAGTTGTATCAATAACAAGAACTTCATTAGCAGCTGCAGTATAATCAGTGTTAACACCAACTACTTGACTAGTAAGGGTGAAACCTTGGTTAATAAAACGTGCCATTGTCTTTTAGGACTCCTTCTATGCGGGGGATTTATTAATATGTATAATCAAGAACCTTGTTCAATGCCATAAGCTTGAACACTTACATTTGCTTTATCTGAGTAAACAACAATACTCCATCCAGCATCAAGAACAAGACCAGTTCTTTCAAGAATGCCATTTGGAGCAAGGAAAGAATCATACTCAATGTACTCAGCATCAAGAGGTGCTGCTGCTGTTTGGGCAATAGCAATCCTAACTGCGGCAGAAGCACCAGTTCTATTAGTAACATTCACATTGGCATATGCCAATGTTGCAACTGGAACTGTATATACTGTAGTTAAAGTTGTAGAGGCAAGAGAAACCCTACCCAATACTCCATTAGCCATGTCTTAATTTCTCCAATCTTAATTGGTCGGACTACTAGTGTTTATTTATAGTTATATTCAACTAGGGATTAACGACTGACCCACCACGAGAAAGTTCTTGCACCAACTACAGTATTGTCAACATAAGTTTTGACTGCTTGTTCTGTGGGAACAGCGGCATCACTATTACCAGACAGAGTTCCGTCAGAAGAGAACTCGTTAATCGCAACACCAATTTGACCACCCAGAGAACCCAGTCTCAGTTCGGTCAGACCAGACAGGTTGAAGGCAGAAGCATTCAGGGTGGCATTACCAGTTGCCTGATCTACTCTGAAGTAGTTACCGACTCTGAAGTTACCATCTTGGTCAGAGGTTACGAAGAAGATACGGGCTGGTGCTGTCTCATTAATTTGCTGCCCCTCAATTGGTTGAGTCAGTGGTTTCAGAGGATATCTAGAAGCAACCGTTCCACCAATACCAATATCAAGGAAGTCATGACCCGTTACACGAATCTGAGAGTAGTCATAAATGATTTCAACTAATTGCTTACCAGCAGCTTCAATTGTTTTTTCTTCGGCAAGTCTCAAGATAGCAGTTCCAGCTCTAGGATAAACTGCACATGTAATAGCAGCACCAGCAAGACCACCAATGTCGGAACCATCAAATGTCAACATGTCACCTTCGGCATAGTTAATACCTTCGGTTGTTGCTGTGATATCAGTATAGTAACCAGTAGCACCGATACTAACAGTAAATACAGCACCAGATCCAGATCCGTTAGTTGTAGCAGAAACACCTGTATAACTACCATTGGCACCAAGAGCAATTGTTGTGGTGTTATAAGTACCAACAACACCAAAAGTGCCAGCTGTGTAATCAGTTACATTGGCAATTGTATATGCATTGGTATCCGTTCCCAGACCAGCATATCCAGAAATTGCAGTGATACCAAATCCATAGGTTGATTTACCTTCGGATCCCAGTCCAGAATATTGATTGTCGGTAAACTGAACGACACCTCTTGCTCTAGGCTCTGTAGACAGACCAGCCATGGGGAAAATATACCCCTTAAGTCCAGTCACTGGAGTGGAAGCAGCAGTAATGGCAGTTTCTGCCGTACCAATATTTACGAGTTCACTGGCAGCAAAATCAGTTACACCGTATCCCAAATAATCGTATTCAAATACAATGAATGGGGGATCAGCAGCAGTTTGATCACTCAGAACGTATCCGACGGCACCAGAAGTTGAGCCAGTAATTGTCTGACCTACAGAAATACCGCCACTCAGTGTTGTTGGGGTAAGAAGAAGTTTTTCCCCATAAAGGTGAGCAGACTCTGGAGTTTCAAGTGGGGATTTTCCAAAAGAACTTAAGGCAAACTGACCATAAGAGTTGTTACCATTCAGAGCACGGATGATTCCACCATCCATGGCAACATATCCAAAGTCACAGAAATAAGTAAAGATGGAAACGAGTTCTGCTTTTGCTAAATTATCGACCCAGATACCAACACCCTCGTCATTAACTTGGGTGTATGCGTCCATAACCATAGACTGACTACCAGGTGTTCCAAGGGTAGCAGCATATCCAGCATGGACTGCACCATCAATGTAGGCACCGATAGCAGATCCAGTGTTACCAGGGAATCCAACCCTAGCACTAATAGATGGACCAGAGAAGCAAGTAACGTCTCTAATATAAGGTGACTTGGTAAGGATAGGTGATGCTGGATTCAGCATGAAGTAGCAACCAACCTTACCAGGGTGTACCCCCAGAATAGAGTTACTGCTAGAGTTAGATTTTGCGTATCCACAAAGACCACGAAGAGCAACGTCGGCAATTAAAGTATTGTCACTCAGGAAGAACATCGTGGTTGTTCCCATACCAGCAGTTGCTGGTTGGATGAAGACCTGTCTTTGAGAAGCACCGATGATATCAACACCAGTTGGAACAGTCATAGGCAGATTTTCTGCATATGTACCTGCAAATACGTTGATACAAGAATGCTTAGGTACATTAGTCAGAGCATAACCAATAGTTCTCCAGGCAGTCTCTAGAGTTTTACCGTCACCATCGGCATCACTACCATTTTGACCAACATAGTAGTTGTCTTTTTGCTGACCAAAATAGTTCCAGAGTGGATCAGATCCATCACTTTTCAGAACCATGCCGACAGATCCAATACCAATTCTGGTAGGAGCAGAAGCACTTCTGGTGAGGAGGTCACCTCTCGTTGTCAAGGTGGCAGAACCAGCACCAGCAGCAAGTTGTTGCCAGTCAGAAGGACTTACATCTGGTTGAGCACCAAGAGAAGAAGTGGTGATAGCAACGTAGGAAGAGCTTGTATATGTTACAACATCATTTCTATAGTAATTGGTGGATGTGCTCCAACCACCAGCATTTCTGAGACCATTTACAAGAAGAGACCAACTATTTCTAGAAGTTCCAAGACCAGAATCATCACCTTCAGGTGCAACGTCAAGAACTGTTGGTTCAATGGCAATATAAGTGTTACCACCGTGAGTTACAAGTTGTCCTTGGTTGTAGGTGGTTCCACCAGCGTATGTACTAATAGATACTGTAGAAATTCCAGTGACTAAAATATCCCAGTCACTTTCTGCTACGTTAGGTGTACTTGTAGTTGCGGCAATACCAGAGGTAGCAGCAACATAAACATTACCACTAAATGAGACGAGATCTCTTAACTTATATGATGTTGTCGTGCTAAATGGTGCTACATTACCAAACCCCTCGACATAAGGAGTAAAGTATTCACTGGTAAAAGCAACTCCAACGTGTGGTGTAAGAGTTCTGTATTGAACACCACCGTAAGAAACAACATCGTTAGGACCGTAGTATTGACCACTCGTAAAGATACCAACACTATCTACTCCAGGAACCATCAGTTGCCATCTAGGGCTACCAATGTTAAAGTCGGTTGTATACCATCCCTCATTTGTTCCCGCAGAGGTATGGTTGATAATACAGACGTATACGTTACCACCGATAGAGACTACATCGTCAATAACATACGCAGTAGAGGTAGTCCATTCACCTCTCCAGTTAAACTTAAGTCTGCCAAGTCTAAATTCAGCCATTGTTGGTTCTTCTTATACAGGTCCAGAGTAAG
>Ga0208162_1001831_pt1 | contig 10747 bp, 9 predicted proteins | sample CB_VirMetaG_4_FD_184539 | JGI IMG/M metagenome (GOLD analysis project Ga0208162, IMG submission 184539) | Freshwater to marine saline gradient viral communities from Chesapeake Bay - CB_1508_1M Viral MetaG (SPAdes) (version 4) | ecosystem: Environmental > Aquatic > Marine > Coastal | place: USA... | reverse complement strand
CCAAGCCCGCTCTCTTTCTCCTAGCTGAGGAACAGCGTTTTGTTGAGGTCGTTGAACATAATTTTGATAGTTGGTTTGTTGCTCTGCTTGAACATTTTGTTGATATTCTAGTTGAGCTTTTGAAGTAGTTACTTTGTTTTCTTCTACTGCTATTTTTGCTAAAACTTCTTGAGCTTTGGCAACCTTTTCATAATCTGCAACTTCATGCGCATTTTTTAAGGCCGCTAAAGCTTGTGCTTTTTGAGACTTTAGCCTACTTTCTGCTTCTTGTAGATAAGATCTATCTAAGCTTGAAGATCTAGTTTTAAGCTGTTGATTTTCTTCTGCAATTCTTTTTGCATACTCATAAGCAGATTCTTGGCCTCTTTCAGCTTCTCTTAATTTTCTAGTAAGCTTACTAATTCTTTTTTGGACTTTTTCAGAATCGTCTTCTAATTCATCTTCTGCCTTTTCTTTTGGCTCTTCAGACACATCTTCAATAGCTTTTTCAGCCTCTTCATCATTTTCTTCTTTTGGCGCTAGATCTGCAATTTTACCGCTAGGTTTTTCCTCTGGTAAATCTACTTCAACAATCTCACCCTCATCAAACATTTCTTCTTTTTTTGCTTCTTCTGACATATTTGCTCCTTATACTGCAAGGATGTCATTAGGATCTAAAATGGTAGCTATCACTTCGTCATCATTAATGATTCTACATTCAGATTCATCACCTAACTTAAAGCGAGCGCCAGCATATCTTCCTATCAACACCCATTGTTTTTCCTGACACCAAGCCTCAGCAAACTTGCTAGAGTCTTTGTAGCAATCAGGACCCATTTTAACAACATACCCTACAACCGTTGCTAGAGATTCTCTGTCAACTGTTGATTGTACTAAGTGGATTCCACCTTCTGTTACTGCCTTACCTTTGTATGGAAGAATAAGTATTCTCCATCCAGTCGGTTGAGGCATTCTTTCTAAAATTGATTTATCTAAAAGAGTAGGATCTAAAACTCTTGCACTTTGCTCTACATAAGGAATTGATCCCTCGGTAGGAGAAGTTTCTTTTTCTTTCTTCTTAGCTTCGTTTTTGGTTTTGGTTTCTTGTTCTATTGCTTTAGCAACATGGTCAGGTACGTGTATCTTCGGCATCTTCTTGTATTTTTCCCAGCAGCTCCCTAAATGAATTTTCTGCGTCAACGAGAGAGCTGTAACGTCCACACAGATACTGATATTGTGCAAAGTCTTTAGCCCCAGCTAAAATAACATCCTTCACACCTTCTTTTTGAGCCTCAAGTTCTTTTAAAAACTTTTGGCTTATCCAAACTACTGACACTTAATAAATGCCAGAAAACTTGCCACCATATTCGGCAGCGCCCATACCTCTAGCTTTACCTTTTCCCATTCCAGGTTTAGGTGTTGTATTGGCATCAAAAGTTCCTGCATCTGTTTTTAAAGGAGCAAGACCTTTATTACTGTACCTAGCTTTATTCTTGGTTACAGTTGGAGTTTTTTGTTGTGATATCTCAGTTCTTTTTATCATGTTGTTTATTATCTTGGTTAAATAAATTATTTGCAAGTTTTTATTTACCTTGCCCTCTATATTTTTTTCGCCGTTGATTTTTATTAGTTCCAGCGCCATCACTTAAACGACTATTGCCGATAGATGTTTTTTTCTTAATACGAGTAATTTTTTCTTTCGTCCAGCTTTTTGGCATCTTGTTTTTTTAACTCTCTTTCTTTAAGCAATAACATCAAGTCATGCCATCGGTACATGCGTTTATTAACGTCATCCCAATACCAACCTTTAACTGTTTTTGTTTCTGGCATCTAACAATTTAAATCTAGCTTGTTGTTCTAATCTTGCTCTAGCAGTTTCATCTCTAAGCTCTGCTATATCTTCTTGCGCATTAATTCTTTCTCTATCAACATTTATTCTTTGTTGCGCTTCTTGAATTTTTCTTTGTTCAGCTGCTAAAAATTGTTGCTGTTCTATAGATAACTCTTGACCTTTTAGAGCAAGTTCTTGTTTTCTAATTGCAACTAATGGATCTTCATCTTGAGGAGATGAAACTTTTTGATTGTACTCTACCAACAACTCAGCAAGTATTGGGGCTGAGAATTGCGCCAGTATGTCGCCTGCTTGAATAGATAAGTTTTGTGCTTCTTCTGGTGATGCTTGTTGAGCCTGTTGTTGTAACTGTTGGAACTGTTGCATAACCTCTGGTGGCATTTGTTGTTCACCCAATATATCTGCCTTCATTTGCAAATGTTGCATGATATGAGAATGTATCAAAGCTTGAACTTGAGCGTTCATTTGAACAGGTGGTGTATTTAACAAAGACATATGAATAGCAATATGTGCATCATGATTTTGTTGTGGGAATGCTTGAGCTTGCTGACCTAATAACAATTGATTATTTTCAAAACCAGCTTCAATAGGAAGTGGATCTGTCGGAGGTGGTGGTGTAAGTATTTGTTCTACGTTATCTACACCAATCGCTGCATACATTCTTTTATAAGCTTCGTAAGTACCGTTAGGCCCATGAACTTGTGGGTTAGATTGTACTAACTGCATCATTTCTTGCGCCATCGCAATTCTTTGCGACTGACTAAATATATCTGGATTGGAAACAGGAAAAATATCAACTCTTTCATCAAAGTCAGATAACTTAATTGTGGTTTCGTTATTTGCTACTGCATAAGGATATTCTTGTGGCAAATATTCTTGAAACACTTGCGATAATATTCTAAATTCTTTCTTTTGAGAGTTATGCAATCTTTTATGAATAGCAGATAAAACTTTTGTAGATCTTTCTAATAAGGCTAATGTAGTGCCTACAGGAGCGTTTGGATTACCTTGTCCTGTATTTATTTCTGCAATAGATGCAAATTTTTGACCAGAATTAACTAACATGTTTAACAACTGAAGCAAGGTTCCGCTTGGTTCTTTAAATGGTAACGGTTGTATTGAATCTCTAAGAGATCCTCCAGGCGCATCAACATCTCTAAACTCTCCTGGTTGTATAGGAGTATCTTCATCTCTAATTCTAATACCTCTAGTTTTAAAACCAGCAGGTAAGTTTGCTAAAGTTCCTGCATCAATTAACTGTCTCATGATTGAGGTAGATGCTTTAGATAAACCACCAATCATGTGAGTTAAACCAAATCCGTAAAAACCTAAACCAGGTAAGAATTTAAAATGTACAAAGTATTCTATTTTGTTTTTCAGTTCATCATCTTCTTTGTAGTTTCTTCTAACCGATAATATTTCATTTGAATTAGCATCTATGGTAACGATATAAGGAAGTTTAATTCCAGTCATTTCGCCTTCTTCGTCAACGTCTTCGTAACCGTCAATATCTAAATTACAATGAACTTCATATAAAACAGATACCTCTCCATCATCGTAAGATGGTTCCATTCCAGAAAGCTTGTCTATTTCTTCTTTAACACCAGAATAGTTTTCTGCGTTATTACCACTTTCTAAATCTATCTTTCTATAAAAACCTACTGCTTGTAATTTTCTAACTTCGTTTTCTGATATTTTTACAACATTAGTAATTCTAGGACAGGTTTCTAAATCGGTTGTGTAGTAAGGAACAATTAAATCTTCAGGCGCAATAAACTTAGATACAGCTCTACCTAAACTTTCATCATAATAAACTTTCTTAAATGCAGACCCTGCTAGTGGTAAATAAAATAATAGTTGGTCTAATTCTTGATCGAACTCTTCCATTACATGAGTAATTTGATAGTTCATAAATTCTTTAACTCTTTGTGCTTGTTCTTCTACTAAAGAATCATAAGCTCCTATTACTTGAGTTTTAACTGGACCACCTGACGGCAAAAGTTCTTTGTAAGCTTGAGCTTGGAAGGTTGTTACAGCTTCACCTAATAATGGATGTATCACACCAGATGCACCTGCAAAAGGTTCAGATCTTTCGGCATCAAACTTCATGCCTAAATATTTCAATCCATCAGTATAAGTTTTTTCCCAATCTTCTCTTGAGGCTTTATCTTTCTCAATACCAGCCATTAACTCATTTGATATATTTGCTAGTTGTTGATCGTCTAAGATTTCAGCTAAGTTTTCGTCAAAGCCTGTTTCTACTTCTTCGGTCATGGTTTCGCCTAAAATAGCGCTACCATCTTCTTGCATTTCAAAACCTTCGGTTCCTGATTCCATAATTGCTTCAATAGCAACTTTCATATTTTCTTGGCCAAGCGGCACTTGATTCTCTTCGTTTAAAACCGTTGGATTAATTTCTTTTTCTATTGCCATTAGTGTAGTACTCTTTTTTCTTCTTTCTCAATCATAGAGCTTGGGAATGCATCAACCAAAGTGCCAACAATTTTTAAATTAAAACGTGTAGCTTCTTTTTCTGCTTGACTCCAGTTTTCTGAAATAATGCATGGGCCACAAAATGTTGTACCTTCATCCTCATATTCTGTAAGAAATATTAATAACATCTTAATAGTATACCCTCTTTACTGGCGCTTTCTCTCTATCTTCGTAATCATCCCCAAGAGAAACTAAACCACCTTCTCTAAATCTCATTAAAGCTTGAGTCATAGTATCGCATAGGTCATCATTTTTACCAAAGGGAAATGAAGCACATTCCTCTATCATTTCTTCTGCAAATTTTTTTTCGGGTGCATAAACCAAACCAGACTCAAAGATAGGTGCAACTGAGTGCATTCTTGTAGATTTGTCATGTCCTCTGGTTGGAGAGTAATTAACGACAGGTATACCTAATCTTCTGAGTTCGTGAGTTAAGGGAGTACCCGAAGCTTTTGCCTCAATCAATACCATATCAGGTTCCCAATATTGATATTCTTCGTAAGCTACTCTTTTCAATTCTGGAAAATCCCAACGATCTTTCTGCGCATCTAATAATATGATGCAATCAGGAGAATCGGGTGTAGGTTTAAATACACCCCACGTTGAAATAGCTGAATAGTCTGCTGTTTCTTTTTTACTAAAAGCCGTATCGTAGCTTTGAATAATATAACTTACTGGAGGCAAAGTTTCGCTTTCCCAAGCATTCCACCACTCTCTTTTGACAATAGAACCTTCTTCAGAGGTAGGTGTTTGCATCCATTGTGCATTCCATTTTTGCACAGGTAAAGAAGCTTTTACTTTTTGTAATTCTTCTATAGACCAAAACTCAGGCCATAAAGGATTGTTTGTTTCAGGAAAGATAGCTGGAAACTCTACAACTTCCCATTGGTCAGCTGAAGATTCTTTTTGTGATTCTAGCAACTTAGCCGTTAGATCAATTGAACTCCAACGCGTCATCACAAGAATGATAGCTCCACCAGGCTGCAAACGCTGCCTAGGTCCAGAGGTGTACCATTCCCAACAGGCTTCCATAGCCGTAGGACTCAAAGCGTCTTGCTCTGAATGAGGATCATCAATAATAAGTAGATCCGCACCTCGACCTGTAATAGCTCCTCCTACACCCGCTGCGAAGTATTCTCCGCCTTTGTCAGTTTCCCAACGACCCGCTGATTTAGAGTCTGCTCGTAGTTCTACTTTAGGAAAGATCTGTTTGTATTCTTCAGCATCCATCATGTTACGAACTTTACGACCAAACCTTACAGCTAACTCACCTGTATGAGTTGTCTGCATAATTTTTCTTCTTGGCTGCTTACCCATAATCCAAGCTGGAAAATAAGTAGAACAAAATTCAGACTTGGTGTGACGAGGAGGCATGTTAATAATAAGTCTGTTGCATTTACCATTAGCAACATCCTCTAACTTTTCTGCAAATATTTTATGATGACGGCCACAAATAAACTCAGGCCACATGTGATCAATAAACTCTAGAAATGTTTCTTGACAACCTTGTTGTTTTTTTAATAACTCAAGACGTTCTTTGAGTATAAGTGTTTCTTTAATCTCTTGATCAGAAAGATGTGCTAAGTTCAAAAGTTTTTACCAAATTTTAAATTAAACTCTGGGCCTCTTTGTGAGTTAAGTCCTAGTCCAGCATTAACAAAATATCCCGTATTTGGGTTGTTGTACATATAATCCAGTTGTCCTTTAGCATTTAATAGATTATCAACTACAGCTCTCGCTTGAATGGTTTGAGCGTTACCAACAGACATACTGGGTAAGTTATAACTTACAGATCCTGTGGCTTCTCTTCCAGATGTTTTTCCTGCTTGTATTGAAAATGGCCCTATATTTTGGTTGTATTTAATTTTATCTTGCGTATCTCCTAGCTCATTTATTTCAGATTGCAAATCTATATTTCCATATTTTCCTCTATTTGAATACCTAAGATTTAAATTTCCTGTAAAGTCTCCATCATCTGATTTGTACGCATCTAAAGTTACGTTAGTGTTTGGGGCTACATTAAATCTTTTATCAAAGCTTGTTCCGTAATTATTTCTTCTTACATCAACAGGTAGATTTAAATCATCTAACAAACTATTAATATAATTTGTTGAAAACTTTCTTGCTCTGTTTTCAATATTAGCTCCAGGATCATCTGATTTATAAATATCCATTAAGTCATCTTTGTATTTAAAATCAAATTGATTAAAAAGATTTTTTTCTATAGAGTCTTGAAATGCTGTTCCATACAAGTCTTTTAAAATATCATCTATTTCTTCGCCTGCATTTAATCTTCTCGCAGTTTCTTCTGACTTACTTTCATCTACAGGGCCACCTGTATTGTAACTTTTAGGATCATACAATTCTGAAACATATTTTATTCTATCTTCAGTCGATTTAATATCTCTGTTGTATCTATTTAATCTTTCAGCGTATTTATTAAGTTGAGTAGCACTATTGTTTTCAACATAGTTTTGTTTTTCTTTATGTAAAGATTTTAATTTTTTTATTAATGGAGCTGTGTGTTTTCTTACTGCTTGCGCTCTTTGCAAAGGATTCATAGAAAGTGCTGTCATAGCTAATATTATAGCTTGGCGTTCAGCTCCTTCAGATCCAACTGGACTGGTGCCAACTTCTTTGATTAAAGTATCTAAATCATTTGGCTTTATAGATCCAACATCAGGTGGGTTTGGCAATATGGTTTTATTTAATTCATTTAAGGATTCTTGTATACCTACAGGCCCTCCAAATCTAAATGCATCAATACCTTTTTCTTTAACCAGCTTTCTTATCTCGTCATCAATCTTGACGTAGGTGCCATCAAATTTATTTTCAGGCCCCTTAAACTCTATATCTTTAGGTTTTAAAACATAATCTTCAGGATTTACACCAAGTTCTTTGAGCATTTTATCTATTTCATTTTCGCCTTCTTTAAAAACTCCTTGTAGTAATTTATTGTCTCGACCACCTTCTTTGCCTAATCTTTTTGCGGCTGAATCAAAATACATACCATCTTTGCCTTCTTCTACAGCTTTTAAAAAGTTAGCCCTTAAAGGCAATTTCATGTAGTTGGTTCTAGTGCCTTTTGCATAAGGATCAATAGGGTAGCCTTTTAAAAAATCTGTTTTTGGTTTTATTGCTTCTTTAAGTATTTTTATTCCGTTGCCAATATCAAAAGTCATTTCATCATTATTTACAACTTCTTCAAAATATCTTAAAGCCCTGTCTTCTGGTGTTCCTGGTCCATACTTTTGTCTTACAGCAGGAGAGCCAGGTTTAATCGCTTCTAACTCATAAAATATTTCATCCAAACTTTTGCCAAGCGATTCGGTAAATTTTTTCCCTGTTGCATCTTCTAAATCTTTTGTAGTTAAACTATATTTTTCAATCTTGTCTATATTTGGAGTTATTTTTTTATCCAGCAAATTATCTTTTTTCTTTTTGATGTTTTCTAATTCATCTAAATCATCAGCCAACGAAGGAGAGTCTAAAGTCAATCCTTTTTCTTTTTGTATGTTTTCTATTTCATTTTGTTTTTTTGCTTGCGCTCTAACCAATTTATTGACTTTTGGGTAAAATCTGTTGTATTCCTCCAAACTTTTTTTCAAAGCAACTACTTTCTTGCCATCAACATACGGACTTACAGGCACATCCTTTTGTGCTTGTGTAACAGCTTTTTTTAATTCTTCAAAAACTTCAAGAGGTAACTTTTCATCTATATTTTCTGTTGTATAATTACGGGCCTTAAACCCTGTTACGGCTTCTTTTTCAGCATCTTGAATAAATTTTGTACGAAGTTCTTCGGGAGATTTAATTTGAGGATATTTTCTTGCAGTTTTAATAGCAAAGTTAAAATTATCTCCTAATGTATTTCTTACAAAATTTCCTGCAACAGTATCGGTAGATAAAATATCAACTATATTATATATTTGACTGTCAGCGTTGCTTTTTGCAAGCTGACCTACTTCTTCTCCATAATCAGATTGAATCCTAGCTACGTTTAAAAGATTATCTCCACCTATAAATTCTTTAACTTTTTCAACTTCAGGAACGTCTGGCAATTTAAATTCTGTTGTACTATCAAAAACAAAATGGTCTTTGTGAGGCTTGTCTTGATAGTGATCATACTGTTTTCTATCTATACCCCTTACATGAAAAGTATTTTCTTTAATATTTTTAAACTCATCTCCTAGATCTTTTATTTGTCTTGCGTATTGATTACTGCTGACCAACCTTTTGCTTATGGCTCCTTGTTGATTATCTTTTATATAGTTAGCTAATCTTTGTCGAGTTATTTTATCTAAAGGGTTTCTAGATCTTATTTCATCAAAAAGCTTTGGATGTATCTCATCTGCTTCGTCTATTATATTTAATAACCTTAACTCACCTTTAGGAACACCAGCTTTCTCTAATTCATTTATATAAGTTATTAATTTAGCTTGATTGGGTAATTTTTTACTTGTATTAATAAATTTAGCGGCTTTGGATGTTAGGCCTTGGTTTTTAACTTTTGTGCCTGTATACATCATCTCTTCTAAAGACAAGGGCTTAAATTCTTCTACTTTAGGTACAGGTACATCTTTGACAGCCTCTTCTACAACTTCAGCTGTTTCTGTTTTTATGGGTACGACTGGAGTATCGACAATAGGGTCTATTGCTTTTACAGCTTTAGCACCACGAAACAGTCTAAATAACGGTAATAAACTAATAGCACTAAGACCAGATAAACCGTAATTTCCTAGTGCGCCAAGAAAGTCTTTTTCAGCTACATTTTTTGCGCCTCTAGCACCAAACTCACCTACTTCATAAACTGCAAGTGCGTCTCCGATTCCAGGAGATATACTAATCGCTAATTGATCTACAAATGGAAGTTCCTCAAAATCACGATAAGCCTCACGAATGTTACCTTCGGATGCTGCCTTTTTAAGGTTTTCTAGTACTTCTGCTCTGTTTGCCATTAAAGTAATTCAGGTTGATAGCCTTCTAGCTGTTTTAATATTTTTTCTTCGTTAATGCTCAATTCTTTAAATGTATCGCTAGATTTTTTCATGAGTTTTCTGCCTGCAAGTTCTCCCACTCTATCTTCGGCTTGCCCTCTTTTAAAATCTACTTGAGCTTGACGTTTTCTTTGTCTAATTCTTTGTAAGGAATCATACAATCTTTTAGCTTTTTTTGCAGATAATCCTGCTTTAATAAAAGGACCCCCTGCTAAGGCTGCATAATCTACTGGGTCTGTTGGATCAAAAAAGATATCGGTAACATCTTTAACTGAAATGGATTCTTCTGGGGGGCTATCTAGTTTTTTTTTTCGAGATCTGCAAGGATGTCGTCAAGAGACTCTTGTTGTTGTCTTTGTTGAGGCTGTTGAGTTCTTCCTCTTCCAGCTTCTATCATTCTATCGACTCTTGGGTCTGTTTCTTCAGGTCTAAATAAAGGCATGTCAGGACCCATTAACATAGAGAAAGGTTGCATGCCTTGCTCAGCATCTAGATCTTGCATTCTTTGATTTTCCATTTCTTGATCGTAAGCTGATCTTGCTCTGCTTACATACTCATTAATATTAGCGCCGACTTCGTTGGCTTTGTTTTTTGCAAGATTTATTACCGAGCCTACATCCATTCTTAATTGTGCAAGATCTCTTCCAAAAGCTTCAGGACTCATGATTCCTATATTTTCTTCTGAAAAAGGTTCTCTAAACATTTGAGTACCGTCTGCTAAAGTAGCAACGCCTAAACCTCCGCCTGCTATAATTGCATCCTCAGTATTTCTGATTCTGTTTAAATCTCTTGCGCCGTAAGTAAGACCGCCTGGCTGTCCTCTGCCTGGAGATCCTAAAATTCTATCGCCAATACCAGGCATCATTCTATCTGGAAGATTTTTACCAGCATTTCTACTTAAAACTTGTCTGCTAATATTAGCAGCCCTTCCCATAAGAGGTCCTCCAAATGACATCATCATTCTTGGTTGACCTTGCATTTGGTTCATTACAGGAGGTGCTATTCTTTCTTCTGGCATAACAGGCATTCCAAGATCTAAATTAGGAATTATATCTGGAGCTACGGCTGGAGGTCCTGGTATTCTTGGGAATGATCTTGTGTCTACTACAGGCATTTTCTGTTGCAATCTACGAAACAGACCAGACAATCCGCTAAGTTTTTGAGGCATCCTACCTCTAAAGCGCATGTCTCCCATTTCTGGCATAACAGGAACTCTAGGCATAGGTTGTGGAGCCATAGGCATAACAGGTGCTATTTGACCTCTTGCTTTATTTTTTATTCTACTAAAGAATCCCATTTGAAAATAATATATTAATTAGATGGTAAAACCAAGTGCGCCTTCGCCCATTCCAAACATTTCTTCTGCCATTTCTAACTCTTCAAGAGTCATACCGATTTGCTGGAGGAATTGTTCTACTTGTTCTTC
>Ga0208162_1001830_pt1 | contig 10750 bp, 11 predicted proteins | sample CB_VirMetaG_4_FD_184539 | JGI IMG/M metagenome (GOLD analysis project Ga0208162, IMG submission 184539) | Freshwater to marine saline gradient viral communities from Chesapeake Bay - CB_1508_1M Viral MetaG (SPAdes) (version 4) | ecosystem: Environmental > Aquatic > Marine > Coastal | place: USA... | reverse complement strand
AAGGCGACCGAAAATATGATGGACGATACGAACGAAACCCCGGGCATACAAAAGTTTGACGCAAGGTATTGGAACGCGCAGATACAATCGGCTATCGACAGACACCAGCCGTTCTTTGATGCCGGTAAAGAATCAATCAAACTATACAAAGCAAAACACGAACTTACAGAAACCAAGCGCCGATTAAACATTTGGTGGTATTGCGTCAACACGCTTATGCCAGCGTATTATTCATCGACGCCGAAGGCACAGGTAAGGCTCCGCAAGCGCACCGGATCACTAGCAACAGAAGCCGGAGCGGTGATACTGGAGCGCAATGCGCAGTACGCACTAGATGAGTATTTCGATTTCGACCGGGTAGCACAGAACGCGACGTTACAGTACTTACTTACAGGCAGGGCGATATTATGGGCGCGGTATGAGCCGGAGTTTGAGTCCGAGATGCGCGAGTTTGATTTGTTTGCAACCGGCGACGGCGGCATCATCGACGCAGATCAACAGCCATTTGACACCGAGCAAGAGGGGTTGGAACTTACACCGGGCGAAAACGGCGTCATATCCGCTCGCATGGTTCTCGAGGTTAAGAGGGAGGACAAGGCGGTTCTCGAGTGCATCCAGTACGACGACTTCTTAACTAGCGACGCCCGAAACGAGTCAGAAATAGACTGGGTTGCTAGGCGTGCGTATCTTTCTCGGCAGAAGGCAACCGAGACGTTTGGCAGTGAAACAGCCGAGCGGCTATCTTACAATGCTTTTCCCGGCGACATGAAGCGTGCAAGCAAGCGCGAGGTTCATGCCTACGACGGTAAAGCAGAGTTGTGGGAGGTGTGGTGCAAGCGCTCGGAAAAAGTGTACTGGGTACAGCTAAACGGGGACAAAACGATACTGCAGGAAGGGGAAGCGCCGATTGATTTTGAAGGGTTCTTTCCGTGCGTTATGATCAACAGCTCAACCGATCCGGAGTCAGTTATACCGACCTCCGATTACATGCACGTCAAGGATCAGATACTTGAGGTTGAGCGACTAACAACACGGATCTTCTACACAATACAAGCGGTCAGAGCTAACGGTATATATGATGCAACGCTCGGCGATGAAGTCGAAGGGTTGCTAAACGATGACCTGAAAATGCTACCAGTGCAAAACGCTACCAGCCTTCGACAGCGCGGCGGGTTGGCAGGTGGCATCGAGTTTCTGAACGTCATGCCGTACGTCAACACGTTGCAGGTATTGCAAGATGCGCGGCAAAAAGCGATTGCACAATTGTTTGAAACGCTCAAAGTTAGCGACCTACTCCGTGGCGCAAGCGATCCACGCAAGACGGCAACGGCTAATAGACTTGAATCGTCGTGGTCATCGCTGGGGCTAATAGTACGGCAGAACGAGTACGCGAAGTTTATTGGCGATGGTATCGGTTTACTTACAACCATTATTGCCGAGCAGTTTGAGCCAGCGACCATATTTGAGATTGCGGACGCAGACAACTTTCTGGCTCCACAGCTACCCGATCCGATGATGCTGGATCAAGTTAAACAGCAGGTGTATCAAATAATTAGCGATGACGATGAGCGTTGCTACCGCATACAAGTAAGCTCCGACAGCATGATCGCGTTAGATCAAGCGCAAGAAAAGGCGGAAGGGTTGGAAATGCTACAAGTGGTCGGCAGTTTCTTCGACCAGATGAAAGCGATGATTGAGCAATATCCGCCGCTTGCAACGTTTTCAATGGCGATATTATCCAACTTGATCAGGCGGTTTAAGGGCGGTGAGGAAGTGGAAGGGTTGTTTCAAAACGCGCTCGGCACTATCACACAGATGGCGCAACAGCGTGAACAAGCCGCAAGTCAGCAACAGCAGCCCGATCCGGCGATGATGCAACTGCAGATGCAGATGCAAGTGGAGCAAATGAAAGCGGATCTCAAACGCTACGAGTTAGACAGTGATACGATGGTTGAGCGCGAGAAGCTATCGTTAAGTCAGCAGGAACTGTTCTTAAAGCAGCAAGAATTAGAGATCAAAAACAACGCGTTGCAGGTTGACGTGATGAAGGTGCAAGCCGATGCAGCCGGGAAAGCAAACGACCAAGAGATTAAGAAGGAACACAATCGTATGCAGTCACTACTCGATCTGCAGCGTATAGAACTTGAGCGCATGGCAACACGGTTAAGCGAGACCGAAAAGCTACTCGAGGAGCGTAGGTTATCGCAGCAGCAGGAATTAGAAGTTATGCGGATGCAGTTTGCAAGCCAGCAAACATTACTACAAGCGCAGATGAAGGCGGCGGAAGGTGGAAGCAATCAACAGCCGGTGACGATAAACAACATCATACCAAAGCCAAGCCGCCGAGTAGGTACTATTGGCGTAGATGAGATGGGCAATACAACACTATCCGTCGATAACATCGAGGAGTAGATAGATGGCTGATAACGTTACCGTTTCAAACAGCCCAGTAAGTAGCAACGCCGACATCCCGGTACGCTCCATTGATAAGGGTGGCGAACAGATACAGGTGGTTGCGGTTGATTATGGCGGTGCGGGAGCCGAGGATCTAACCGTTCCCGATTTTGCGACAGAAACAACGCTCGCAAGTATCAACAGTCAGATAGCAAGCGGCATTACCGCAACGGTTGCAAGTGACGTGCTAGGAACGGCGGTCACTGGGAGCCGAAACAACGAAGTTGAGATAAGTTTTTTTACGGCGTTCAACAGCGACGTTATCACAAACACAACCGCCAGCGGTGGTAGTGCTACGATTACCGGCGGTCACGCGCGTTACAGAACAGGCGCAAACGCAACAGGTGCGGCAAAGGGTGTCAGCGTTTACAGTTGTAAATACAGACCAGCACACGAGCAATATGTGTTTTTTACCGCGGCATTTACGACCGGCGTTGCTAACAGCTATCAACGCATAGGATTATACGACACCAACAACGGTTTTTTTATCGGTTACGAAGGCACAAGTTTCGGCGTAACGCTTAGAACAGGCGCAAGCGATACAACTACAGCGCGGGCAAGTTGGAACGGCGATCCCCTCGATGGTTCGGCTGGGTCATTGTTTACTCGGGGCGGAAGCCCAGAGGCGATCAACCTAACATACAGCAATCTTTACCGCATCCGTTTTGCGTGGCTTGGCAGTGCTAGCATATTGTTTGAGGTATTTAGTCCGGACGGCGCGTGGGTTACGTTTCACACTATTAAGATACCGAACAGCCAGTTAAACCCGAGCATACAAAACCCCGAGTTGCCGATTACCATCGACGTTGCGAAGACCAGCGGCGCAAGTGATTTATCGCTATATTCAGCGTGCGTTGCAGCAGGCACGACAAGTGATGCGTATGCAATAAAAGAAACGCTAAACGATTACAGCCTTGCCAAGCTAACCCGCTCCGTCATTACCGGCGAAACAAGTGCGGGCGGCGGCGGCTATGTTAACGTTAAGGTAACACCGAGCGGATCTCTTACTATCGCATTGGGTGATATTGACGGAGTTTCAGGTCAAGAAACAATGTCAAATAGTTTGCCAGTGGTTATCGCTAGCGATCAAAGCGCAGTACCGATATCCGACGACGGCGGGAGCATAACGGTTGACGGCACAGTTGCGGCTACGCAAAGCGGGACGTGGAATGTTACAGATATTACCGGCACAATATCGTTACCAACCGGAGCGGCGACTGAAAGCACGTTATCAACGCTAGACGGCAAGGTTACCGCGTGCAATACCGGCTCCGTCACACTAGCAAGCCAAGCAAACCCATTTACAAGCGCGATCCCAGTAGAGCCAGAAACCGTATCCACAAGCAGTGTTACAAGCACAACCGCAAGTGCATCGAGTGTCACCGTTTTAGCAAGCAATGCAAACCGCAAACTAGCGGTGTTTGTGAATGATTCAGATAAGATAGCGTATGTGAAGCTCGGCGGCACAGCTAGTACCACGTCATACAGTTATAAGCTACAGCCCAATAGCACACTAGAATTAGCACAGCCGGTATATACCGGTGTGGTTGATGCAATATGGGAAAGTAGTCCAACCGGCGCGATGCGAGTAACGGAGTTGACCTAATGCCAGTTTTTGACGTTCCCGACATCTTGCCAGTAGGTTCGGGTTTGTTGTGGTACAGCGCAACGGCTCCCGATAAGTATTTATTGTGCGATGGAACAGCGGTCAGCCGGACAACGTACGCCGCGTTATATAGCATTATCGGCGATACTTACGGCAACGGCGACGGCTCAACTACGTTCAATTTGCCGGATTTGCGCCAACGATTCCCGATGGGTAAAGCCGCCAGCGGGACAGGTAATTCACTGGGTGATACAGGTGGCGCAATTGATCACACACACACAGTACCGGCGCATTATCACGCAATGGGAGCAGGTGCGGATTTAAGCATTAGCAATAGTCCCAGCGGTTACAGCGCATGGGGAGGGAGTAGCAACACAACAGCTCCGCAGGGTACGACAGCGGATGGAACTTACGCGGACAACAGCATTACCGGTCGAATTGGATTGGTCACCGGTGGTGTAGACGGTAACGCCGAGATGACAAGCGGCACAAATAACCCGCCGTTTGTAACAGTCAATTACATTATCAAATACCGATGAGCCTGTTTTTGCTCCTCAATCCGAAGCAGTACGTCACAACGCCAATAGTCGTTGATAAGAGTGACGTTTGGTATCCGGAGCGGCATGGGTGGCGCAAGAAACACAAACTAGAAACGAAACGGTTGTTGCAAGAGTTGATGCAGGGCAAGGCAGCGCCGGTTGAGTACAGAACGCAGCCGGTAAAACAGGCATTGCAAGATTTGCGCAAAGTAGGATACGCTAGGGTAGGGAAGTATCACAAACGAATTATTGACCAGTTACTACTTGCTATCCTGCTAAACGACGATGACTAAATACAAACTGTATCAGTATTGCCACAAACAGAAAAAAGTTGTTCCCATTGAAGAAGTGCATCGCGAACGTTACGCGCGTGACCTGTTTATTCAGGACGAGATGGAGCCAACACGCAACCCGCTAAACCCCAACGAAGTATTTACAAGCAAGTCAAAGCTACGCCAGCGATACAAAGAAGCCGGAGCAGTTGAGGTGGGCGACGCATACGAGCGTGGCTACAACCCAGAGCGCCGGGCGGACGAACAACAGAAGGCAGTGAACAAACAGATAATGCAACAGTTGAGGGAGCGAATAAATGGTTGATGATACAGAAGAAACGAACGAGCCGACGGGGTTAAACATACGCGAAAGTTTGGCAGAGAACTTCTCGGCGGAGGATGAAGGCATATCGGTTGCCGATACCGCGATGGAGCCAACAGATTATACGGATGATGACGAGCCGGAAGACGAGCAATCGGACGAGCCAGTATCACAAGCGCCGCAAGCAGTAGCGCCACCGTCAGATATGAACAAAGAGGAGCGCGAGGCGTTTCTTAACCCCACCTCAGCAAACGCGCATGTGTTGCAAGGCTATCTTTCGCGGCGTTCGCTAGAAACCCGGCAAGAGTATGAAAAGAGACGGTTAGAAGTAGAACGGTTGCAAAAGCAGACCGAGCCGTTGTACCAGACGTATCAGAAGTATGAAAACGACTACAAGCGGCTGGGGGTATCACCGCAACAGCTACTCGAGCGCTCGGTTGAATGGGATCAGGCAATGCGGCGCAACCCGCGTGAAACAGCGCTTGAGTACCTGCAAACCTACGGTATCACGGTTGACGATTTGCTCGACCTTGATTTACCCCAGCAGTATAATCAGCCAGTTGAGCAACAGCAATCAAACTATCTTACCCGTGACGAGGCGGAGCGCATCGCCGAGGAACGCATCCAACGGATGATGGATGAACAGAATCAAAAAGAGGTAGCAGTTAGCACGCTTAATGAGGTACAACGATTCATGAGTACCAAGCCTCTTTTTACGGCTACCGACCGCCAGACGGCGTCGCAGTTGGAGGAGAGGATGGCTCCGATTGTGCAAGCCTTAACCCAGCAGGGCGGACGCTCCTCTCAAGAAGTGCTTGAGACAGCGTACAACTATGTGGTGAAGGGCGATCCGGTGTTTTCGGATCTTGAACGCAAGCTATTAGCTCCGCGCGACGTAAAAGCACAACAACAAGCAACGGCAAAGGCGAAAGCCGCAAGCCGGAGCATCTCGGGCAGTGTCGGTAGTGCTTCCCCGAACGTGAAAGTGAAAGACATACGAGAAAACTTACGGAGGCGGTTGAATGGTTTATAGCCGCCTCTAACACAGGGGTAAAAAAATGGCTAACATTCAAGAAGCATTAGTTGCTACGCTCTTTGATCAGAGTGATGCAATAGCCGATCTTGTGCTTGGACATCATCCTGTTCTTCGTGCATTAGAAGAAAAGGGTAACGTCAAGCGCAAGAGCGGTGGATATGAGTTTCGCAAACCAGTTATGTACAACGACACAGCCGTTGGAAACTGGTACAGCGGGTATTCTTCGTTCAACCTAACAGCAGTTGACGATCTCACAGCGTTTATCTTCCAGGTAAAACAGGCGTATGAGCCCGTTTCTATCTCGGGACGTGAGCGACGTGCGAATCGTGGCGAGGCTGAACTTCTCGACCTAGTAGAAGCAAAAATCGAAGCCGCTACCAAGCGACTCCGCAACACAGTTGCCAATTCTATCCGTGGCGATGGAACTGGGGCTGGTGGACTCGAGATTGACGGATTGAAGAAGGCTGTATCAACTTCACCATCATCAGGTACATACGGCGGAATTGACCGTTCGGCTAATACGTTTGCAAGAAACGTTGCGGTGAATGTGACACTTTCTGCGTCAAACGTACAAGACACAATCACAGATACCATTTCGCAGATCACGCGTGGCGATGAGATGCCGGATCTCGGTGTTTGCGATAGAACAGCATGGAAGCATCTGCACAGCTCGCTCACAGCTATTCAGCGCATACAAGCGCCGAAGAAGAAGGGTGAAGCTGGGTTTAGGTTGCTAAACTATGACGGTGTCGATTTCGTGTTTGACGGCGGATATGGCTCGGCAGTACTTGAGTCTAATTCGTGCCGACTACTCAACACAGATTACTGGACGTTTGACATGGTTCGAGATGCAGATTTCAAACCATTAACGCCAGACATGCAACGACCGGTTGATCAGGACGCTATGTTCTCGATCATCGTACTCGAAGCGAACTTGTGTTGTTCGGCTCCACCGCTACAAGCTGTTATTTACGCATAAGGGGGTAGAGATATGAGCAGATCAGGATCATTCGGTGTTAATTACACCAAAACGTTCACAACCGCAGACGAAGGATTGCCAGCAGTAGTTGGCGATGTTGGAAGTGCTAAGGTCGGGGACTTCATATTCGTGCAAGCAAGTGGAGCAATTGATCAGTATGCCGCAGTAGTAATAAGCGACGATGGTCAGGCTGCAATGCTTACAACTACAAACGCTGGATCAAACAGTTTGCAAGTTGGTATCGCTCAGGTAGCAGCAGCAAACGACGAGTACCTTTGGGTGTGGGTTGGCGGAATTGGTGGTGGTGGAGTAGGAAGCGGAGTCAAGGTGAAAGCCGCTGCATCCTACGCCGCTGATACTAATCTCAACACAACCGCAACCGCTGGGGTAGTTGATGACGCATCGACAACGCTTATTAAGAACGTTGTTGGTCTCACAACTTTAACCGGTGCTGGTACGGTTGAAGTTAAGTCAACTGGGCATTTGTCGGTTAACTAGTACAAAGGGAGGGGGCAACCCCTCCCGATTTAACAGGGGGTTATCATGGCAAGCACAGCAGAGTTGATGGGACTAGGTATGCCGGGTCAGTTGGCTGCAAAGGTTACCGACGGCGTAGCAGTTGCGGTTGTTGACGGAAGCGCAGCAGGTGTTAGAACGATACAAAGCACAGATGACGTAAACGATACGACACCAACAGCGGCAGAATTAACCGCCGCGTTTGGTGCTCCAGCGACAGTTGGAAGCGGGTTTATCGGAGTTGTAAAGGACAACGACGCCGACACTAACTGTTTTGTCGTAGTGTCAAACGGTACATCGTTCTTCTATCTGAAGTTTACGAAGGCAACTTAACCAACGGGGAGGCGACTCCCCTCTTTTTTTTGAGGCATTATGGCAGTTTCAGCGGGCAACACGACCACAACGACACCAACGGTTGCATCATCATCCAGTGTGACTATTTTAGCAGCTAATCCAGTGCGCAAGTGTTTGATTATACAGAACAACAGCGGCGCGGATGTGGCGATTGGACTCGAGGGACAAGCGCTTACTGGTATTGCGGCAACAGCGACGAACAAGTGTTACGTTCTTAAAAACACGGCAGGACTTAACGTGCTTAAGTTTACCGACGGATTCATCCCAGCCGGAGCCATCACTGCATACCAGACCTCAGGCGGCGCAATCAACACACTAGTCGTTATTGAGGGGTAGTGTTATAAGTAAGTAGGCAATGACGCCTACAAGCGAGGAACACTATCATGGTAAATTGGGATCACGCATTCGAAGAGCAACAAAATAATCACGCAGGCGGACGAAAGCCGAACGTTCGGTTTTTTGTCGCGTACAATCTTAACCCGGTGAAGTCAGCGCAAGAAGGAATGCCGGTGTACGATGAGATTGAAAGCGTCAGTATCAAGTTTCCTGGGATGGACGAGACCGTTCGCAGGGTAGAAAACCAAGATAAAGCAAACTATCCACAACAGTGGGAAGCGTTCAAGGCAGGAACGGAAGCCGGTATCACCGGAACGCCGCTGGTTGAATGGGCTATGTTACCCGCCAGCGCAGCAAAAGAACTAAACTATCACGGTTTTTTCACGATTGAGCAACTAGCCGAGGCGCCGGATGCGGCAAAGGCACGCATTGGCACGTTGTCACAGTTTTGCGCAAAGGCAAAAACATGGCTTGAAGCAGCGTCGAGTGATGCAAACCGCATCGTAGCATTAGAGGCAGCGATTGAAAGCGAGCGCGCACGAAGCAGGCGGCTGGAGGACAAGCTGGAGGTGCTTATTGCGCGGATCAACGCTACCGAAGGCACAGATTGGAAATACGAAAAAGAGGTAGAGGAAGCCCCATCTAATGTTGATAAGATAGAGGAGGAAATTGCGGCGGCAACGAAGTCGCGCAGAAAGCGTAGGGGCTAATTGACGACATTACTCGAAAACGTGCAAGCCGTGGCGGATGAAGCCGGTTATACCGTCGGCGCATCCGTTGTCGGCAGCACCGATACAACTAGCAAACAATTACTCGCTATCGCCAACCGTATCAATCAAGAGATGGCGAATCAGTACCTGTGGAACAAGATGTTCCGAAGCGGGTCAATCACGTTTGTTGCAAGTCAAGCACAGTACGCTTTACCAGCCGATTTTAGCCAGTACCATTACGATACGTTTTGGAATCAATCCGCTCGGTGGCGTTTGCTTGGCGCAATGAGTGAACAGCGATACGCCGACATTGAGGGTTATGGGCTAAATCCAACCGTATACGATGAGTTTCAATTGCGTGGTATTACCGACAACCAACTATTGATAAGCCCGACACCAACATCCTCCGGCGATGTAGTTATATTTGAATACGTTTCAGACCGCACCGTTAAGCCGAAAACGTGGAAAGCGTCGACGACGTTTGGCGTAAACAGTTATTGTTTTTACAACGGCAACTATTACACGACCACAGCCGGTGGCACTACTGGGGCGACTCCTCCAACCCACACAAGCGGCAGTGCAAGCGATGGCGCCGTTACTTGGGTATACTACGACGGAAAATATACCAAGTTTCTAGCAGACACAGACGAAACGATATTCAATGCCAAAACGTTAGAGCAAGGTATGCTTGAGCGATTCGCCGAGATACACGGATTGACGACCATCGTGCCGAGGTTTGAAGTCAAACTAAACGACGATTACGCACGGCAAAAAGTAGGCAAAAGTTTATTTGCAGGCGGTGAACTTCGATTAGAAGTTTACGGTAGAAGTGGACGTGTAGGATTTGGGACACCTTTATAATGGCAAGTTATCAGGAAATGCTAGCGCGGTACATGGAGTTGCGCCGTCAAGGTTACAGCGGACAGCAAGCCGAAGCCGAAGCGTTCGGCGAAGGTGGTATCCGGGGTGCGCAACAGGCACGGGCAAGACAAGGTGCAAGAGCGCAACAGATGATGGGTATCGGCAAAACCGTTGGTACTATCGGTGGTTTAATTGGGGCGCAACAGGGTTACAACTACTTTTTCCCAGCGGAAAAAACTGAAGAAGTTTTGACCGAGTCGGGTAAAAAGTTATCCGATGCGCTCGGCGGTGGATCGTTAGGCATTGAAAGAACGGTTCCTCCTCCAACGACAACGGTTGACGGCTCCGGCGCAATGGTTGATCTAGGTGGTGGAGCATCATCGGGCGTTATACAAACCGGAGATAAGGTAATACAACCGATAGGCGGTGCAGATGTGCCGGAAGGTTTTACAAAGATACAGGTCAGTAGCAATGTTGACGGCAGTGTTGGCGAGGCGGTAGTACCAACGGAATCATTACAAGATCCGGGGTTCTTTGACTCGCTAAGCGTCGGTGATTTAGTAAAGGGCGCGGCAGGTGCGGCACAGTTATATAGCGCTTACAAGTCGTATAAATCAGGCGATATGCTTGGCGCTGGTGTGCAAGGTATTGGTGGAGCAACAACACTTGCAACGAGCGGAGTTGTTGGCGCGGCGGCTAAAACAGCGGCAACAGAAGCGCTGGGTGGTTATTTAGTGCCGGGCGCACAGATTGCGGCAGGGTTGT
>Ga0208162_1001829_pt1 | contig 10752 bp, 12 predicted proteins | sample CB_VirMetaG_4_FD_184539 | JGI IMG/M metagenome (GOLD analysis project Ga0208162, IMG submission 184539) | Freshwater to marine saline gradient viral communities from Chesapeake Bay - CB_1508_1M Viral MetaG (SPAdes) (version 4) | ecosystem: Environmental > Aquatic > Marine > Coastal | place: USA... | reverse complement strand
GAATAACCACCTTCTTTTGCTCCGAAAGAGATACTGTGCTAGCGAACTCTCGAATGGTTGTTCGCAGAGTGTCAATGTTGCCTTCTTCCGAGCAGTTGATGGTGATGTAATCAGATCCTAGTTGGTTGCACAATGCTTTGGCAACTGTAGTCTTGCCACAACCCGGTCCACCGGCAAGAAGGAGATTTTGCATCTCTCCACTCTCAACGATGTCCTGAAAGGTTTTCTTCAGGTTATCTGGTAGAACACAATCGTCAATAGTTTGCGGTCGATATTTTTCAACCCATAGAAATTCTTCTGTCTTCATTTTATCCATTGTATACTGATGCTGCACTCATTGCAATGTAATACTTTACATTGGTGTTCTTGTGTTGAAACTCACTCACTGCGTTCTCTGAAATCGTTACCGAGTAATCACCGGGAAGCAACTTCAGATACTCTGCCTTTAGATACATCTTGAATGTGGCATTGGGTGCATTCTCAGAAACACGAACAGAATAACTGTTGCTTGTTGGGTCATTCTTGTCTAGTGCAATGATGTCAATGCACCCCTCGTTGTTTGTAACACAAAGATCAGGCAAACCAAGAACAGCAGAGGCTCTCTGGATTTCAACAAACTCTCTGTTGCTGATCTCAAAGTGAATCACACCATCCGGCATATTGAAGTCTTGTTCCGGTCGGCATCCCTTCACCAACTTTGGTTCTGCATAGTGGAAGACAACATTTGTAGATCCACTAGAAATTCTCATCTTCTTATCGAGAAACTCTAGTTCTGGATCATCAAACAAGGAAAGCGTTCCCAAGAACTTGCTGAGATCCCACAAAGCAAACTCGATAGGAAACTCCTCTTCAAATTCAACCTCACACATGATGTTCTTCATCGCAGAAACAGTTACCTGATTCTTTCCCGGAACAATATGCAGGTTCGAATTGATACTGCTAAAATTCTTCAGAATGTCTATTGATTGCTTTGATAGTTTCATTGTCTTTGTTTCACTCTTCGTAGTCGTAGTCGCCATAATATTCCTCATATTCATCTGGTGTCATTTTACCTTGAACAAAATCACGAATGTGTTCATTCACTCTATGACGCTTCTTTCTTTTCTCGCCCTTTCTGGCGTTCTTGTAGTATTCGAAGTAGTCGTGATCTTCGAACCTTCCCTTGTTGTCGTCCTTTTTGTTTTTCATATGAAATCCCCTGCTAAGTCTGTTAGATTGGTCAACTCCTTTTCTATAAAATAGTTCGAAACTGTGGTGAACAAACCACTACCGGGCTTCATGCTGATTTTACTCTTTTGCTCTAGACGCTTTGCTTTTTCACTGCGATACTGCTGTATGATTGCTTCGCGTAGAGTATCAGGAATTCTAGTGAAGTCAACAAGAGTTTGGTTTCTTTCCCAATGCTTCATGTCGGACAAGTTTCCATCAGAAATCATTTGAAGCATCTTCTTCTTTCCAAGAGATCGTTGTCTCTTTCCACTGGAAACAAAGGTATCATCATCAGATAGAATGTTTGGAATTCCATCGGACACATCTCCCTTTAGAATGTGTTCAAGAAGAAAGTCTTTTGGTTGGGTGCATTGCAAGAGTTCCTTCTTGATTGGACTATACTGCTTAATGGCAGGATAGCGTTGCAGTTGCATAAAGTCTTTGTCGTTGGACAAGATCAGAATCTTTTCGTCACAATGAAACTGCTGACATACAACAGCAATGATATCATCTGCTTCTGCTGTTGGAACCCGAAGCATCATCCAAGGAAAGATCTCGTTAATCTCTGAAAGATAGTTCTCAAAATACTCGAACACAGTCTTCCAATCATGCTCATCTTTTGCCTTCTTTCGATTTGCTTTGTAGTTGGGAAAGACTTGCTTTCTCCAGCAGTTCGAAGACTCAAGACAAAGAACAACTTCACCATAGTCGTTTTTGAACTGCTTTCTATACATTCGAATTGTGTTCAGAAACAAATGTCTGAGCATTCCTTCGTTCAATCCATCATGCATCTTTCGGTGAACGAAGTATGAAGCCAAAAACAACTGGTTTGTGTCTAGGAGTATCATTTGAATACCTTAAGTATCACGGTATGTTCGTTTAGTCTTCCATTTGGGGATTTGATCATACTGTGCTGTGCGTTCCAAATCTTGTCAAGAGAACTCTCACTCTTGATTGTTTTGATGATCTTGGTTGGATTCTTAACTGTTCTGCACTCAGATTTTGTCGGGCAAAAGTTTTGAATTGTAGTTCCCTTGATAGTCATTGTCTCATGTTCCTTTGCATAGTATACACCAAGAATGTTGTATCTGGTATTGTAAACTACAACTTTGTTCGAATCGATGATGTCAATTGGATCAACACTCTTCAGTCCAAATTCTTTGGAAGACTGAAGATACTTTACCTTTGACACAATCTTTCTAGGACTGACTTTTCGTTTTCTTCGAATAGGCTTGTTGTTCGCAGATCTCTTGAAACAAGATGTAACCAAGGACATCATAAACTTGTGAAGTTGTTTTTGCTGCGGCTTCTTTAGAAATGAGTAGCCCTCCAGCAATTGCTTATCCTTTCCCTTAAGGAGTTCGTCTAGTTCAGCAAGAGCAGGAGCAAAAACTTCTCCGAGCATTTCTGCTTGTCTGTATCCGACATCTTTTTGCTGCAACCAATCATCAAACTTAAATGTCTTGTGGTATGTACCCTTGTCTTTGACAGACTCAAGTCCTTTATCGCAGATCTCCATCAGTTCTCCTGCGAGTTCAGATACTTGCTCTCTCATTCTTTCTTGAGGAGAAACCACTCTCTCTTTAAGAGATTCCTTCTTGTTTTTCCCCTTCTCAAGCAAGGAATTCAATTCCTTGTTTACCACCTTACTGATAGATTCTACAGCAGGAAATCCTCTGGAGAGCATTCTACAATAATGTCCAAAGTGCTTGAAGTCACTCAGAGGACACCTTCGAACAAGATCAAGTTGATCTTTGGTCCAAGGACTATCCTTGTTCTTCATCCAATCGATAGTCCACTTCTTATAGTTCTTCTTGTCTCCACCGACATACCAATTGATTGCTCGAAGAACATCAACATCCAAGTTCTCCGTTTCTCCACTCCAAACTGGTTCCGATCCAAACGCTCTTTCGATGTAAGCCTTTTTGTTTCTCATTTTAGACGCCGTATGTTTTCCAAGCAGTGGCAACCATGTCTTTTAGAGTATATGCTGGTTCCCATCCTGATACCTTTCTAAACGCATCTGAATTTGCAATTAAAACAGGAGGATCTCCGCTTCTTCTTCCTTTATGAAGGACATCCAATTCTTCATTAGTCACTGCAACAAATTTCTCGATAACGTCCCATACAGAAGATCCTTCATTCGATCCAAGATTGTATACTCCAGTGATATCGTTGTCAAGAGCAATCATGGTTGCTGATGTTATGTCTTCTGGGTGTATATAATCTCTTACTGCTGTGCCATCTTTTGTTGGATAATCTACTCCATATACTTCGATTTTTCCTTCTTGGTTCAAAATACCGGACATGAATTTTGGAAAGATGTTGTTCTTGTCCTTCCACTTTAGATCACGAATTTTTCCTGACATATGACAACCAGCAACATTGAAGTATCTAAATGATGTATACTCAAACGCAGGAATTGTGTCTGACATTTGCTTCAATATGAACTCGACCATCAGTTTTGAATTTCCATATGCGTTTATGGGTTTGCATGGTGTTGTCTCGGTGATATCTTCTGCGTTTTCTGGTATACCATAAACAGCAGCAGTGCTGGAAAAAATGAACCGATGGACTCCTTTTCTAGTCAATCTCTGTAGTAGGTTTATGGTTTTTGCTGTGTTGTTGTGGTAATATTTTAACGGATTCGATACTGATTCTGGGACCGATGTATCTGCTGCAAGATGAACACAAGCAGATGGTTTTTCGTTATCCAGTATTCCATCCATCCACACATCGTTATCTATGTCTGTGCAATGAACCTTGAGTCTTTTGTTGTTGTCAAACATATCGATTAGACTATCACATGCATCCTTGTCTCTGTCGACCACAACAACAGATCTGTTGGTAGACAACAAAGCAGCAACTACATGAGATCCAACATAACCAGCACCACCTGTAACTAAAATCTTAGAGTGAATCATTTTACAAACTCTCCTATAAACCATTGAGGAGATTCTGAAAACTTCCACTGTGCAAAGACTGCTTTGTCTCCGTTATAGTAATTACGATATGATTGAACCACACTCGGAACCTTGTATTTGTCAGGCATACACTTAGGTCTTGATGTGATTCCAATAGTTGGTATTTGTGGAATATGATCGTGACACCACATAATCACTTTTTCAGACTTGTGAATCTTTTTGTATCTGTTTCTATACTCCAAAGCAAGAGCAAGACCATGAATTGATAACCACCTGTAGTTATCAACAGACTGTCTTGTCCATACAGTGCATGGATGGTTGATGTATGCTGGTTTGTATGGAGCAGCATCTTTCGGATGGGCGGTGCAAAGCATTTGAGCAGTTTCTAAAACCATTTTCACCACATGCTTGTCACACTGCATTTTTGCTGCGACGATTGGATCGTTGTCTAATACGAAGATGTTCATGTTGAAAGTATACCTCGATCTTTTCGGTTGTCAATCAGTAGTTCATAATCAATATTTCATCTGATGGTTTTGTTCCGCCTTTGGTTCTCATTGAGTATTGCCATTCTACCGTTACTATATTATAGTCTTTATACATTTTCAGTAGATCTGGGTGTCCGTTGTATGAGATCATCCATTTGTTTTTCATCTGCTTTACCTTTTCGAAGAAACCAATATGATCAAAGTCTTTATGTGTGCTACCTCTATCACCATACAGGTTGGACGTTTCCAGTAGATATGGTGGGTCCATGTAGGCAAAAAGATCTTGGTGTTTCGTCAATGATTCGTTGAAATCTCCCAACTCAACTGAAAGTTTGTTGTTATTGTTGAACAAACCACCGACTTGAAACTCTCTAAGTTTGTCTATACATGCATTGCTCCAACTGTGTTGCTTGGGAGACATGCCTCCAGAAAATGTTAGACCCGAAAAACTAGTTCGGTTCAGAACAAAGAACGCAGCAGCCTTCTCCGCAGGATCTGTTATTTTATCATAAGACTTTTGTAAAACGTAGAACTTTATTTTGGGTAGTGGTATTGGATACTTCCTAACAGCCTGATATAATTTTCTTTTATTTGTAAGAACCTGTTGCCAGAAGTTGACAATTGGTTCAAATATATCGTACCCGTGAACACGAATACCATTATATGCACACTCTATCTCCATGGAACCTCCACCAAAGAAAGGAGAAACCATCTCCTTTACTCCTTCTGGAAAGTATGGAAGAATTATAGGCACTGCAAAGGACTTACCTCCGGGATACCTTAAAAGAGACTTGTGTTTTGTTGGTCGCTTTACTTTCATCATATCAATCTACTGAAGTTTCCTTTCTTTGCGAAGGTTATCTGGTTTTCAAATTTGTCTATTAGTTGATCCGACTTATGGCTAATGACAAATATGTTTGTGTTTCCACTAAGAACATTCATCAGTTTCAAGAACTCATCCGTTCCAACTACATCAAGTGAAGAGTCGAATACTTCATCAAGTATGAGCAAGTTCGTGTTTGCACTATTCTTCAGTCTGGCGATTTCTCTCCATGCGAGAAGAAGAGCCAAGTCTATTCGCATCTTTTCTCCTTCTGAAAACGACATGTAACTGAAAGTGTCTCTGTGTCTGCTCTTGATCGTTTCGTTGAAGTTTTCATCCAAGTGAAACTGTGCAAAGAAACCCATGTCTGCGAGATACTTGTTGATGAGTTTGTTGATGATAGGCAAGTAGTGACGAATGATCTTGGACTTGATTCCTGTGTCCTTGAGAAGATTACCTACACATCCCAAAAGAAGAGCATCCTCTTTGTATTCGTTTTTTGTCTTGAGTAGTTCATTCAGTTCTGTTTTATTGTTTTTCAATTCCGCTGAGGAGTTGCTGCTTTCCGAATCAGATACCTTCTCGGAAAGAACCTTCACTTCCTTTTGTAGTTTGATTGTATACTTTTTGTTTGAGTCTACTTCACCACGAAGTTGAACGATCTTCTCCTGCACTGACTTCAGTTTCAATGACACTTCGCGAAGAGAATCCAATTCTTCATTTACTGATTCGATCTCTTTGTCGATCTTCATCAACCCGTCACTATACTGCTTTTTCTTACTCTCAAACTTTTCTATGAGAACTTGCTTTGTTTCATCAGGAACATCTTGCGTGCATGTGGGACATGTCTGCATTTCTTCGGTCTCTTGTGATGTTCTTTGCACACGATCATGGTTTGACTTAATCATTGTCCTTGTGTTTTCAAACTTGTTCAAAGACTTCTTGATAGTTTCTATTCTACTGGTCTTCTCCAACAGAATAGTTTGGTTTTGTAGAAGAGAATCTATTGACTTTTCTTTGTCTTGCACACTCTCTTCGATCTCCTCTATTTCTTCTTTGAGATCCTTCAGTTTGGATTCGTCCAACTCTCTTAGAGTTTCGATATGAGATTCAAGCATCTCGATCTTGGACTTGATTGTTTCCATATCTCGTTCGAGATCCTTCAACTCTTCCTTCTTGAGAGAGATACGATTCTTCAGAACAACATTCATCTCAGAGAACACTTGAATGTCCAAGACATCTTCGATGACTTGTCTTCTGTCTAGAGCAGACAACTGCATGAAAGGAACAAAAGATGAACTACCAAGAATCACAACCTGTGTAAATGACTTGTAGTTCATCTTGAGAATGTTCTCCTCAAGCATTTTCTGGTAGTCCTTAGCCTTTGCATCTTGATTGATGAGACTACCGTTCTTGTATATCTCGAATCGCTTTGGTTTGATTCCTCTTATGACTTTATATTCATCTTCGCCAATACAGAAATCAACTTCAACCAAACAACCTTTTTCGTTGATCGTGTTGACTAGTTGAGGTATATTTATCTTCCGAAATGGCTTACCAAACAAAGCAAAAGTAATGGAATCCAAGAGAGCAAAGGACTTTCCATGACCATTCATACCAGAAACAAGAGTTGTTCTATGTTTGTCTAGATTTATCTTTGTTGGGTTGTTTCCAAAACTACCGAAGTTTTGAAATTGAACATACTTAAATTTAATCATTTATCACCGCAGTTGCGGCATCCTCCTTTCTTTTTATAAGGAAATGCTTTGTTCAGTGCTTCCTTTCTTTTTTGACAAGGTTGACATCCTTTTTTCTTTTTAATATATTCAATTTTTAGACCATCTCCAACCTTGTGAATGATTTTCTCTACGGTATCTCCCAATCCCTCTGAGGGTTTTTCTTCTTCTGTCATTGTGATATTGCCTCCATGTATATGTCTTGTATCAAGTTCTTTAATTTAGATACGTTTATCTCTTCCATTTGAGCATAAAAGTCTTCTGCTTCTTTATAAATTAATGCTAGTGTATCGAGAGTCATATCAGCCATTTCATTATCTTCAATATTAGTAGTTTCATTTTCGACTATTGTTACGCTAGCAACCTTTGCATCATATAGATTATCGACAAGAGTGTCTAGTTTGCTTTGACTTTTCTTTTCTGTAACAAAAACTTTTAGGTACTTGTTTTCATACTTGGACAAGTCAGACAAAATAAGATCATCTGTGTAATTAATATGTAGATACATCTTATCTTCATTGATTACGAAGTCCATCTCATCTGTTTCTGTATCATATACATAAAAACCTTTTTGTTCATGTAGATCCGAGAATGTAATTTGATATGGAGTTCCAAGATATTGAACATTGTTTTTCGTGTGTCTTGTGTGAAAGTGTCCAGACCAAACACGATCAAATCTCCTCAAAAGACTATCGTTCATTCCTCCTTCAAACTTCACTCCTCGCATCACTTCGTATCCTGAAAGTTCAAAGTGTCCACATACGATATCTGCGTGAGTGTTCTTTAGAAACTCGTCACACTCTTCTTTGTTCTCTTTGTTGATCCAAGGAACCAACCCAAATACTTTGTTACCGATTTCTATTTCAGATGGTTTCTCTATGACAACAAATCTAGTGTAACGATCACCGAACAATTCCTTGAGTGAATTTATTTCGTTCGTGTTCTTATAGTATGTGTCGTGATTTCCGATGAGACAATACATTGTAATGTCCATCTCTTCTAGTTTTTCGATGAACCGTTCACGAACCTGATTGAGTGTATTGAAGTTGACAAACTTTCTTCTATCCATCAAATCACCAAGATGAATGATGGTATGAATTCCTTGCTCTTTGCAAAGAGGAAGAAACTGGTTTTCAACGAAACCAAGAAAGTAGTCTAAAAATTGTTGAGAATCGTTACGCGCGCCAAAGTGTGTATCGGTTAAAATAGCCGTTCGCATGAATCTTCTCCATCATCCTTCTTCTTTTTAGTCTTCTTTTTAGACTTCTTTTTGGGTGTGAAGTTTTCTATATCAGTCTCTGTAAGATTGAAGTAATCAGCGTATGGATTCTTTGATGACTTTTCAGGATCTAGTATGTTCGCAATATCTCCCATGTTATCCGCTGCTTCAATGATTCTATACTTGATATAGTTCTGCTTCTTTTCCTTTTGGATTCTGCGAAGAAAAGCGTAGTAGATAATTTGAGTGAAGTATGAAAATGGATTGCTCGATTTTGTTGGACAGAAGTTGCTTGCATATTGAACACAGTTTTCAATTGCATCCCCTATCATCTCTTCTCTGTATGGATAGTTTATGAAGTTTGCTCGAAGAGAAAGTCTTTCTGCTATCAAAAGAAAACACTCACCAACATAATCGGGTATGGGTGGTTCTTCATCTCCTGAGTTCTCTGCTTCAATGACTTCCTTTTTCCATTCAGTCATTGCTTTCAGGAACTTCTCATTATCTACATAGTGGCTTTCTTCTGACATGTTTATGAAAGATAGTCTTTTGGATCAGGCGACCAATCACAATAACTCGTTCCGTATTTTGGATCAGCCTCTTCATCTATCAACTTCTCTTTTTGATTCTCCTGTATGATGTTTCTTATCATATCTTCTGGAGACTGTAAACCTTCTTCATTTTGTTCTTCTGCCTCCAAGTTTTTCAACTCTTTTAGTATATCGTTGGTACTCATGTTTTTGATTTGCTTCTCGATATCACTGAAAAGATTTGCAAACCCAGTTTCATCCATGGTTTCATTGTTTCTATCATCGAATTGCTTTTGCTTTGAATACGTCTTAATCACATCTGGGTTTGGTGTAAATATACCAATTATGAAGTCTTTGTCAAGCACAAATTCATTAGTGGTTGTAGACTTCAACCAGTCAGTTAGAACCATAGCCTCATGTCTTCGACCAAGACCATCCACAAAGTTCATGTATTTGATCTCCATCGGACGAAACAACTTCAACGAAGTTTTATTACTTTCAGTGAGTTCTGCGATCAGACTATCACCGCTCTTTAGTTTTACTACTTTTAGTCTATGAGACATTTAGCCCTCCTTTGGTAAGTTGATATTGACTTGGGCATATTGAAAACTCTCACCATCATATATCTTGAGTCTTTCCTCAAAGTGACGGAGCGTATGATTCTTGTATTTTTTCCAAGAAAGGTCATCTGCGATGTCATATAGTTTTGCAACATCTTTATGCTCCGACTTTCGCAACTGCCGACCTATGCTCTGCAATACTCGAATCCTGCTTTTGGATGGAGACGAGAACACAATATTATGTAGGCGTTTGATGGATACACCAGTGCTGAAGGTTCCATAGGATGCAATAATCACAGCATCTTCAGTCTTTTCGACGAACTTTCTAATGGTTTCTCTTTGTTCTGCATCGGTTCCTCCGTGAACAAAAAACACCTGCTTGTCTGGATACATTTCTCTCATCATCTTATCCAAGACTTTTCCGTGCTTTTCCACAAACTGAAACAGAACCAATGTGTTTCCTCTGAGTTTGTTTGTCAATCTGCATACGAATTTGTTTCTCTCCTGACAAGACACGATGTAATCTATTTCATCTTGATATGTGCATCTCTTCAATTCCGATCTCACCGACTCAGAATGCTTGAGAAGTATAGCATCTATCTTGAGTGTTGACAACAACTTTCTTTCCATAAGAGTCTTTGTTTTCGTCACCTCATATACAGGACCGAACAAACCCTCAATCACCAACTTATGTGTCAGCGAGCCATCGAGTGTTCCTGTTGTTCCTATACGCACTGGACAGTCTTCTAGTTTGGTCATTATTGAAGTAAGTGACTTAGCCTTGAAAAGATGGCACTCATCTCCAAACACAGCACCGAACTTGGCAAAGTATTGCTTGGGTTGTTTGTATATGCTTTGCCATGTAGAAATTATGACTCTTTTCTTGAGATCATCTTTCTCCATACCAGACATCACCTTGTGACAATTGTCTTCCACAGACCATCTATCGTTCTTTGAATAGTCTTTGAAGTCAGAATACAGTTGAGATACCAGACTTGTGGTTGGAACGATGATCAGTATCTTTTTGTCCTTGGGTAGTTTATCCAAGTGATACCGAACCATGGTGTATATCATTAGACTCTTACCTGATCCTGTAGGAGAAACCAATAAAGTTCTATTCACATTAAGAGCATGACGAATGGCATCTAATTGATGTTCATGTGGTTTCATTGGAATCTTAAGTTTTTCTTCTGCATATGAAAGCAGATGCTCAGTTGTATGAGCATTTCCCGGTGGTGGTATCTTTGTTCCTCCTCTTGATTT
>Ga0208162_1001828_pt1 | contig 10753 bp, 13 predicted proteins | sample CB_VirMetaG_4_FD_184539 | JGI IMG/M metagenome (GOLD analysis project Ga0208162, IMG submission 184539) | Freshwater to marine saline gradient viral communities from Chesapeake Bay - CB_1508_1M Viral MetaG (SPAdes) (version 4) | ecosystem: Environmental > Aquatic > Marine > Coastal | place: USA... | reverse complement strand
TCTGCTGGCATTGATTTGGATTCTATATTCATAGTTTTATTGGTCAGCACCGATCTATCCTAAATCCAGCCCAACGCAGAACAGTCCGCACGACATATCTGGCTCATCGTGACGCCCTGCTTCCGGGTCGAGTTCATCAAGAAAAACTCTTATTCGTTTTTCGCCCTCGTATCGCTTGTTGATTGCTACGTCTAAATCGCGTTCAACTTTTGACATTCTCTCAAACACTTCTGGAAAGTGAGTTCTAATTCTGTTCCAATATCCTGCTTGCCCCTTCACGCAGCCGATGCAGTTGTTGTTGTTAAAGCCCAGCTTATACATGGCTGGCAATTCGATTCCCTGCTTCTCTATCAACCCCAGGCAATCCGCTTTTCCGAGTTGATGCTCGATTAGCGGCGTCACTATTCTCCTCTCTGGGTTTCCTTCTCGGAACCTATCGACTCGATGCTGCTCCTCTGCCGTATACCCGAATATTTCATCGTCCTCGAAATGGTTGATATATTTCTCAGCAGGAATCCGCTTCATCTCTGCCGTGCATCTCGCACCGCCCACACCTACGAGATAGCGAGTTTTCTCGAAAACATCCCATACGTCTTTGAATTTATCTGATTTGATAACTTTGATTTCCTGCCCAAACCATTGCTCGCAATCCTTGAGAAACCTTTCGTTGTCTGGATGCTCCGCGCCAGTATCCTGGTAGACGATTTCGCAGTTATCACGCTCTTGTAATGCGAGTTTCGTAGCGACGGCAGATGCAGCCCCGCAAGAGAACCAGCAAATCGACCGGACACAACAAAAATCCTCGCCTGAGCGCGAATCCCCATTTGGGTCTTCATTCATATTTTATTTCTCAAAGTTCGACATAAACTCGCGCTCCATCTCGACGATCTGCTCGTAGATTGCGACCTCCTCTTCGTCGTGGAGCGCACTAGGGTCATGGACTTCTAGAGCTTCATGAATCCTGGTTCCTCGTTCCGCTGCCTCTGAAGTCCCTTCTGTTCCGTGGAATCCAGGGCAAGCGGCAACGTATTTCAGTCCGCTGGGTCCAAACTCTGCGTGTCCTCGATTTGAATGATCTGGTGTGTCCATCAGTTGTATGATAATTTAGATTTTTCTGGGTTAACTGTTTTCATCTTCACTATGCGCTCAAGGAAGTCAACATAATCTTCTGAGTATTTTGACTCCTGCTCGTAGCAAACTTTATGTTCTATCTCTGAGTATGCCATGCCAGCGATTATCCCGAAAAGGATTGCAGCTTCCTCGTCAATAGAAGTCTCTTTTCCTTTAATATCGAGCTTATAGCGTTCGATCTCTAAGAAGGCTATCGCTTTGGCTTTAGCAAAATCAATTTTGAATATCTCTTCAATTCCCATGTAGCATCTCCATGTTTTGTATTTTCTTGTTTATCGCTTTCACAACGTGTTCCTCAATCGAGTCAGCGGCCACAATGATTTGCTGAACCGCATCTGACTTAGCACCGTTTCGGTGAATCCTCCCCAAGCACTGTAAGTAGTGCTTTGCTGAGAACGTGGGGCTAATCAGAGAGACTCTGGGTCGCTCTCCATTAACATCGTGGAGAGATATGCCTGTCCCCCCAGCAGCGATGTTAACGACGAGAACCTCGACCTTATCTTCTTGAAAAGAATCAATCGCCTCTTGCCGTTCGGAAGCAGTCTGCCTACCGTCAATCTTGAGGCAGTCGAGCCTGGTGCAGAGGGCATCTACCGTGTCTGAGAAGTTTACGAATAGAACAACGCTGTTCCCCTCTAGCCTCAACTCTTCGGCCATGTCCGCTAGGTCAGGAACCTTCATAGCTTCTGCTAACTGTCTAGCCCTCAACAGGTTCACCAGAACGTGTTCGCTATCCTCGACTGTATGGTCTTCCAGTAGCTTGTCTATGATCTCAGGGGTGATGCCCAGTTCGTCATAGGCTTTGATAATATCTTTATAGCTGGAGAATTGTATCGGCTTTACGAAGACCCGGTTATGCTTGAAGGAGTCGGGGAAGTCTTTCACTGTCAGTTTTTTGACATTAGAAGAATACATCTTCTCTTTGATGGCGGGTAAGGTGTGCTTACGGACGCAGATCCACTGGTTCCAATCGTTTTTCACACATCCATTCCTCTTCATCCAGGAGAACCACGACTCATCTTTATTGAGGTTATGAAGCCCCAACATGAAACCCAATGCCCTCATCTCTGTTGGGTCTTCCGCTGCCGTAGCTGACATCCCGTGAACCCTATACCCCTGCTGGACTAAAGAAATGAGCATCTGGGCATTCTGGGTGAACGGAGACTTACAGGCATGAATTTCATCAATAAAGACTAAGCACTTGGGGGGGAGGTTCCAAGTCATTAGCTTTTTTCCCTTCTTGCTCATCCACTGAGTTCTCCCATTGCGGATCTTCTCATAGTTCAATACAAAGCAAGGCTCCACACCATGCTCCTTCAACTCACGCTCCCATGAAGGGACTACTGCCTTTGGGCAGATAACTGCCACGGGACCATCCCAATCCAAGGCAAGGTGGGCTGCGACTACTGTTTTGCCAGTGCCGACACTGGATGTGTCTAGGGTCTCCCATGAAGGGACTACTGCCTTTGGGCAGATAACTGCCACGGGACCATCCCAATCCAAGGCAAGGTGGGCTGCGACTACTGTCTTCCCTGTCCCTACACTGGATGTGTCGAGGGTGTTCTGGCCTTTAGTGTGTGCCGCTACAAAGAATCCTTTGGACTCTTCCTGCTTCAAAAATAGAGATTTCATTCCCCCTACTTTCTCACGGGCATTACCACGTATTCGGTGTCCTCAGACAACACCCTGATCGGGTCAGCCGAGTCACCGACACAAATTGTAACGGACTCTCCCTTAGTCGTTTTCAAGAACTGCTGCATGTAGTGGGGCTGCAAGGCAGTGGAGAAACTTTGTCCTTCTCCCTCCACAACCTCGTTCGCTTCTCCTTCTTCGGGAGCTTTTGAGGTGATGGTGAGAGAACCGGAAACACACTCCAAGCGAGTTACCGGGGACTTCGGGTTTGAGAAGAGGGCTGTCCTGCGGAATGCTGAACTTAGCTCAAACTTATCAAAGGAAGCAATGCGGTCAGTGTCCTCTGGCGAAGGCATCACCTTTCGGTAATCAGGGAACTCCGCAGCAATCGTCTTGCTAAATACCTGGGTTGTTTTGGTCGCCAGCCGGACATAAGAACTTGCAACGTGGAACTCAATCTCCTCCTGCGAACCTGCCGCTTCAGAAATGATGTCTGCCGCTAAGGTGGGGAGGATTACCCCAGCCTTGGGATGTTCTCCATCTTCAATCGAGCAGACGGACAGTCTCCTGCCATCTGTGGCGACTACGCGACATCCATTTTCGTCTGCCTCAAAATATACCCCATTGAGCATGTGGCGTGTCGCATCGGCACTGGCGGCGAATACAACCGAGTTCAGTGCTTCTGAAAATCTTTCCCCGTTAAAATTAAAAACCTCTGGTTCCCCTGTCAGTGCGGGTCCACAATACTCATCCACTGGGAGTCCTTTGAGCTTCGCTGAGAAGCCCTCTGAGGATACCTCTATATCGTTTCGGACTTTCTTGATCTTTACGGGACCAGACATTGACCCCACCAAGCTCCTCATTCGTGATCCGGGGATCAGGACGCTGCCTTCCTCTTTCACTTCAGCCGTATCCGTAGCTACGACTTCTTGGTCAAGGTTGGTCCCACTGATGGACAACTTGTCTCCCTCCGCTTTAAGTAGGACATTCCCCAAGGCGGGGAGATTGCTCTTGGGGGCGGTTGCTTTGTTCGCCGCGCTGAACAATCGCATTAATTTTTCTTTTTCGATTTCTAGTTTCATAATTCTTGATTACAGTTTTCTCTGGTTGGGTCTGTGTAAATTTCCAATTCTGGGTAGGGAGTCTGCTCCTTCCCTTTTATTTCGTCAAGATGTTTTTTCCAGACGAGATCTTTTGCGTATCGAGTCAAGGTAGGTCTTCGGAGTCTTTCGCACTCTTGCGTCCTAGCTTCCAGTTCTCTGACCACAGAAAGAAACTTCTTCTTATCTGCGCCGCGCAAATGCTGGCAGAGTTCTTTAACTGCTTGGTTTACGTCTTTGTCTTTACTCACATTCATTGGTATTTTCTCCTTCCAAATTCTGCTATCAGGTATGCGTCAATCATACCGTCGTGGGGTTTTGTGGATCTGCCTTTCTTTGTCCAATCTTCTTCTGGAGCAATTTCGGAAACCAAGTCGAGGGCGGCTGTTTTAGTTTGTCCAGCAGCTACCCTACCAAGAATTTCTACCTGCCATTCTCTTGGTTCTACGGCGGCGACAAGCCACTCTTTGATCTCACAAGCTCCAAGAAGTTTTCCAAAGTTGATGGACATTGACCTCATAGCTTGGCTAGACTTCGCATGTTTCAGAGGTTCTTCAATCAGGATAAAGGGTTCAGTGTTGAGGTCTAGAATCCACTTCTTGAACGCGGAAACATCAACCTCACGCTTTTCTTTCCGCTTTAGGATGGGCATGGGGCATTTATCAATGATCTTGATGGGCATGGGGCATTTATCAATGATCTTGCCGTGGGGGGAGATGGCGCATATACCCCCGTCGATGCCGTTGTCGATCCCAACAATCATGAGTAGTGTTTTAAAAAGTCAGTGACAGTATCCGTTGGGTTACTGTTGTCCAGAGGGTCGCACGGGGCAACTTCCTCCCCGATCTCAGTTTCTTTCTTCCTCCGCTCGATTTCTCTCTTCAGATACCACTGGGCTTTCTCCAGGTCTTGAATGGTCGCCCCCTTGTGTTCCGCTCTCAAAATGTATTTCACCACGTTCCCCAAGCAAAAATTCATGTGTTCGGTGATCTGGATTACTTCAACCCCAGAGGGGTGAGACTTGTAGTGAGTTGGGTGGTTAACAGCATCCCCTTTCATAATCAGTCTTCCACTTCTACGTCGATGATTTTACGGTTCTTGATTTTTACAGCTTCGCCTTTGCTGGCTTTTGAGTTGTTGAGAATCGAGATTTCAATGTGCTTGGTCCCTTTGTTGTTTTCTTTCGCGTTAATGCCGAACGACTCAAAGAGAAGTTTGTGATATGTCTCCAAGTCTTTTACGTTTCGGATTGGGGGGAGCTTACCAACCACATCTCGTAAGTGTTGGAGGTACGCGTTCCCCAAGAACGAGCGAATCTTTTCTTGTTCGGTTAGACTTTTAGAGTCATCAATATTACGAAGAATAACCTCTGCCTCTTCTTTGTGCGCCTCAAGTTTGTCGGCACTGTTGAGGAAGTCGGGGTCAAGAATCTTTTTAGTCTGCTCTTGGAGTTCCGTGCTTACGGGGTCGTCGTCTTCAACTAAGTCGATGGGGTTGTTGTTCACCTCTTCTTTCGAGGGGACGTTCATTTCTTTGAACCAGGCATACAGAGTCGAGCTTGAAATCCCCAGTTCTTTCGCAATGGAAGCCCTACCCCATCCGGCAGAGTCTAATTCTATCGCCCGGGCTATTTTTGCTTTCTTTTGGCGATCTCTTTCTTTTCTGGTAGCCATATTAAAATAGTCTGCCTCATGTATCTTTTAGTGCAACTAGAATCCTACGTGCTATTTTGTGTCCATGCCCGTCAATAAACTAGAACCCAGAGTCACCAACGCTGGTGATAAAATGATGGTGGGGGGATTGAAGATCCCTGTGACCAGCACCCTTACCGCACTCCTATACGGATTTGCGAATCATAAAAAACCAGAAGCTAAAGAATATTACTTTTGGCGCATTGCTGATGTTATATGGAATAACGAAGACCTGCCTGAGCCGCTCTTAGAGAGACATCCGTGGGCGGACCTCATGATTAAAGAGGCGATAGCCAACAAGTATCTCGCAGTGGGGGGCCTCATGATTAAAGAGGCGATAGCCAACAAGTATCTCGCAGTGGGGGGGTCGGCAAGTTCTGGTAAGTCACACACTATGGCAGCTTGGGGGATCGTGAACTGGTTATCACGGCCCAGCGAAACCTTAGTCCTGATGACATCGACCACGCTTCGGGAGGCACGAAAAAGGATTTGGGGTTCAGTGATCTCTTTACTGTCAGTGGTGGAAGGGATGCCGGGTAAGATCAGGGACTCCATCGGAAACATCGCTTACATTAATGAAAAAGGCACTCTGATCGAGAAGGCTGGTCTTTCACTGATCGCCGCAGAGAAGTCCAAGACAAGAGAAGCGGTAGGAAAGTTCATCGGTATTAAGCAGAAGAAGGTAATCTTGATCGGGGACGAGCTTTCGGAACTGAGTGAGGCAATCCTCAACGCGGGTCTGTCTAACCTGTCAAAGAACCCAGAACTTCAGATCATCGGTATGAGTAACCCGTCATCGAGGTTTGATGCGTTCGGGGTCTGGTCTGAGCCATTATTGGGATGGGAGTCTATGGACATCCTCCACGCAGATGAATGGAAAACAAAGTGGGGCGGCAAGTATATCCGGCTTGACGGTGAGCGCAGCCCCAACATCATGGCTGGGGAGACAAAGTATACCTACCTCCCAACAGAAGAGAAACTAGACGAGGACAAGAAGTTGCTGGGCGAAGAGTCGAGGGCATATATGCGAATGGTCCGCGCTGTGTTCTTCGATAGCGATGAGAACGAGGGCATATACCTGGAGTCGGAAATCTCCCAGAGCGGAGCCATGAACCCTGCATCCTGGGCCGGGACTCCGGTTAAGGTCGCAGGACTAGACCCCGCTTTCACCAACGGAGGCGACCGCACGATTCTCTTTACGGGTCTGGTTGGATACTCGACCACGGGTCAGTTTGTTTTCGAGTTCGGGAAGCTATTTCAGCTAACAGATGACTCATCGAACAAGGCAGTGCCACGAACCTACCAGATCGTCACCCAGGTCATGAACATCTGTAAGAAGGAGGGCATCTCCCCGGATAACTTAGCGGTAGACTCCACTGGTGCGGGTGCGCCGTTCTGCGATGTCCTCTCTGGCGAGTGGTCCCCTCAAATCTTACGTGTATCCTTTGGGGGCAAGCCATCAGACAAACGGGTGTCCTCAAACAGTCGGCTTACTGGCATCGACCTCTACACGAACCGTGTATCAGAACTCTGGTTCGTGGGTAAGGAACTGATGCGGACGGGACAGATCTCAGGAATCGGGAATGAACTGGCGGCAGAGATCGTAGCTAGGAACTACGATATGGTGAAGTCTGGGTCACTCAAGATCAAGATTGAGTCTAAGCCCGACTTCAAGACCAGGTGGGAGGTCACCGGATATTGCTGATGCCGCCTTCCTCGCCCTTGACTGCGCTAGGCAGAGGCACGGGTTGGTAGCTATGGACCCACCGAAGGAGGGATCTCCGTTTACGATGCGCCCCAAGAGGACGATCAAGGCGATGTCGCAATCCCTGATCAACAACGACTCTATGTTGTTGAACGACTAGCTAGGGATTTATTGTATAAATCCCAATGTCGTTTTTTGATTTCTTCAAGGCGGTCAGCAACTGATTTGAAGTTCTCTATGATCACGTCAAAATCTTCAAGATCAATAACTGAACCCTCGCAAAAGTCAACCACTTCTTCCCAAGATACTAGAAGTTGATTCCCTTCGTCTCCATCGTCCACCAATTCTTCGATGTCTACGATTATCGTAAGTCCGTCCTCCCCAAAATGCAGAAAGGGTTCCTTAAAAGTTATGGAGTAATCTATTTCTACTGTTTTCGGTTTCAATTTCATATATCCCGCATCTTGAATCCTGTTTCCTGCAAACGCAACCAGAATTTCATGGGGCGGGTGGGGTCTTTTACACACTATAAGCGTAATAACCACCCCCTCATACCCTACTAAATTAGTCTAGAATTACGTGTTCACAACATATCGGAGAAATTGTGAACACCTGGAATCCCGAATCCTGAGTAGTGTCGAGCGGGGTTCCGCCTACAGGAATCGGGATACATGGTTCGGGGTGCTATATAATCCATAACAGGGAGCAATTACTTGCCCTAAAAACGTGTGTTTTATTATTATACCCCCTTAAAAAAAGTCTCGTATGAGGCTGGTTGTGTTTATCTGAGTCAGACAAACACAACTGAAGTCTTAAAAGACTTTTTATAGAGTATTATAAGAAGCGCATTAAAACACACGCTCCCCCTCTGTTGGGGCATATGGGGGGCGCGACATCCCTTGCGTTTGGTGGGAAATAGATTATTTTTAGTGGTGTCACAAAAATTCAAACGCTTGCCTTCTGGCCGGATACAATACAAAGGTGAATCTTTCCCAGGGTTCAATAAGCCTAAACGCGCCCCGAAAGATTCAAAAAAGAAGTTTGTCGTTCTCGCCAAGCAGGGGGAGAAGATAAAGAAAATTTCATACGGCCACAGGGATTACCAAGACTTCAGACAACACAAAGACCCCAAGCGTAGGAAGAACTTCCGCGCACGGCATAACTGCAAAACCGCAAAAGACAAAACTACAGCCCGGTATTGGGCTTGTAAACACCTCTGGTAGACGACATGAGAAAAGGAAGAAAAGGTAGGCGTAACCCCCAAGGCGGGATGAACACGGACACTCCCCCTCGCCCCACAGGTGTTAAGCCTCCAACTGCGAACCCTAACTCTAAGCCTGGTGCAGGGTATGGTAAGCCCCTTGGTGGAAACAGAGGAAATACGGCGAACCCCAACTCTTCAGCGGGTGCAGGGTATGGTAAACCGATTGGTGGGAACAGAGGGAATACAGCGAACCCTAACGCTTCAGCGGGTGCGGGGTATGGTAAACCGATTGGTGGGAACAGAGGGGATACAGCGAACCCTAACGCTTCAGCGGGTGCGGGTGCGGGGTATGGTCGCCCTGTTGGAACAGAACGGCCCAGTATGTTGGGGAGTAAGCCTACTCCTAGCCCTGCGTTCACCGAGACTCCACCTAGTCCTGCCTTGGTCAAACCACCAACCTCTACCCCTCCTAGCCCCGCAGGAGTTAAGCCTCCAACTGCGAACCCCAATTCTAGCCCAGGTGCTGGGTATGGTAAACCGATTGGTGGGAACAGAGGGAATACAGCAAACCCCAATTCTAACCCAGGTGCAGGGTATGGTAAACCTGTTGGAACAGAACGACCCAGTATGTCGGGCAATAAGAGGGATGTTTTAAATAGCGTTAGGAAGAAAAAACAAAAGAGTCGTTAATATTTTTATTACAATGAGACAACGCAAGAGAAAACGAGGGCAATTCGGCAGTAAACAGGACAAGGGTTCTTCCGAGGATCGAAAGGGAGTATTACAATCTGTTGGGAGAGCCTTGGCCGGAAAAAAATCTGAGGCTCCTAATGCTCCTACTGCGGCTGATCCTGTATCAGCAAAAACGCCTAATTACAATGTGAACAAGATGCTAAGGAGTAGGGGTATTTCAATCCCAGAGGTTACCCCTGTGTCTAAACTTGTGTCTAAACCTTCGGCTCCTTCGGCTACACCTGCGGCTACAGCACCTGCGGCTACACCTACAGCACCTACGGCTGCACCTACGGCTGCACCTGCGGCTAAACCTACAGCACCTGCGGCTGCACCTGCGGCTAAACCTACAGCACCTGCGGCTGCACCTGCGGCTAAACCTACAGCACCTGCGGCTACCCCTACAGCCCCAAGTAAGCCCACAAGCCGAGAACCCGTGTCATATAGCCCCCCGAAGAATGAGGAAGAACTGCGAGCGCGACAAGATGCCGCCGAAGCAATACGAACCAAAGCAGCCGATATCAGAGAGTCGATATTCGGGGGGACCGACATTGAGCGCGAGGATCTTGAAGCCGCTAAAAAACAAGCTAAGGATGCGGGAGTGTCTGAGTCAGCGATAGCTCGCTTTATGGAGAGAGAAGACTACAAAGCATCAGCTCCTAGATCTGATGAAGAAGTGGAGGCTAGGCAGGAGGCTGCGGGTAATCTACTAAAAGCTATGAAAATGAAGGAGGGCGCAGCCAAAGAGCAAGCTCTTGAAGCAGCGTCTAGCCAAGCATACGCGGCTGGGGTTCCATATGCGCGGGTAGAACGCTTCAAAAATGAACCCGCTTTTGCTAAAGCGGAGACACTGCGGAGAGTAAGAGCCGCTGGGAAGAAGGCCGCTGCTGCGGGGAGTAAACCATACCAAGAACCCGACATAGGGAAGTATGATGACGGAAGGCCCAAAATCAGTCGTGAAGAATACGCTGAAAAAGCAGCAAATTTAAGGGCGCAAGGGTTTACTGGAGTGAAAGGAGATGGGGGACTAGCCGAACTCTACCAGATGCAAGCAGACAAAGAGGTAGGGGTAGCCCCAGGAACCTATACTGCACTATCCAAAGGAGCCAAGAAAATCGCGCCTGACTCAGAAATTATAGACAGTTATGCTCAAAAAGTAGCCGAAGGGCGCATGTCTCCCGAAGCAGCGAGAAGGGCGTTTGGACAAGATATGCTCGATAAGATGCGCTACGATGATCCTAGACGATTTGCTAGGGATGAAGAGGAATATCAAGCAGCGGTTGCTGAAGCAAAGCGGACAGGATCGCCCATACCAGAGCGTTACATACCTGGGGCAGATATTGACTTCGCAGTCGAAGCAAAACGATTCCCTGGAAAATCAACAAAGCCCACCATCATAAGAAATAGCGGCAACTATATTACTGGTGTTGGAACTAAAGGTGTCTACGACTAATTAGATTAAATTAGCAATTATTATGGCAGACGATTTTTACAATCAGAATATTGGCCCCTTGAAAGGCAGTTACTTCGGCCCAGGTGTCGGCGGTTCTGAAAGCCA
>Ga0208162_1001827_pt1 | contig 10771 bp, 28 predicted proteins | sample CB_VirMetaG_4_FD_184539 | JGI IMG/M metagenome (GOLD analysis project Ga0208162, IMG submission 184539) | Freshwater to marine saline gradient viral communities from Chesapeake Bay - CB_1508_1M Viral MetaG (SPAdes) (version 4) | ecosystem: Environmental > Aquatic > Marine > Coastal | place: USA... | reverse complement strand
GTGGTCCTTGGATATGTTACCTATTGCTGGTGTAACGAAGTAGGCAGGTTTCGACGTGACCGCTAAATTCAAAGTAGGAGATTTGGTAAAAGATATCAGACGTGAGGGCACGCCCTTTGGCATTGTCACAAGAGGCGATTACGTTGGTAGCTGTGGTAGCTGGGTTCAGCAAACCAACGGTCAAGCCTATGGTATCCACGTTGATGTTTTGATAGAGGGTGAAGAGTTTCACTGTCTTCCTGAGTGGTTGGAGAAAGTAAATGGATGATTTTAAAGTAGGAGATTTGGTAAAAGATCTCAGACGTGAGGACACGCCCTTTGGTATTGTCACGAGAGGCGATTACGTTGGTAGCTGGGTTCGGCAAAAAGACGGTCAAGCCTATGGTATCCACGTTGATGTTTTGATCGAGGGTGAAGAGGTTCACTGTCTTCCTGCATGGTTGGAGAAAGTAAATGAATAAATTCAAAGTAGGGGAATTGGTAAGGTGTACCGCTAACCACGGACACCTGGGGGAATTGGGACTTGTTGCGGGCCACGAGGGTCCAAACTGCTCCAAGCACCCGGAGCCGGTCATATTCGGGGGGTATATTTGGGTTCTGGTCGCTGGCCAGGAGAAGCTTATTGAGCCAGACGATTTGGAGAAAGTACAATGACGGCAAAGGGATGGGATGTTATTCAGCCTAGTGCGCCATTTAAGATTGGTGAACTGGTAAAGGTAGGTGGCGGGGTGTATCACGTTCAACGGGCCAAGGTCCAGTGGAAGTATGGCATCGTCGTTTCAGACTACTACGAAACCGAGAGTGGTCTGCGGGTTGATGTGGTGATCGGAGAAAAGACTCACCAAGTCTCGCCTTACTATCTGGAGAGGGTAAATGCAAAGTAAATTCAAATTCAAAGCAGGGGATTTGGTAAAGGTGGGGGAGACGGGAGGCTGCACCTTCTTCCCATCCGATCCGTACACGCCGTGGAGTCCTGATGGGAAGCTGGGACTTGTTTTGGGTTATGATAAGCATGGGCGTGTTAAGCTGATAATTGAGGGCATCTCGGAGGAGCTTTGGCAAAACACTTTGGAGAAAGTAAACAATGAAAGCTGAATTCAAGGTAGGAGATTTGGTAAAGGTAATCCGTAGCTACCACTCCGAGCGCCAGGGCAAATTTGCTATCGTCGCTTCGGATCACTACGAAAATAATACTGGCCTGTGGGTTGATGTTATGATCGGAGAAAAGACTCACCAGACTCGCCCGGCGAGTCTGGAGAAAGTAAACAATGAAAGCTGAATTCAAGGCAGGAGAATTGGTAAGGATCGGCGTCGAGGCTCATGCCGCTCGCCGGGGTGCGGATCGACAGTATGCACTTGGGAAGTTAGGACTTTTTATGGGGTATGATGAATGGACATGGGCGCCGTTCACGATGGCTAGAGTTCTGATTGATAGGAATGAGTATTTCGTCGCCCCGGAAGGCTTGGAGAAAGTACAATGACTGATCAAGAACATTATGAGAAACTTAAAAAAGACCTTCTGGGAAAACTTGTCAGGTGTACCAATCGGTCATTACAGTTTGGTGATTCTGTTGGCTTGGTCACGAAGGTTGAATGGGTTGAGTGCGATATCGGTGCAGGTATCCGCATCTGGTCCTCCTGGCCGGGTGGTTGGATTGATGTTGGTTTCGGTAAGGGAGTGGTGCATCACGACTGGTTCCGGTTCTCAGGAAATTTCGAGGTGGTTCAGTGAGAACTACGTTTCTAGGTGTGAGGGTGCCGGACGCTCCTAAAGCAATTAGATGCAAGGTAGGAGATTTGGTTTATGCAACGTGGTATGACCATCACGAGCAGGAACCTATCGGCGGTCTTGGTATTGTTGTTGGGGTTGAGTCCAAGCGCATTAAGATTTTATATGATGGACGCTACCAAACCGTTTCGCAAGTTTTTGATCCAGAAGAGGGAAAAGCATACTTTGAGCCAAAACCCAGCTTTTGAGCGGGGGCCGCTAAACACCGTTCTACGGGCACGGAAACATATGCTTCTGATGGCTTCTACGGGTAGCTATGACCTATATAAAGTAGGTGGTCATAATCGCTCTCAACTGCGCACGATGCGCACCCGCTCAAACCGGCCCCGGCAAGCCTCTAACTACTTGAAATCATTGAGAAAATAAATTAGTATTGACTTTCTAGCACACCTATGAGACTATACTAGCACAAGGTAAAGGAATCAAACAAATGGCTATCGACTTCAAAACTTTCGTCTCCGTTGCTCCCATCATCGCCCAAGCTCGTCACCCGATTATGATCCGTGGTGGTCACGGCAAGGGCAAAAGCCAGGTCGTCTATGCTATGGCTGACAAGCTTCAAGCAATTGACGGCATTAGCCGTATCGTCGTGGAGCGACGTGCTTCACAAATGACCGAGGGCGATCTGCTCGGTCTGCCTGATCCCGATGGTCGCAAGATCAACGGTGAGCGGGCGACCACGTTCTGTCCTCCTGACTGGTTCGTGCAAGCTTGCACTGAGCCTTGCATCCTGTTTCTGGACGAGGTTGATCGTGCTACGCTTGAGGTCCGCCAAGGTATCTTCGAGCTTTGCGATTCTCGCAAGATCGCCGGTCACGTTCTCCACGAGGACACGGTTATCTTTGCCGCTGTCAACGGTGGCGAGCACGATAGTGCTGCGCAGTATCAGGTTAACGAGATGGACCCGGCAGAGCTTGATCGCTGGACCGTCTACGACGTTGAGCCTACTGTTGAGGACTGGCTGACCTGGGCTAAGGATTGTCCCGAGATCAGTGAGATCGTTTACGACTTTATCAACAACGAGCGTAAGCACCTTGAGCATAACGGGGAATTTGAGCCTAACAAGGTTTATCCTAGCCGACGTTCCTGGCACCGATTTGCTGCTACCATGCACCAAGCGAACCTGCTCGCTGATGGTGGCAAGGATAATCTTGCCATGATCTACAACCTGGGTACTGGGTTCGTGGGTTTCGAGGCCGCTGTTTCGTTCCGTGACTTCGTTGAAAAATACGAATGTCAGGTGACTGTTGAGGATATGCTTAACGGCAAGTTCGAGAAGATGGCAACCTGGGAGATCAACGATTACGTTGCTCTGGTTGACAAGCTGGAGGGTTCCGACAAGCTTAAGACTCAGCTTACTGAGGAGCAGCTTGAGAACATCGCCAAGTTCTTCAAGATGTGTCCGTCTGAGTGTGCTATGAAGCTGTGGGGCGTCGTCTCCGGTGCTGCTGCTGATAACTCCGATGTTATCATCAAGATCCATAGCATGTGCCAGGACCATCTGGTGACTATCCTGGGTGCGGAGAACAACGAGTAATTTCGGCCCCCGCTGACTCTGGCAAAACTTCAACTCTAACAAAAGAAAGATTCAAAAAACAATGCTTCCTCAAATCATCATGATCGTCCTTCTCTCTGTTGGCTTCATCTGCAACCAGGCTCTCGCCGGTCAACGGATGGCAAAGTTCAACGTGTTTCAGACTGCGCTTTCAATTGCTATTTCGGCGGCGCTTTTGGCGTGGGGTGGATTCTTTGCTGAGGTTGGAACACCTCAGATTCTTTATATTACTTTGTATGCTCTTAGCTTTATTATGGTTGGCTTGCTTCACGGCAAGCATCCGAATACCAAGCGAACAGCCCTCAGCGGTGTGATTAATTACGGCGTTATTATTGCCCTTCAATTCTGGGGAGGTTTCTATGATTCAATGATTTAGTTTAGATTGCGTGTTCGTTTATCTTTAGAAGCCCAGGGTTTAGCCGCCCTGGGCTTTGCCTTATGTGCGAAATCGACCTCGCCGGGGGCCGAAATGCGCCATTTGCGCACAATTGCGCTGTTTGCGCACCCGCTCCAGCCTGCTGTAACTTATTGAAATCATTGAGTTTTTTGGCCTAACTTGACTTTTCTAACTACCTATGAGACTATAGCTATGAAAGATAGACGAATGACTGAAACCAAGCAAGAAAACCCGTGGACCAATTTCGATCTAAACATGCACACGTTTCGCCTTCTACAGAACGAACCGTTCTTCGCTGCTATGTCTCGACAGATCCGCAAGAAGGCCCACGAGGGTATTCCGACTGCCGGTGTCCGTATCACCGATGACGGTCATTTTGAGATGTTCTACAATCGCAAGTTCATGCACGGTCTTGACGATGCGGCCAAGGCCGACGTGATCAAGCATGAATTCTATCATTGCATCTTCGGGCACCTCTTTGAAGAGCGTATGCCCGAAGGCAAGATGACGATGATGTGGAACATCGCTACTGACCTTGCGATCAACTCCCACCTCAAGAATCTTCCAGAGGGTTGCTGTATGCCAGGCGTCGGTCGCTTTGCTGACTATCCTTCTGGCCAGTCTTCTGAATGGTACTTCAATCGTCTCCAGCAAGATGCTGAGGACAAAGAGAAGAACGAAGGTGGCGATGGTGACGGAGATGGTGACGGAGATGGTGACGGTGATCAGCAGTCCGATGGTAACAGCGATGGTCAAGGTGGCGACGGCGATGCTGGTGACACCGATGGTCAAGGTGGCGGTTCCGGCCCCGGCGACCGTGAGCCTTCCGACGAGGTGGATGGTCGCACCAATTGTAATGAAAACTTTGACTCTCACGATGAATGGCACAACGGCAACGAGGTTTCTGAGGAAGCCAAGCAAATTGCCAAAGAGCGATTTAAGGAGATGATGAAAAAGGCTGCTCAAGAGGCTGCTGGTCAAGGTTGGGGAACCGTGTCGTCTTCTGTCCGTGAGCAGATTATGGAATCCCTCAAGACTCACGTTGATTGGCGCAAGGTTCTTCGATACTTTATCAAGACTTCTCAGCGTGCTTCTAAGCGTAGCACACCGCTGCGAATCAACAAGCGCTACCAGTACATCCATCCTGGCAAGAAGGTGAACCGTCAAGCTAAGATCGCTATCTCCATTGATCAGTCTGGTTCGGTGGACGATGCTATGCTTGCTGCGTTCTTCGGTGAGCTTAACAAGCTGGCTCAGTACGCTGAGTTTACCGTTGTTCCCTTCGATACCCGAGTGGACGATACCAAGGTTTATGTTTGGAAGAAGGGCGAGAACCGCAAGCGTGAGCGTGTGCTCCGTGGTGGTACTTGTTTCAACGCTCCGACCGAGTGGGTCAACCAGCGTGAGTTTGACGGTCACATCGTGCTGACTGATATGGAGGCTCCTAAGCCTATCCGCTCCAAGTGCCAACGCATGTGGATGACCACCAAGTACCACGCAGAGCGTCCGTACTTCCGACCCAACTCTAACGAAAAGGTTATTGCTATCGACACTGAGGGTTGATTTCCGGCCCCGGCTTGAAAGGATTCAAAATGAAAATGATTAGGAACCGAGAAGAACTTATGTTACAATACCTCAACGTCTTCAAGGAGAACGTTGAGCTTACCACCAAGCTGATTGAGCTTGAGAATAAGGTGCGAGAACAAGAACAATCAATTGCTAGTCTAATTCAGCACTGTGAGCCAGAGATGGAGGATTGCTATGAATAAGAAAACAAAACAAGTCCTTGTATTATTTGCTCTCGTGGAGCTGTTCTTGCTGACGATTGGGATTATCGAATGGGTGGCGAATCTATGACCGAGGAGGTTATGATCCTTGTAATCATGTTCCTCTTCTTCCTTGTCTCCCAGCTACCGCTGGCTATCGTCAGTGCTGGTATTGCTGCCTCGTTCATCGTGGAGGCCAGCGAGGACCGGCTAACCAAACAACCTAAACAGAACGGAGAATCATAATGAAAGTATTTAGCAAAGCACCTAAACTCTTCGGAGATAAGTTTTACCCTGCTAAGACAGAATACTGTCTTGAGGGCATTGATGATGATGTTGCTTTTATCTCTTGGAGGAACAAAGACTATAACCAGTCCGGTGAGTTTACTTTGAAGAGAGATTCAGTAGACTACCAGAGGTTTCTAACTATCTAATTCTGCCGGGGGCAGGAAGGGTAAACCGCTTAATGATGTATGGGATAAGGGTCGTCGTGGCCGCCCGCTCCTCGCAACGGAGACAAAACGATTCACGACTAGATTTGCGGTTTCAATTGTGAGTTGTTTAAGATCTAACGAGCAGCCCTTCCCACCCCGGCACTTTTATATCGAGGCAAGTGATGAACTATAAGTTTGAAATAGGAGATTTAGTAGAGGTAGGGGACACTGGTTATCTAGGTTTGGTTACAAAAAGGCGACGCCAAGCTCCCATTGACCGACCAAACTCCCCAGAGGAAATCTATACTCTACTATTCACACGCCACTGGATCTGCGAGAAGGCTGGTTCTATTCTAAGAAAGGCAGGCGAGAACAATGAAGTATAATTTTAAAGTAGGAGATCTAGTAGAGGTACGAGAAGAATGGAGATCGAACCCCTCGGAGCGCTTCTTGGGGACAGGAGTGGTTATAGCTAGACTAGGCCATCAGCCGACAGACGGTGAATGGTATGATGTGCTGATCGAGGGAACTCACCGTGCCATGAATGGGCAAGAGCTAACAAAGGTAAGCGAGAGTAATGAAGTATCAGTTTAAAGTAGGGGAACTGGTAAAGGTAAATGATTCTCTAGCACTGATTATAGGTAGGCGACCAGTGCCTCGTGCAGCGTATGGCGAGCGATGCGAGGGCGAACTATATACTCTATTGTTCAGCGATGGAGAAAGGGTGTCCGCCATTCCACACTCTCTAACAAAGGTAAGCAAGTAATGAACTTTAAGTTTAAAGTAGGAGATTTAGCCCTCCTCGTCCCAAAGGTCGGCCTCACCGCAGACGGTCGGACTCCCGCCCTCACCTTTCCCGGTGAGATAGGTTTGATTACCGCTCGACGGAGCCACGCCAGCGCCGCCTCAGCCGAGCACACCCTTGCCGAGTATACTATACTAATAGGGGGAATTCCCTACATGGTCTGGGAACACGAACTAACAAAGGTAAACAAGTAATGATATATAATCTAATCGCATTGGGAATCGTAACTGTTATTCTCTTAGGTTGCTGCTGGTGGCTCAGGCACTTCATACCGAAGGCTTGAGCTTCGGCTTGTGACGGGGCAGGGTAGGGAGCTACCCTAATCTAAGTCCCCCCCTCCCCCGGTAGGGGGTCGATCTGGGCTAGGTACGTTCACGATCCCGCCGAAAAAAATCCAAATATCAGCAACAAAAAAATACCGCCAAACAAAAAATGCCAGATTAGGCACTATTTATAGACAACGCCCAAAGGAGCAAGCAAATGAAGATTACAAAACAAAGGTTAAAACAGATTATCAAAGAAGAACTTATGCGAGAAGGTTTGTTCGACGCCCCGCAAGACGAGAAACCAGTTTATCGTGGTGATCCGCAAATGCGAAACCAAGGATACGATGCACTAGCGAAGATTGCTAGTAAGATGCCGCCGAACGATTACGAAATCATTAGCAATACATGGAAGACTTATTACGATAAAGTAGTCGAAGCTTTTAACAACCGAGACGTGGATGCTTTATCGCAAGCAGCGATGGAAGCAAATAAGCTTGCTCAGTGGCTAAAAGAGAAAAGAAATGTCAGAAGTCTCTTAGGCAATAAAACAGTAGCCACGAATCAAGCATTTTCGGCAGCGGAGGATATCGCCCACCAACTTTCAAGAAACTACGGCCCAAACATGGAAAAGTTTATGGAGATGCTTGATGATGTGAGCGCCACTGGTGACTGGTGCGCAGTTCAGGAACAGCTTGAGAATTGGTTTCCAAAACTACACTATGGAGCAGATCTATTAGTTCCCGTAGAAGGCTGCTATGACAGGGAAGACCTGTATGGCGAATGATAAGTATATAACTAAAGGACTAATAACATGAAAATTACAAAACAACAACTTAAACAAATCATTAGAGAAGAACTAACAAGGGCCGAAGAAGCCGAAGCTATGGAGGGGGATTTGAAGCCTAGATTTTCTGATAAGGAAATGGTAGACACTTATGCTCGCAATAGCCGCCCTAGCCCAGAAGAAATTGAAGAGGAGGCTAAAGACATTGAAGAGAGGGCAGCAATACGTCAGCAATTCGTGACGCCCGAGAATTATCGTTGGATCGTCTGGGCCGCCGACCCCCAGAAGTTTGACTATTACTATAAATCATGGTTTATGGAAGGCGACGAGAGTTTCCGCAGAACATATGGCGGGTGGCAACCAGAAGACTACGCTGAGCTTGCAAACCTTTTGGGAATCTCCCCAGACAGGACTCGCTAACAACTAATAACAAAGGAACCAATTATATGAAACTAACCAAACAACAACTTAAACAAATTATCAAAGAAGAACTGGCAAATACCGGAGATCCGACACCAGATTTTCATGCTGATGTGACCAAGCTAATTAAAAAAATTGGTCACTTGGAAGCAGATATTAACGATATGGACCTAGAAGACCCCGGTGCGCTGATTCAAAGAATTGAACAACTTTACGCAATAGCCCGTGATGTTGCTTACAAGCACAATATTGATATATACGGCTAAAGAAAGGACTAACACAATGAAACTAACCAAGAACACACTCAAAAGACTAATCCAAGAAGAGATTATGCAAGAACAAGCTGAAAATCTGGTTTATGTCGTAACGTATAGGGCGCACGTCGGGGCTGGTGAGGAAAACTACGCTGTATTTTCTACTAGAGAAAAAGCCGAAGATTATGTTGCAAATCATAGGCATGATCCAATTTTCTTTCAGGTTGAAGAATGGCTAGTTGACGATCCTGATCCATACTAAACCAAATTCTAAACCAAACAAAGGAACCAATATTATGAAACTAACTAAAAACACACTAAAGAAACTAATCCAAGAAACATACCAAAGCGATATTGCTCGGCGTGCTAGCCGAATCGATCCTAGACTGGTAGCCAAAGGTGAACCCCTACTAACATCAATTGAAGCTGCTGTTGTAAATCAACTCACTGACGGACTTAATAAAGTTATGCAAGAAATGAAAAAGAACTTGGGTGATAAAGAAACATTAGCAGAACTAATTGATATGGCGGAAGCAGAAATTCAAAATTTCCGAAGCGAATATGACATGGATGCGCCCGAGGCGAGGGTTCAGTACACCCTCCCGACCCCCGACAGACGCAGCCGACGTTCGCCAGGTAGAAGTCAATACTAACGATACAAAGAAACCAATCCAATGAAGCTAACCGAACAAGCAATCAAAAAACTAATCTCGGAAGAACTGCAAAAAATTTCCGAAGGTGACGTTATTGATATGCAAGATTATCGGTCAAATAACAAAGCTCAACCTTTTGCCAAGGCTCAAGATAAGATTGATGAGATCGAAACAAGTTTATATGAAATTGCAAACAAGCTGGCGGATCTAAGTTTTGAGATTGATGAACTTTATGCTCAAGGTGCTATTACGGCGGAGCAAGCGGGATCAGCTTCTCTTACCATTTCTAAACTACAGAGAGGTTGGAGAGCTACGTTACCAGACATGATAGAGAAACTTTCAAGTATACAAGGAACAACACTATGAAACTAACCAAAACCAGACTTAAACAAATTATTCGAGAAGAACTCAACGAAGCTAATCTTCAAGGATTGATTTCAAAGCTTGAAGAAGAATTATACAGTAGCTGGAAACGAGGCCAGTTCGCTTGGGATGAAGCTGAATTTATGATGCGAGGCCGGAACGCTGACGACGCTATTCAACTTGTAACAAGCGTTGCTGGCGCTGTGCGCAATAATAATGGAGATCCTGAATTTATCAAATGGCTTGATAGGGTGGTTAGCGAAATGGAACAACTTCGGGCTTACCCTAAAAATTTATATGGGGACGATGATAACTTCCGTGGCAGCAATCGATCAAGTGGGTGGCCTCGGCGTTCACCTGACCGCTGGAGGAATCCAAACAAACGCCGACGCTACTAAAGGAGCTAACTATGAAACTAACAAAAACCAGACTAAAACAAATCATTCGTGAAGAGCTTCAAACTGACTCTGATCGACCTAGCATGAGGGATATCGAAGAGGTAGCTACCTGGCAGAATATGAGATTAGCTAAGTGGGCTGGAATGGATATGCCTGGAATGGAAAGCGTTACTGATTCTATTTTGAGAGACTTTCGTGGGTTAGCTGATCCTGAGACGCATAGCGAGTTCATGGAAGAGTTTGGTGAATACTACCCTGGTTGGGAACCCGAGGACTTCCAAACTTTATTAGGTATGCTTAAGGATAGAGGGTTTTAGAAACTAACCGAAAAACCTGATATTTTTCTTCGTTGATTTTTCGGATTACTATTTATAACAAAGGAACAAAACTATGAAAATTACAAAACAACAACTCAAGCAAATTATCCGAGAAGAACTCGGTGGATTGGACGTGTCGGGAAACGTTGGAACCGGCGAAGAAACTTACACAAGAGAGCCTACTATGGCAAATAGACTTGAAGATATGTATGCCAGCGCAGTAGGGACGTTTGGAGAAGGGCACGCCGCATATGTCACTTGGAAACGTTCCAAGCCGCTGATGGATGAACTTGGAGAGCATGTTGATGATCTTCTAATCAGTTTAAAAAAGTATGGCGCAGATCTTCGTCAACTGGAAGCATTGGAAAAGCTCTCCGCAGATACGCAAGCTTTTTTAGCATTTGCTAAAAAGCATCGGAAACACATATTCAGCTAAAGAAAGAAATCACACTTATGAAGATAACTAAATCCAGACTAAAGCAAATCATCAAAGAAGAATTAGAGGCTGAAATGGGTGGAGAAGATACTCCCGGTGTAGACCTTATTGATCTATTTTCAGATGACGCCGAC
>Ga0208162_1001826_pt1 | contig 10772 bp, 3 predicted proteins | sample CB_VirMetaG_4_FD_184539 | JGI IMG/M metagenome (GOLD analysis project Ga0208162, IMG submission 184539) | Freshwater to marine saline gradient viral communities from Chesapeake Bay - CB_1508_1M Viral MetaG (SPAdes) (version 4) | ecosystem: Environmental > Aquatic > Marine > Coastal | place: USA... | reverse complement strand
CGGTGAGCGTAGTTGGCGTTATGCTGCTGTCGTTAATGATGGAGTCATTGAGAAAATCTTCGTTGAAGAAGGTTTCCGTGACAACGCAGACACCGACCCCTATGAAGCATCAACACCCGAAGCAGTTCTAGAGTATGTTAAGAGCACTGTTAAGGAACCAACACCTGCTTGATTTAAAACTTAATAACACTTTGACTCTGCTCTATATAAAGGGCAGAGTTTTTTATGTCATGCCGAGATATCAACTGGACAAGGACGAACTGAAGTGTCATATTCTTAAGTTAAAATGTCAAGTTGACCACGATGAGGGATATCCTGGAGAAAAAGAAATAGCACATAAATATCTGAACAAGGTTTTAGACAAAATCGAGGAATATCGATATTAGAACCTTCTACTAAATATTTGATATATAACGGATCCTAACAGATGGCAAAAAAGTTAGTTTATACATATACCTTTACTCCTGGCGTAGCAGGTGCAGGTACTATTGAAGTTGAGGGAAATTATCCGGCAAAAGTTTGGCAACTAGTTACGGATGTTGGAACTAATGGATTATATCCTCATGTATTTGTCAGAGATGAATATGCTAGCACTACTGGAGCTATAGAAATTATTAGTGGTGGATCTGGGGATCTGACTGTATCTACCACCGGTACTTCATTTAATGAAAATACCGGTATTATGACTTTCACCACAACAACTCCTCATGGGTTGTCTACAGGTGCGACAATTAAAATTAGAGTATTGGGTGTAACTTTTACGTGTGGAAAAGATAATTACGCAACAGAACATTCATATCCAAGAACAACTGATCCAATATATGATACCGCAATTTCTGTTACTGTTTTAACTAGCAACACATTTACTGCAAATGTTGGGAGACCAAGTGGTGGTGCAATCTCATCCGATAATGAAATCATTTATAACTTTGCAGAAGCGGCAAAAGGTGGATCTACCTATTATAATAGACTGACAAATATAACAACCTTAACTTTAAAGCATGATACATCTCATTTAGATCCTCTAGATGATCTGCAAATATTTGTAGACATTCCAGAAGAGAAGATTGATTTTTCTGAAACTTTTGTTGATCCTGTAAGTAAGTTAAGAGTATCAAATCCACAAAACCTAATTGATACTGACTTTGAATATGGTCTACAACCAACCAAATGGGAAACCATGGAATTGGTCAATAATATTCCATCATTCTATGCAAGTTCTTCTGATTATTCTATTACAGATGTTTCTAGTGTAACTTCAACCATTGGGTCAGATAATATTACTGTAAACACTATTGAACCTCACGGTTTAACTGTTGGAGCACCAATTGACGTTCAGGGTCTCAGTTCTAGGACTGCAGAAGGAAAGTTCTTAGTTACTGCAATAATTGGTGCAAATACATTTGTATATAAAGCAAAAACAGTTCAGTCTGTCAATGCAACAATTAGTGGAAGTTATACTGTTATAACGCCTGGACAATTTTATCAAGGATCAAATATTGCTATCAAAGATGAAATTGGAATTGAAACTGACGGAGCATCTCCTTCCACATTGAAAGTTGAAAGCAATTATACTCATGGATTTAATGCTGGTTCCAGTTTGTATTTTACAAACACAATCGGATCTGAAAAATACACATTATCTCAAACAGCAACAGATACTGCTCCTGATGGAAGACCATATGTTGATCATGTAGATACTCTTGCTGTATCTTTAACTCCAGATCTTACTCTGACTGAAACTAAACAAATGACGGGCACCTATGCCCACAAATTTGATAGTTCTGCGGTTAATACTACAAATAATACAATTACATGGACAAATCACCAACTTCAAGCAGGTGATGTTCTTCTTTATATCCCACCATCTGGAGATACTCACATTGGTGGGCTTCAAAGATTTCAAATTTATTATGTAAAATCTACACCTACTGCAAATACGATCACTCTATGTGAAACAACAAATGGAAATTATACTGGCAATTCTACCATTAGTTTAACCAGTCAAGGAACTTCCAATTATGGAAGGCACCAGTTGATTTTTGGATATGAGATTTATTATGCCCAAAAACCAACAAATAATTATTACTCATATTTCTACACAAGACGTTATTGGAGTGGAAGTGGATCTGGTAGAGATTTATATACTTATTCTATACCCAGTAACTTTAATAGGGGTGGTTATTGGGGACTAGGTGGAAAGTATCCAGAAAGAACGATGTATGTTCAAAAGAACCAGTCCACCAGTATGAGTACATTTATTCATGCCGCTCCAATGTACTCTACTCGTGATAATTCTAACTTTACATTTGGCAAATCTGGAACAACGCCAGATGGTTACGATTTTATTGAAGATTATGAAAGATTTGAAAATTATCAGTATCAAAATAATAGATCCAGTTATCTTTATTCAAATCCTGGATATTGGAACCAGTTGTTTGTAAACAATTTCCAGTATAATCAACAAGCTTCAGAAACTTACTCTAACTGGGGTTCTGGAACCACATTCTGTTTTTGGTTACTTCCTGATTCTGAATCAGATTCATTTTATGTTCAAAATCACAATCTAGTATCTGGATCTAATTTAACCATTACTACAAATTCTGGAAACAATATTTCTTACCAAACGTCATCCACTTTTTATGGTACAACCCCTAGCTTTGGTACTTTTGCTTCTGGTGGAACTGATACTATTCAAGTTCTTTCTGAAAATAGAATTAGATTAGGTAATTTTTCTAGAATTAATGATGTAAGTGGTAATTATTCCTTTACAGGAGAAGCGGAAAATCCAACAGCAAATACTTTCTATCTCGGATCAAATAATCTTATTGAGGGAAAGAGTATTATTCTTAGTACAAATGGGGGAACTTTACCATCTACCACAAGTGGTCCAGTAACGCCAACTCTCAATTCTATACAAACAGTGTATAAGGCTTGTACTGATGCGATGGATAGTATTAAATCCACTATGGGTTCTGATCATACTACAATATACTTAAGTGGAGGTTCTCATTATTATCCAATTTCTTCTACAAATGTCTTTTTTGATAGTGGAAGACAATATTGGTATTATACTCTTCAATCCATTTATAATTCAAAACTTAGCAGTAGTGTTAACATCATTAGTCAAGATTATCGCACGGGACAACCCTTTGATATTTTCTCTTCCACTAGTTTGGGAGGAAAGGGATACTATGTTCAGATGACCCCATATGAATTCCAAAAAAATATTGATTATATGATTGAAGTGTTTCAAAGACCTTCAGATAGTAACACTACTCAACAATATAGAAGTAGTTGGGGAGCTTATCATTATGGTATAAATGGAACACTGGGTAATGAAAATAATCAGTATCAAAACTGGATTTCTTTGGGTAGTGGATGGAGATATACTTACGATACTAACTATTTCCAACCAAACTCAACATATCATGGATTGATGTGTCTAACCTTGGTAATTGATAATAGTAATTGGCCAAATTACTATGCATTTCCCAATGGTAATATCTATTATCCTAGTGCTAGATACCCCCTTCCATATAACTTTACTTCACTGGGAACTAGTTATGAAGTAATGGTTTGGATTCAAATTAAAGCAGGAACTACTGCCAGTAACTACGGTACTAGTGGAAATACACTTACCACAGCACAAATGGCAAATACTATTGCCACACAGATTGTTTCTGGTCTGACTAATCCTACGTTCTCAGTTCCATCCACTACAGCTATTTTAACAAAACCAACTGGTAATAGAATACGTCTTAAGAATTCTAATGACACTATTTACAATATTACCAATTCGGGAACTTCTCCTTTCTTATTCCAAACTGAAGAATTGACAGGTGCTCTTGATGGATATTATAATATTGACAGTACGACTGATACTTCTCTAACTTCATTCTCAAGTGCTGAAATTCCAAAGAGAGTAATTTCTGTTGGTAGTACTCAAATTGTTGATATTGAGGGAACAGTTTATATTAATTCCAATAATCATAAATTAGTTTCTCAGCAACAATTGGTATATACTGGAGAGGGTATTAGTGGATTGAGTAGTTCTACTACTTATTATGCTGTATCTGATGGACCAAATCATTTTAGATTGGCAGAAACCCCGCAGAATGCCTCCTCCGGAAATGCTATCGGTATTGGCACAACAACTTCTGGAACGCAAACTTTCACGATCCCATCAATATCCGGACTTTCAGCTGGTGATGGGACAGTTGCTATTACATCAACATCTTCTATTGTAACAGGTACAAATTCATTATTTAAGAGATTCTTTAAGGAGGGCGATACATTTACAATTTCAAATACAACTGTAACTCCGCCACAATTCCTAGATTTTAATGTTGTTTCTGTTATTGATGATACTGAACTAACTATAGATTCTATTCCTGGAATTGAATTATCTGCAACAAATTATTATGTACCAACAAAAATCTACACAAGACCAGATGGTGCATTCTTACATAGACCTTTTGACGGTGGTGTTGAAATTAACGCTGGTACTTCTCCTAATAGTTCTATTGTTAGACAAACTCGTAAATATTTCCGTTATCAGTCAGGTAAAGGTATTCAGTGTTCTGTTGCTATTAACTTTAACCCATCAAGAGTTGCTAATACTTTAGTTAGTTCTGCAAATACATCTTTACCTTCAGAAAATTATGAAATTTTTGTTAATAACAACGACAGTTCATCGTATAATCTTTCTGGATCTGATAGAAATGTATCCGTTTTTGGGCAAAATCCAGAAGTAGCAATCTCTCAAGGAGATATAGTTGAATTTATAGTTAACGCACCTGGGCATCCTTTCTGGATTAAGACTGCTGCAGTTACTGGAACTGGAAGTAGCGTGACCACTGGAATAACAAATAATGGAACAGATTCTGGAAGAATAACGTGGAATAGTACTGGAATAGCAACTGGCACATATTATTATCAGTGTCAAAATCACTCGACAATGAATGGAAGAATTATAGTAGAACCAGTAGGCATTACAACTACTATCGCTAAATTGACAACGAAGTATCCCCATGGAATAACAAGAGCAAATTCTGTAACAATTAAAGGTTCTTCTGATAGTGCATATAATGGAACCTTTGACGTTAAAGCATCTGATGATTTTTCCTTTAGTTACTACTTATCATCTGTTCCTAATAGTAGTGTTCCTGATGGAATTATTGGATATAATATTGATAATTGGTCTAATAGTGTAGTTCGTTGTGGTCTATTTGACTATCAAAATGGATTCTTCTATGAGTTTGATGGACAAACTTTATATGCTGTAAGAAGGTCTTCAGTACAACAGTTGCCTGGTACTTGTAGAGCAACTAAAGACAGTAATATCATTATTGGTAATGATACTAACTTTACTGGTCAATTGAGTGTTGGTGGATTTGTTGTTATAAGAGGATCTAGTTATAGAATCACTAGTTTAGTTTCTAGAACTGAAATGCATATACAACCAGCATATAAAGGTATCAGTGCTTCGGATGCCATTATTACCAAAACAGTTGATACAAGAGTTCCACAAACTGAGTGGAATATTGATAATGCAGATGGAACTGGGCCATCCGGATTTGATTTGGATATAACTAAGATCCAGATGATATATCTGGACTACTCTTGGTATGGTGCTGGTAAGATCAGATTTGGATTTAAGGATACTTATGGGCATGTTAAGTACATGCATGAATTTAGACACAATAACATTCTTGAAGAAGCATATATGAGATCTGGTAACATTCCTGCCAGATATGAAATTGAAAACTACGATCGACCATCATATGTTCCATCACTATTCCACTGGGGTACTTCTGTTATTATGGATGGAAGATTTGACGATGACAAAGCGTATCTGTTTACCGCGCCATCTAACAACCTAATCTTTACAAACGGTGACTCTAGTACCGCTACCACTGCTAGTAATTCTTTTATTACTTATCTTTATAATTATTCTACCAGAGAATTCGAATTCTATGTAAGAATACCTTTTAATACTGCTGATGCCTCTAAGTTCTCTAGTGGTACTCCATTATATACAACTGACGGTTCTTTGGATGGAGATCTTGTTGATTACACTGATTATCAGGGTGGAACCTTTAATGTCTATATCTTTGTCAGTTCTAGCAGAAGATATAGTCCACCTGGGGTTTATCCATCAGTTACTTCTGGAACAGAAGTAAGTATTGGTGCTCCAGCAACTGGTGGTGGAGATGTTGACCTTAACAGTGATGTTCCTTTGATTAGTATTCGCCTTGCACCTTCTGTTGATAATGGTTTGACAGGATCACTTGGGCAGAGAGAAATCATTAACCGAATGCAGTTACAGTTGAAATCTCTTGGTATTACAGTTTCTCATGACTGTACGGTTGATGTTATTCTGAATGGCGCTATCAGTAATCAGGATTATGAGAATGTTACTTCACCATCACTTTCTGAACTTGTTAAACATGTTGCTGGTGATAAAGTTATTGGTGGAACGACTATCTTCTCCCTACGTTCATCTGGTGGTACAGAAAACGCTGCAGGTAAGAGATTGTCTGCAACAACTGACTTTGATCTTTCACAGATTACTGACCTTGGTAATGCGATTCTTGGTGGAGATGGAACATTCCCTAACGGTCCTGACCTTCTAACGATTGCAATCAAACCAACAGATACATCTGAGATTAATGCAACCACGCCACTAACCGTTTCGTCTAGAATTACCTGGACTGAATCTCAGGCATAATGGGGACTGGAATAATTTCCAGATTGGGGGTATAATAAATACTATTACGGAAAAAATTGATAATAGTTAATGGGACTCTTTAGGAAAAGCATAAAGCACTCTAAATCCTCTAAAGATCTAGATAATAAAATCAAAAATCTTGATGAGGATCTAAAGAAAACGGGCGTCACTATCAATGAAAGTGATGCCCTACCTTTGTCTGAAGAGAAAGTTGAAGACGTAAGATATGATTGGAGAAAGGATTTATATGAAGAAAATGACACTAAAGAAGATCTCACCGAAGAGTATGTAAGTGAGATTAGAGAAAAGCACCGTAAACTGGCACTAGTTGAAGACTCTCTTGAGTCAATCAAGATCCGAGAAGCACAGAGTATCTTTAGAGAACTCTATCAAGATCAAGTTGAGCAAGTAGTAGAGAAGTACGTTTCTTCTAACAGTGCTGATATTGTAACTCTTCGTGAAGATCTGTTCCTTGAGTTAAACAAGAAACCAAACGTTGATCTTAGTTCTTTAGAAGAAAAGATAGATCTTCTTGCGATCAAGTATAGAAAACTGTCCGAGGGATTGCTGAATGATCCTTCCAAAAACAGTGATCCACTGTCTCAAAATCCAGTTACTTTAGAGCAACTCAAGAACCATTATCAACTTCTTGTTGGTAGACTTCAAGAACAACTTGCTACTCTAGGTGGTGGTGGTGAAGTTCGCCTTGAGTTCCTTGATGATGTAGATAGAACTACAGCAAAGCAAGATGGTTATGTTCTTCAATATCAGTCATCCACTGGTAAGTTTATTGGAACTAGTTATGTTTCCGGAGGTTCTGGTTCTGGAACCCAAGGTGTTCAAGGCACTCAGGGAATTCAGGGAATTCAGGGAATTCAAGGTATTCAGGGCATAACCGGAGCAGGAACTCAGGGTATTCAAGGTATTCAGGGACCTTCTGGCGATGGTGTCGTCGGTTCTGCTGGAACTTGGGGTGTTGATAGTGTTGGTATTAATACTACAAAGAGTGTTGGTATTGGTACAACTGCAAAGGATGGATATAAGTTATATGTTGAAGGAGACGCAAGAGTTACTGGTATCCTGACTGTAGGACCAGAATCAATCACTCTGAATGGAATAGATAACGAAATTCTGGTCGGATCTGGTGTTACTATTTACGGTAATACTGGTATTGTTAGTGCAACAGATGTATATTCTGGTGGAGAAAAACTACAGAATGGAATAATAGGCATCGACACCACAGGGGATTCATATCTAAACACTGCACTTATTAGTAGAGTTTTTGTTGGTGGTGTTTCTACTTTTAATGATGAGGTATATTATAATTCAAATGTTAATGTTGGAACTGGAATAACTTTATATCAATCTAACGGTCAAGTACATGCTACTGGACTTTATGTCAATGGACAGGAAATAACGGGTGCTGGAGCACAGGGAACTCAAGGTATAATCGGATCTCAAGGTACTACTGGAACTCAAGGGACGATTGGTGTTCAAGGTATAAGTGGATCTCAAGGTACTACTGGAACTCAAGGTGCGATTGGTGTTCAAGGTACTGATGGTACTCAAGGTGCAATAGGTGCTGGTACTCAAGGTGCAACAGGTGCTCAAGGTACTGATGGTACTCAAGGTGCAATAGGTGCTGGTACTCAAGGTGCAACAGGTGCTCAAGGTACTGATGGTATTCAAGGTACTGATGGTACACAGGGTACTACTGGTACGCAAGGTATTGCTGGTGAAGCCGCTGCTCAGGGTATTCAAGGAAGCACTGGTACTCAAGGTACTGACGGAACCCAAGGTACAACAGGTGCTCAAGGTACTGATGGAACTCAAGGTACAACGGGAACCCAAGGTACTCAAGGTACTGACGGAACCCAAGGTACAACAGGTGCTCAAGGTACTGATGGAACTCAAGGTACAACGGGAACCCAAGGTACTGATGGTGCTCAAGGAATTCAAGGTTTAGTTGGTGAATTATTCACTGCAAAAACTTATACAATCACTGTTCCTGGTGGAATTGGTGGTGGATTTTATATCGATGGAGTTCAAAGAGATACAATATATTTAATTAGAGGTCAAAAATATCTATTTGATCAATCAGACTCTGGAAACAGCACCCATCCAATCGCTCTTTCAACAACTAGTGATGGAACTCATAATGCTGGATCGCAGTATACTACTGGATGGACTTACAGTGGAACTGCTGGAAGTGATGGTGTAGGAACCTTTATCGTTCCTGCTAGTGTTCCAGACACTTTATATTACTACTGTCAAAACCACTCTGGAATGGGTGGCACTGTTACGATTAAAACCTTAACTGCAGATTCACTTCAAGGAGCAACTGGTGCTCAAGGAACTCAAGGCACAACAGGAGTACAAGGTACAACTGGTACTCAAGGTGCTGATGGTACACAGGGTACTGATGGAATTGGTGGAGATCCTGGTGCTCAGGGTACTCAGGGTACTCAAGGTATTACTGGTTCTGGGACACAGGGTACTCAAGGTATTACTGGTTCTGGGACACAGGGTACTCAAGGTATTACTGGTTCTGGGACACAGGGTGTACAGGGAATTCAAGGACCCTCTGGTAGTGGTAGTGGTGGAGCAGGATATTGGGAACAGACTGGGGTTGGTATTAACACAGTTTCAAATGTTGGTGTAGGTACAACAAATCCCCAGACTATTCTTCAGGTTCAAAGATATGGTGTTGTAACTGGTCTTGTCCAACATACTTCTCAAGCAGGTATTGCCTCTGTCATTGATAGTTTTGATACCTCAACTGACGATTTTTTAACTGCTGAGTACACAGTTCATGTGGGATATGGAACTTATATTCAATCCCAGAAGGTTCTTGTGATGCAGAATGGTGAGTACTCATATTCTCAAGAATATGGTGTGATGTATCAACCAGATATTATTGTTTCTTTTGGTGCAACGATGTCTGGATCAACAGTTACGCTTCAGGCAACACCAGAAACGGGAGTTACTGGCGTAACCACTTATAGATTTGTAAGAGGATCGCTACTCTAATATGGAACCTATCGAAATTGTAGAAATAACTTTGGCAGAGGACACTCCTCTGTTCGAGTATATTCCAGAACCAGTTGATGAGTATTTGGTTATTGTTAATACCCCTTCAGATTGGGAAGAAATCCATAACTATATCATTGAGGAAAATGAGATTGATGGAATTCCAAATAGAAGAATAGAGTGCTTAAATCCTAAAGATTATTCTTTAAGAAGTTCTGTTTATCTGATGAGTAGAGAGGAGGCAGAAGTTTTAAGAGAACATTCAAAAGTAGAAAGTGTAATACTGAATCCAGACAAATATACAATTCCAGAATCAAAATTAACGAATAGATTTAAAAATGGTGTTGGATTTAATAAACCAGCTTTGACTGCTGGAAGAGATAATCAAGCACCTGGATTTTGGAATGGTGTAAGATCCAATTGGAGTATGGTTTTTACTGATTGGTTTCAATCCAGCGAACCTTATCAGGGATCGGGTATAACAACAACTACGGTTTCTGTTAGAGATATTCCCTATTCTTTAACTGGAAAGGGTGTCGATGCTGTTATTGTCGATGAAGGTATTGGTGCAATACATCCAGAATTTCTTGCAGATGATGGATCAAGAAGGGTAAAGGATGTTATTCTTGATGCTCCTTATACAATTGATCCAAATTATTTTACTTCTAATAATCTAACTTATACGAAGAACATTGATGGCGTTGATTTTGGTGTTGGTATTGCCTCTACCGCTGCTCGTGAGTGGTGGACAAATTCTTCTAAAAGATCAGCAGAATTCCAATCACTTGGAACTATAAGTTCAATTGATTCGAGATATACGATCGGACATGCTCTGTCAAAAACATCAAATTCTAATAGTAATCAAATAACTGGTGGACATGGAACCGCATGTGCATCACAGATTGGTGGAAAATCATTCGGACATGCTTTCGAATGCAATCTTTGGAATATAAGAATTAGTTTTGGTGATGCATATTTGAGTTCATCGACTGCACTTGATATTTGTACG
>Ga0208162_1001824_pt1 | contig 10774 bp, 18 predicted proteins | sample CB_VirMetaG_4_FD_184539 | JGI IMG/M metagenome (GOLD analysis project Ga0208162, IMG submission 184539) | Freshwater to marine saline gradient viral communities from Chesapeake Bay - CB_1508_1M Viral MetaG (SPAdes) (version 4) | ecosystem: Environmental > Aquatic > Marine > Coastal | place: USA... | reverse complement strand
TACCTCTTGGTCGGTTAGTTTGGTAGACGTTACATCTTGACCACGCTCATACTGGTAGACAGTGATGGTAGGTTCTTTGATGATCTTTACAGAATCACCGTAAGCGGAAATCTCCCCGGCATAATCAGTGTTAGTGATTGCCTCGGCTACAGAAGCCTTACGGAAGAAATTCAGTACCGACTTGCTATAAATAGCAGGCAGGAAGAATGAATTGTTCTGTCCCGCTACGGAGTTCGCAAAGTTAGCATCAGTATCCGTTGCCGGCTCAAAATATTGATCAGATTGGTTATAAGCCATTTTTAATTACCTCAATAAAAGACAAATTATTTAACCACTCGTCCTTCACTGATTGCTTGATTAATTTCGTCTTGATATTTATCAAAATCAGCTACGGACATCTTGGCAATTTCCCGTTCAGTCCATATCTTAGGTTGCTTAGTGTCAATGGATTTCGTTTTAGTAGAAACCATATCTGCTGCACTTCCTTGCGATACAGACTTCCTTTTGGTTGGCTGTGCAGTAATATTATTTTCTAGCTTGTACAAATCAATTGCTTTACTAGCTAAACCAGCATTATTAGGATTATTATAAATCCAATCCTGTATTTGATCAGGTTGAGCTTTAGCCCATTCATGAAACTTCTCATCGCCCCGAATGTCCTCAAAGTCGGGATGCCTTTGACGCAACTCAACTTCGGCTTCTTTCTTGGCTATGTCTGCTTCACGCTGCTTCAGTGAAACTAGTTCTTGGCGTATATCTGCCAGTTGCTGCTCGTTCTGAAGGTGAGCTACAGTCTCTACCGTTTCATACAGATCAGGATTCTTTTTCCTGAAAGCTTCTATCTCTTCAACAGTTTTAGGAGCTTGGTACTGGGGAGCACTTGCTTTTGCTTCGGCCAACAGTTCCTGCTCACGCTGTTTAAATTCAGAAACTTTACTATCGTAATGCTTCTTTAGATCGTCATAGCGTTTCTTATAATTTACATCCTTAGACTCTTTCTTTTCAGGGGCTTCAGCTTCTTCGCTGGAGGTGGCCTTAGGAGTCTCTGGCTGAAAGAAAAGGCCATCAGCACTCTCCATGCGGGGAGTTTCGCCTTCATGCCAATCTTTCTTCATGTTATAAGGATTTGCTTCTTGTTCCTCTAGTTTTTCTGCAACAGTCATGTTACTTCTCCAAACGGGGCTTGTTGTCTACAAGGTAGCCTATCCTAAATGTCTCGTCAGACTGATAGGGGCTTGTTCCTTCAAGGTAGCCGTGTTAACGAATACTCGGCATTCTGTTTGCCCCAGCCATTTGACGCTGAATCTTTTCTTCGTCAGTTAAAGCTGTTTGTGTGGCATCAGAAGGCCGACTCATTAAACCACCGTCATAAGCACGTTCAGCCTCGTCCATCATAACTTGGAGGTTGTCAGCACCTATTTGATCGGTAGCTTTTTTAGTGAATACAAACTCTCCGTCAGATAATCTAGCGGGTATTGAGTCCGATACACCAGTTCCGGGGCCTTCAACTTCTCCGGCCCCAGAAAACTCAGAAGCAGTCAACACAACTTTGTCTACAATAGCACTAAGCTGTGGATCTGATTCTAGAGCATTCTTTAGATACTCTTGCTCTTCTGGAGCAAGTGTTTCAGTAATTACATATTCTAAGTATCCCTGTTCCATTTGATCATCAGGGAGCTGTGATGCCATAGCAGCATCCATTTCTTCAGGCGGTATGTTTGAGTAGGTATCCTGTGGAACGCCTTCAGTAGGAATCATCATAGATCCACCTTCAGCCATTCTAAACAAAGGCTTCTGTTGTCTTGCAGCCTCCATTAACCCACCCATTTGCTTTGCAGCTCTAGATTGAGCATAAGCAATTGCAAGAGCTTGATCTCTAGAAGTTACGGTATCGCCAGAGCTAGACTTTAGTTTACCTGCTCCAAATTCTTCCATTACAGTTTTAAATTTAGCTTTGTTCACAATACCACCTGTATTCCTATATCTACGTGCTGTTTCCGCAGCTTTCTTAGGCTGCTTAGAATGTTGTCTACCCTTTGCAGTATCTTCTCTTTTCTTTTTTGTACTTGCTGCATATTCAGAACTAGACATAGCCTTGATAGCTTTTTCAGGCAGATACCTTTCACCTGTAGCTTCAGAGCCTTGAGTGGAAGGCTTACCGCTTTTGGTTCTCCACTTCTGAGCTGTCCAATCTTTAAGAGACTGCTGAGACTTTTTTAATGCCATCTTGTTTCTTTGCGTCCTTCATCCATTCATCAAACGAAACAAGTTTTTTCTGAAGAGGACTCCAGAACAAACCTTTCATTTGTAACCGCCGCCTTTGGCTTTGTATTCTTTAGCAAGCATCTGGGCTTTACGCGCTGACCACTGACCGGGCTTGCCACCTTTACCACCAGCTTTAATTTTGTTAAAAAGATTCTTTCGCATTGTAGGCTTAGTATAATTACCAGCCTCATTCACTCTAGATTTAGGTTTAGTCATCAGACTTCTCTATTTCTACTTGTAACATTTCTTGAACAATTTTTAACTTTTCTTCGGCTGAAGCTACTTGTTCTATTAACTTATCTACTTCAGCTACTATATCGGGATGTTCTGCCACACCCACTGAGTTGCTAGTATAGTTTTCTATATTTACTGCAAGCTTTTTTAATTCTGCTATGTATTGGCTAGACAGTGCTTCTAATATAAGTATTGTTTTTTCATTCTTGGTATTCATTTACACTATCCCGCAACCTCTCTAAGCGTTCCAGAGAATTCACTCTCCCCTGACTGCGGTACATTTCCAGTTCCGATGTTGCCACCGCCAGTACCCGTAACTCCGACATCTTGGCCTTCTGGAGGTAATCCTTCAGGGCCTCCCACATCTCCGGGTTGTTCACTAGCGGCTTGAGCCTCCTGACCAGTGCCTTGTCCAGCATTTTGTAATCCTATGATTCTAGCCATTACAGCGGCTTCTTCTGGATCATTCAATAGTTCTTCTGGGTCAAGTTCTAATGAGTAAGCCAGTTCGCTGATAAGCTTGTTGATTTTAATGAATGGTGCGATTGAAGGATTCTGCGCTGTTTGTAGGAACATTGTCAAGCGTTGACTACGTACTTCTTTTTGCATCAGACTGTTAGTGCCTGTAGCTTTTACTTCTAGATCGCCTTCTATGTTTAGCTTCTTATCTAAGAACTGCATATTCCACTGATAGTAAGCTTCGCCCAAAGGGCGCAACAGAAAATCATCTAGATTTTTTATAACTGTTTTGATGTTTAGTGAGGCTGCACCTAAAAGCATAGACATACCTGATGCGGTACGTGTCATACTCTGTACGCCTGTTTGACCATGTGAGTAACTAGGAATACCTGTTTGCTCATCCGCAAGCTGACGGAACCTGTCAAACATCATCATGTTTTCGTTAGAGGTATTAGGAAACTTCAAGCCATTGATTGCCTGTCCGGGTACTCCAGCTTGACGCTTGAAGATCTTGCCCGGATATATTTCCATACTTTGACCACCAACAAGAGCAGACTCATCAACATCAAATACTAGAGAGCCTGATAGGGCAAGGTTATCAATAGCCATACGTGCATGACCATTCATAATCTTCTGAGAGTCATCCATATTCTCGGCAACACCAATGCCAAAGAAGCTATAAGGATTACGCTCATAAGGAAAAGCATTGTAAGGAATACGATGAGGCGTAAACGGATTAACAACAGCCCTGAGTATATTACCATTACATACCCAAGCGTTTATCTGTACTTCGTCTAAGTCATCAGTATCTTCTGGAAGCTCCATGCCAGCTTGCTTGGCATACTCAGCATCCATAATGCCCCAGTACTCTAAGACTTCATACTGGCCAGAGCCATAGTCTTCTGAGCGTTGGTCATCTTTTAGTTCGTGTTCGTAATGCTCTGGCTCGTAGTTAGGCCCCATCTGTAGTGTAGCGCGTATAGCATCCTTATCAAAATAAGGCATACGAGACAAAGCACGTACCTGCGACTTGTTCATTTTGTGACGATGGAAAGCGTATTCGCATTCGTCCATGTTAGTCGCGTTAGGATCTGGAAAGAAATCCCAGATGCTAACAAACTCTATGCGGGGTACTCGTACTTCTACAGGGTTGTATTCTCGTTGGCCTTCTGCATTTTCTGTCCAACGATTTAAAGTTTTATTAAAATTAAATGGGCCTTTAACAATACCTGTACCAAACAACGCACATTCAAACAGTGCATTACGTATCTCGCTAGAACCTTTAGACTCTTCTATCTGATCATGGATAAGCTTTTCCATGCGTCTAGCGGCTTCTTGTGCTGGCTTGGTTTCGTAGAACTGTGGTATGGCAGAGCCACCATCAGTCAACACATCCTTCAGCACAGCATCTATATCTTCTGTTTCTCCCTTAGCATAGGTTGCCCCGGCATTTAAGACCTGTTTTCCGTCACCTGCATACCCTACATCGTAAGGATTAGTTGCGCTAGGCTCCGGGGCTGGCGAGCTAGTCTCAATGCTGGGAACCGGGTTTTGCGTGTCTAGATGAGCGTACTCAGCTACACCCTCCGGCATCTTTGTTTCAGATATTCCAATCGGGAGCTTATTGGAACCAAAGACTACATCAACTAGCTGGCCAAAAGCGGCAAGCACTTTAGTTTTAGTTACTTTTACAAATACTCTAGATTTTTCTGATTCTCTAAACTTATAGTGCTTAGGGTAAAGTCCACGGTAATTATGATAACCAGTTATCCAACGCTTCTCGTCATGATCTCTAGCATCTTTGGCTGACTGATAACGATCATAGATAACGCCAGTAAATTGATTGTGAAGGGACTCCTCAAGGTTAAGTGTCTTACCCTGCTCGCCCTCTACATCTTGAAAGTAGACGTTATTAGCGTTATCTGTTATTGAGTTTTTATCAGCCATACTATTACCTATATCAATAACCAAACTCTGAATCTAAAGGCGTGAATGCCTGTTCACGATGCATATGTCTGATTCTTGTTAGTGGATCGGCTATTCGGGGCCTTGACATTATCAAGTACCTTAACGCATCGTATGCGTGGTCAGGGGCGTGAGTATCCACATCCTCTGGGTTTGACCGATCTAAAGGAATACTTTGAAGTTCACGTATCAGGTTAGGGCAAGTATTAAAAATTTGCAGTCGCGGCCTACCGCTTTGTTGTACCTTCAAGTATTCGTGAATTTGTATCTTACCTTGTATACGATTCTTATCTGCTCTTCGTAGCTTGTGACCTACGCGCATCAAAGACTCGCCTACAGTTGGGCCTGTTGTACCTGTCTTGGCCCATGCTGCCGTATCTAGAACTCCGGGTACAGCAAAAGGATCTTGGGCTTCCATTTCAGCTATCATGTTACCAAGATCTTCGCCCGTAAGTCCTTTACGGTATAACTCTCTATATATAATTAAAGTACCGTCTGTTGGATCAACTGTCCCCCAAACACAGGCACTTTCTGATGCATAACCATAGTCAATCCCTTTTATTCGTTCCCATCCTATTGGGATATCAAAAGGAGTAACTACGTGGGCGGCTGTATCAAACTCAGTAAATGCAGCACCCTCTGCAATTTCCCAATTACCTTCTAGTAATTGTTTTCGCTGGATGTCAGGGAGAGCCTTGAGCATCTCCTCGTAACGTCCATCTTCAGCCAGATAAGGATTATCATCTAGTCTAGCTGGTATAAACTTTCTTGTTAGACCATCTTCGCCTTTAAAAGATTCGTTAGGCGGTGACGGTAATATGTATCGTTTCTTTACCCAATGTGCGCCAACACCACCGGGGTTAGCGGTGCATCGCATATAAGGAGTAATCTCTGGATCAGTAGTACGTAATCGTGATGCCAGATAATTCCACCCAAACTCTGTTGGCAAGTGGGTAATCTCATCAAAACCTATCCAACTATAGGCTTGACCTTGGTAACGATAGACATCTGCATCTCGTTCCAAGAATCCAAATTCTACTTTGGCCCCTGACGGGAAGTTCCAAAGCTTTTCTACCTCCCGATACTTACAGCCGGGAAAGGCTTTTGGATATAGCTCTCGTGACTTGTCTATGAGTTCGCGTAGCTCTGGCATAGACCGTCTAAGTATTAAGGCCCTATGAGAGGCCCTGTGAGCGTATCTGAGGGGATCTATGAGCATGGCATAGGACTTACCACCCCCTGCTGCTCCACCGTACAGTACGTCCCTCTCAGGAGCTGCTAGGAAGTCTGTCTGTGGCCCTGAGTTAGGTTTGAAGATAATATTATCATTAGCTTCTTCCCGTAAGGATTTAGGAACCTTAGACAGAACATCATCAGTAATGACTTTGTTCTTGTTATTATTATCTAGTTTGCTTAGAGTTTCTTTAGAGGCTTTTAGCTTTTCTCGCTGCTGGGAGAGTTTAATGCTTGTACGCTCTGTTTCTTTTTCTTTTTTGCGTACAGCTCTCCGCGCCTGTATCTTTGCTTTCGTTTCTGAATGGTAGTTGTAGCCTCTACCCTTTGAACCCTTAGGTCTACCACCTTTGCGTCTTGGAGTTCCATCCTTCTTTAGGATGAAATTACCCTCCTCGTCTGTGAGGTAGTTCTCAGGATTTTTCTCCCAATCTTCCATAAATAATATTCTTTAGGCCAACATGACTAATACTTCTACCTGTCATGTGAGTTAACCACTCAGCACCCTCTCGTAACGACATCATGTCTGAAGATACCAATTCTTTTATTTTATCCAAAGATTCTAGTTCTTGAACTACAGGTTCTAGAGTCTTTTCATCTTCGGATAGTTTATATCCAAAAGGTATTGTGCTGCTAGTTCGCCTCATTCGCTTTGGCCGGTAGTATAAATAAACCACCATTCATATTATTATTTACGTCTAGTCTTTCTTGTTTTCCTAGTCCTGTGCGGTCTAGGATGGTTTGTGCAGCCTGAAGACGCATATTAGCCTGTGGGATAGGCTGATCAGAGTGCATTACCTCCACAAGCTTCATAGCGGCTTGGGGTGCTGACTGAGCTAGAATGTTAGAGGCCAGATCTATGATTTCGTGTTTGAGAGCCTTGACTACCTGCCAATGTCCATTCTGGGCGTATCCCGCCAACTCAGCAGCTTTCTTAGGATCACCTCCAGTTTGTACCAGATAGTCCAAGAAATCTTGTTGCTTTACTGTTAATTCTTTACTCATCTTATACTATTATAGCCCTAAATAGAGGTTCTGTCAAGTCTTTTTTACTTTTTTACGAAAATACTTGACAAAATGCTCTGTGGACTGTATAATATACTTTGTACCCTCCGGGTTCATATATAGAGAACAACAACAATCCTATCGGATTGAATATACCCCCTCTAAAGACTTTAAAGTCTCTATGGCCGCAAAAACCCTCCAAGACTTTGAAGTCTCCATCCCCCAAACTGCTTAACACTCCAAAGCCTGTGAAATGTATACGTATTAGTATATATACACGGGGGGGTGGCATGGCCTCCTGCCCAGCCCTCTAAAGTTCTTTAGAGGGCTGAAAAATCTTAGAGTCTAACTTGTTAGACTCTAAAGCTCTCCAAAACTCCAGAATCTTTAAAGAACTTTAAAGATTCTGCCCCCGAGACTTTGAAGTCTGCCTAGTTTACAAAATCTCAAGAGATTTTGTAAGTCTTCTGAATAAATTTTCAAGACTCTTGAGTCTTGAAAATTCAACAACCTATAGAATATTTAGCAAGCTAAATAGTCTATCCCCGGAGTTTAAAAATCTCAACGTGATCGCGCTACGTGATCATGACGCGCTGCGCGTGATGCAGGGTTTCTTCGCCTGTTTTCCTACGCATTATGCGCACCAAAATCACCCACCAGAAACTCTTGACTCCAGAAATCCGCTATGCCTTTAATGGAAATGTCTCAGCGACACCGAGACAAACCAAAAACTCACACACGAAAACTCAAGGAGTTTTACACATGGAAAATTTAGTTATAAATTTTTTAAGAAACTGCGATGAATACTGTGAACGAATGTTTTACTTTGAAGTTCTGAAGCTCAGAACTTACGCTCAGGAGAATCCCGAATGGGATTCTGAAGAAGAAATCAGCGATTTCTTTAGGAAGGAAGCTCTTGAGCTTCTGGCTCTGACCGATGAACAGATGGCTTGGTGAATCACCACACACGACTCCAACGGAGTGGTACGCAGTGATTGACCACTCCAGACCCTTAGAGCTTTTTAGTGTCTCTTACGTAGTGAGAGACACTTAAAAGTCTCTTAGCACCACAAACGACAACACAACACAACTTTAAAATCGGAGATTTTACAATGACAAAATCAGTAACTTTGAATGAAATTCAAGCAACTCCTAAGCAGTACTTTGGCCTCGCTGGTAAGTTTGCTTACCAGATCTGCGAATCTCTGGAGATTCCAGAGATCAAGTTTCCAATCATTCGGAAGCGGTGCTTGGGAGTTTTATACTCCCAGTTTCCGGCTTCAACTTTGACACGCTCAAAAGCTCAGGAGCTTTTTGAGAGCGTTAAAGTTCCGGCTTTCCTGACTCGTCAGGTCAAAACCGAGGACATGGTTGAGCCGAAGGCTCCGGTCAAGGTCAAAGCAGTCAAGAAGACTGCTAAGCCCGCAGCGACTAAAGTCGCCAAGAAGACCGCCAAGAAGGTCACCAAGAAATCACCCGTGAAGAAATCTACGATTTCCAAGCGGGAATTTCAGGAACTCAAGCGAGTCACCAAAGCCCCGGCAAATGAGTCGGCTTTGGAGACACGCATGACCTTCCTTGAAGGTGAGGTGTCTCAGATGTCAGAAGATGTAAATCTCATCAAGTCTACGCTTGATCAACTGGTAACTCAGCTCAAGCTTGGCTAAAGCCAAAACGCTCAGGAGGGCTTCGGCCCTCTTGAGTTTTTAGGAGTATCTATATGATATATATAAATATTTTATATTATCTCTTGCATCCTCTTTGGATTCTAGAGAGTTATAGTAAATATAAATTCAGTCGCAAGACCGAAGGAATTTATAAAGAAACTAATATAGTTAGAATCTCTAAACCTTATGGCCGCCGAGGTTCCAGAGTTTATTATTTCAAGCGGCGAGGGAGCTTAAAATGATTAAATACTTTTATAAACTCTCTAGGGCTACTGACCCTAAGCAGAGAACTTTTACTAACAGAATTACTAGAACTCAGTTTAAGAAACTGTTTGATAGTACTCCGCATAGTAAATCTGTTTGGAAGCATGGAACCAAGAGAGCTATATCTGGTTTCAGATGTGTTAGAAAACCGAACAGAGTTTAATAATATTTAAAAGATTTAGAAGGTCTCTTACGTAGTGAGAGACCTTCATAAATCTAAAAGCCGACCAGTGTGGAGAGCGACTATGCTACTGAGCAATGAAGAAAAACTAGTATTACAACAGAGATTTAAAAACCAAAAGCATATTTCAGATAGTTATAAAGCTCACTTTGGTGAGAGTGATTACACTTGGCATTGGATGGGTCAGCTTGGCTACAGGTTTTCAAGAATGTCTGATGCAGAGATTCAAACATGGGCTGATCATGTTGATATAGAGTTAAGTTTAGATACTGAGGAGATTTAATATGTTAGTAGAAAGAACTTCCGTTATTTCAGGACAGGTTAATACAAGAGCACTTCCGATCACAGTAGAGCAGTTAGATAATTATTATCTAAAAGGTATGCTGCTTCAGGATGCCTTTCCAAATCTGTCGCCCGATGAAAGAGAGTTTATTAAAACTGGCATCACAAAACGAGAATGGGACAACCTGTTTGGAGGTGAAGAATGAAAGCATATATTAAAGTTAAAAATACCTATGGCGTAGATAAAATCTATCCAGACTGTGACGTTTCTAGGTCACTTGTAAATCTCATGAATACTAAAACTATTCCGCTTGAAAAAGTCTACTGGATCAGACAGTTAGGTATTGAGTTGGAGCAACGTCCTGTTGAGTTGAAAGATTTATTATAATTTATTTAAAAGATTTAGAAGGTCTTTAACGTAGTGAAAGACCTTCATAAATCTAAAAGGGGCCGATCATGACCAGAGACGAGGCGAAACGCTGTGTCAGTCTTACATTTCAGTATCATTTTATTTACGACAGAGATAAGCAGGACATGATACCTTTTGGTGGACAGTTAAATAATGCTGTCTGTGACATACAAGATAGACTAGATACTTTGTTAGATAAAATTTACAACGACTTCAACGAATCTCAAGAAGGTTTGAGATACACATATGAAGAAACTATAACTGGACTAGTAACAGGAGCCGAAGATGCTTGAAGAAATATCAATACATAGAATCACAGATGTAAAAGTTAACATCCCAAACCATGACCATAACTGGGTAGAACTTGCTATCACAAATAGTAGAGGTAATACTTTTGAACTCACCATGTTTCTGCGACAAAGCCATGAGGAAAATATTGATATGTATCAATTCCTTGCCGGACTCAGAGACTCTGTGGAACAAGCAATCAGGGATACTTTAGATGTCAAACACAAATCCAATGATTAAACTTAAAAACATTTCAGCAACGCCGAGGTTCTCTAGGACTTCGGCAATGCCGGGACTTAGTTGGTCGCTTGAAGCTAGGACTACTTGCCCCGGATCTTTAGATACTGATGGTGAGTTGGTAGAAGCTTGCTCTACTTGCTATGCAGCCAAAGGTTTTTACAGAATGCCTACTGTAAAAGCTGTCCGAGATCATAACAAAGAAGATTGGAAACATGATGATTGGATAGATGTTATGGTTCAGGAGGTTGATAATGTTAGATACTTCCGGTGGTTTGATAGCGG
>Ga0208162_1001821_pt1 | contig 10785 bp, 16 predicted proteins | sample CB_VirMetaG_4_FD_184539 | JGI IMG/M metagenome (GOLD analysis project Ga0208162, IMG submission 184539) | Freshwater to marine saline gradient viral communities from Chesapeake Bay - CB_1508_1M Viral MetaG (SPAdes) (version 4) | ecosystem: Environmental > Aquatic > Marine > Coastal | place: USA... | reverse complement strand
TTGAAAACTAATATATGCCATTATCCATAACTCGCTAAATTTTTAGTACACAATGCATAATACCCTGTTGGAGGAGCATATTCAAATGTTCCGATACTTGCATCATCTGCGTTACCTGATGATACAGCAGTTGTTCCAAAATAGCCATTACCGAAATTTATTTGATGAGCATAACCAGTAGAACCACTTCCATTCACACCAGCTACAACATAAAAATCATCATAGCGATTAAAAGAATAAGCGGTAGCATTACTAAAATCTGCTTGATCAAATCCTCCCCCTAATCCGTCATTCCAATTTCCATTTTTTCCAATATAAATCTGATTATTATCCATATCAATTGCATACATCATGATATCGTTTGCACTAATACCACCACCTAAACTTCCAGTATTAGTACCATTTTGAAATATACTAGGACTGGTTGCATAAATTCCTGTCGTGTAATTTTTAGTAAATAAATCAGTTCCTGCTCGATATAAATTTTGAGGAACTATACCCACCCAAGCGTTATTAACAGAGGTGTGTTTTAATTCAAAGTACCATTTACCTGAATACATTCCCATATTGCAGTTTGAAGATCCTCCACTTGGACTAGAGGTAAATGTTAAGTTACCATTAGATAAACTTGCAACACTGTCTTTGTCTAAACGATTCCAAGTAGGAAAAACATTACTCGGTGTGTCTTTAGTTTGGGTTAAGGTTCCACCGCCCACGGTAAAATTATTACCATTGCCTGATGAATCTGTTCCCATTGCTCCTGAGTTTTCAAACTTTAAAAAGAATCCATTATTACCATAAGTTACAGAAGGAGCTGTTTTGGGTATCCAAATTCCTGTGGTAGAATCTGTTTGACCAAAATCAGAAGCAGCGTATTGAGTGCCATCAATAAAATGATAATGAGCCATATATCCATTCCAATAACCATTTTGCTGTTGTTGTCTTCCTATATAACGAGTGCTTGCATTGTTAAAAACAGAATCAAGGTTTTGAGAAGGATATGTTTGTGTTATAAAACTTGTTATTTGTTCTCCATTAACATATATATTTATTCGATCACTAGCAGTTGCTTGTGTTGAATCAAAACCCACTACGAGATGATACCAAGCATTAAAATCTCTAAAGAGCATATTAGGTCTTAGATAAACATTAACACCTCCATTTTCAAAAAGATAAAGAGTACTGTCAGTGTTTATCATAAACGCATTATCTCCACCTGAATCTAAAATTCCTGCATAGTTAGTATTCTCTGATAGTTTTAACCACACTGATGTTGTCCATTTTTTACGATTCGTGGGTGTAGAAAATGTCTTAGTAATATATGTACTCGCCATTAGTTAAATTGTCCTCCATTTAGTATACCTGCAGATATGGTAATTGAAAAGGCTCGATCGGAAGCCTGGCTTTCTGCATCGGTTGCTCTGAGTGTAAAGTTATAGGCTGTATCGGAAGTATCACTTCCTGATTCGGTTCCTGAAATAGTGGCGGTATTCGATACAGTAGAGCCTAAGGTTAAGCCTGTGGGTAGACTTCCTGAAACTAAAGTGATGTTGACGGCTGAGTCGGATGTTGCGGAAACACCAACACTAATCGCAGATCCTTGATCAAAGGTTCCCAAACTACCCGCAGCCGTAGTAAAACTAGGTGCTTGAGATACTGTTAAATCGGCATTCGTTGATCGTACCGACTGACCGTTATTGTTTTCAATTCTAATAAAATAATCCGTTTCTGTGGTGACATTAACGTTCGCTGTTAGTGATGTTGAACTATTAAAGGTTACTTTGTCGGCTCGAAGAATAGCTCCTGTTCCAGAAATCAATTCGACAACAGGAACGGATACAAAGTTTGTTCCAGTAATGGTTAGATCGGATGCTGTGCTAGGTTCGATCGTTGTTGGACTGACTGAAGTGTAGGTGGGAAAATCGGTGGTGAGAACCACTTGTCCTGATAGTCGAGCATTGGCCAAAGTACCAGAAGAAATATTATCAGCGTTTAATCCTGTGAGTCCATTACCATCTAAGGTTCCTGTCACGTTAATCGTGCTTCCTGCATTACCTAAGTTAAGGGTTGTTCCACTTTGAGGTAAAATAGTATCTGCTTTAATTCTACTGGTCATCGTGCGGTCACGGGCCTTCCTGTGCTATCGACAAATGGGTTTTCTGCGAAGGCTAAGTAGATGTATGTTCTTCCACTATATGAAGTTGGGCCACCTGCATTTCTAAATTTAAATCCATTACTTAAAAAATCTACATCTCTTTGGTCAGCAGTTCCGTTTTCAGCAGTTGAAGCATTTGGATATAACCATTTAGTTGCAACATTGAAACTATCTCTTTTACTATCAAATACAACCCATTCTTGACCTGCAGTTGATGAACATTTTACCATTATCCAAGATGGTCTAAATCCTGTATAAACAAATGCTCCGTCAGTTCCAGAAGTTATATTCCCTGTATATTTTCCTATAGCCGAATAGCCAGTGATGGGTGCAAAGATATATCCAACATAAGTACCACCAGATTGATTTGTACCTGCGTGTGTTCCTACACTAAAAACACTTGATGTGGGATATGTTCCGTTAAACGTTGTGCTATCAGATTGCTCAGCTGAAGTTAAATTTAAGAATATGACATTACTAGATGCTAAATCACTATGTTGAACTAACCAATTACTTGCAGCATTTCTTCGTCTCACTATAACAAGTTTTGGTTGAACACCTAATCCATGACCAATCGTACCTGCAGTTCCAGTGCCACTCCAAGTAGCTATGGCAAATCCACTGGTTGCATTTGATTGAAGGGTGGTAGTAATACTTCCGTCTGAATTAGATGAAGTAGTGCCACCGTTGACTTTCCAACCCCAAGCCACATAGGTAGCAGTATTTATATTGGTATAGTTTCCACCACTAGTTGGAATAGAAAATCCATCAGAAATAAATGCTGACATTTGAGATGCACTTCCATCTGATTCTGCGTCAGTAGCATTAGAATAAACTTCTTGACCTGCACCTCTACTACTATCGTACAATCTGTGATAAGTTGTACCTGACCTTTGTTTTATCCATACCCAATCAGGTTGAAATCCATATCCTGTCACATCTCTTGCACTGCCTGTTCCTGTATAGAGAACTTGATTTTGATAAAGACTCCCATCACCAATCGGTAAAGTCAACTCACTCGCTAAGTTCTTGGTACAAAGTGCTAGAAATCCTGTTGGGGGTGCGTATTCAAAGTTTCCATAGCCATTGTCGTCAGTATTACCTGATGAGATTGCGAATGAGGGATTGCCGAAATTAATTGACCAAGTAGAATTATATCCTGCATATGGAATCCAAGTTTTTGTGGTATCTACATCAGTTGCTACTGCTCCTGTTCCTGCAGATGGGTCGCCACTATTCATCCAAGTTCCATTTTTACCAAACCAAATACTTCCATTTTTATATGCAATTTGAATAATGTCATTAACGGTATATGAAGTAAAACTAGCTGAGGAACTACCTCCTTGTCCATCAGCAGTATCAAAAAAGTCACCATTGGAACTTAATATTGCTTTATATAAAAAATCATAAGATGCTCCGTTAGAATTATCTGTACTACCACTAGGGTCAATTATCCCAACATAAGTTCTTATAGCATCTAAAGATGTACATTTACATTCCCAATACCATCCATTAGTGGTACTTGTTATAGGAATAGTACCCCAATTATGAGTAGCATTACCACCAGATGCTGAAATTGTATTTCCTTCTGAAAAAGTACCTACATAGCTTTGACCATACTGCCTTCCTACACTATTCCAAGTAGCAAAGTTATTATCAGGAGTATCGGTTACTTGATCACCACTACCATTTTTTGTGAAATCATTTCCATTTCCTGAACTATCTGTTCCTAAACTTCCTGAGTTAGCAAACTTTAAAAAGAAACCATTGGTGCCATACGTGACGCTTGGTGTTGTTTTTGGTTTCCATTGACCGTTAGTATCAGTTTCACCAAAGTCCGATGCTTGATAAGCAGTGCCATCGGTAAAATTATAATGAGCCAAAGTAAACTCACTATATCTAACAATATCATTGTATCTACCTATGTGATGTGCGTTGGTGCTATTTACCCATGTACTTTCATTTTGAGGGAAATCACCATAGTCTTGATTAAATGTAACTTGCTCACCGTTAACATATAATTTTACTCTGTTGGACGCACTTGCTTGAGTCGTATCGACAGCAAGAACTATGTGATACCAAGCAGACACATCTCTAAAAACCATGTCGGTTACGTAACCATAGTCTGTGCCGCTGTCGCCATGGTATATATAAAATTTATCGTTTGTTCTCCATCCAATAGAATACCATTGACTTTCGTTTAAAAAAACATCCATGAGAGTATTCGTAAAGGCTAGTGTATGTCTTTTTACCCAACAAGATATTGTGTAAGTTCTTCTGTCTCCTTGACTACTTGGTGTTCTTGATAAATACGTATCAGCCATTAACTAAACCTCATCCCTTCTGTTATACCAACATCAATAGTGATTGAAAAGGCACGATCCGAAGTTTGTGACTCTTGATCCGTTGCTCTGATTGTAAAATTATAGGTCGTTGCTGCAGTAATAGAACTGCTTTCGGTGCCTGCAATATAAACGGTATTTTGTGTGCTTCCTAAACTCAGTCCTGTGGGTAAGGTGCCTGACTGCACACTAAAATCAACAGCCGAATCAGAGCTTGCTGTAATGGCTACATTGACTGCATCTCCTTTTTCAAAAGTACCTAAGGTGCCTGCCGCTGTTGAGAATACAGGAGCCGTAGAAACTTGTAAGTCAGCGTTGGTGGAACGAGTCGCTAAACCTGAATCGTTTTCAATACGAATATAATAATCACCTGTGGTAGTAATATTCGTGCTAGCAGTAACATTGGAAGAACTGTTTAAAGTAATGGTATTAGGTTTAAGAATAGCACCTGTTGTATTCACAAATTCAAAAACTGTTGTGGCTGTAAATCCTGTTCCTAAGATTGTTACGTCTGTTGTTGTGGAAGGTTCAATGGCGGTTGGTGAAATAGAAGTGTAAGTTGGTGATTGACCAAGAAGTGTAACATTACCTGATAGACGAGCATCGGCTAACGTTCCTGAACTGATGTTGTCAGCATTGAGTCCTGTTAATCCGTTTCCGTCTAACGTACCTGTTACATTAACAGTGCTCCCTGCGTTTCCTAATTGAAGGGTACTGGAACTTTGAGGTAATATTGTATCGACTTCAATTTGTGACATTAAATAACGACTAATGTACCTGTGACGGTAACATTTCCTGTAACTGACACAGGACCTGCTAAAACAGCCGAAGCAATGGTTTGATCTTCTGTAATAGTAGTATCGTGTGTATTAATAAAAGTGGTTGCATCCATTCCTGCGGAAGGGGTTTTACTGGCGGGTAAAGTACAAATAACTGTTTTTTCACCTGCTGCGAAATCTACTTTATTGTCAGCGTTTGATGATGAGATAACCGTGTCTCGTGATAAGGTATCAGGAGTAGCATCGGTAATTGTACCATAGCCCACTTCCCACTGATCATCGAGAAAAATAGAATAATAAGTTTGATTAGTATCTCCAACTCCAGCAACAAAAGTTTCAAATCCTTCAACTGCACCATCTAAATCAAAAGTGCCTGTTCCTGTGGTTGTACTAGTTTCTTTTACACGATCATTTAAAATAAAAGCCATTAAGCGACCTCTCTGTCATCTACGTCTGTCCATACATTTGTAGCAGAATCATCGACTTCTGTCCACGCATTAGTGTTGCTGTCATCGACAGGGGTCCAAGCGTTTACAACTCCCGGGACCACAGGCGACCAAGCAATGACACCTACGCCTGTTTGAGCAACTGATAATTCAATACCTGTTGGAATTACAATTGCTGAACCAGTAGCTACAACGCTTCCTTGAGCTGTGCTTAAAGCTTCGCCTGTAACATCGACATCTGCTCCTGCTTGAACTTCTACAGAACCTTGAATGATGGTTAACGGAATACCTGTTAAAGTAACGAAAGCCGAACCAGTGACGGTTTCATCACCAATCGCAGGTGTGAGTTCTTCGCCTGTAACATCAACCTGAGCCCCCGCTGATACAACAACGCTTCCTTGAGCAGAAGATAAAGCTTCGCCTGTAACAGGTACATCAGCATTTGCTATTACATTTTCGTCTCCAATAGATAATGTTAAATCTTGACCAGTAAGTTCGACAACTGCAGAACCTGTAACAACAGATTCACCGATTGAAGTTTCAATTAAAGCTTCTGCTCCAACGACAATGGTTGTTTGACCACCAGCAGAAATTGAATAGGGACCAATTGCAAAGGACATGCTTTCACCAGTCGGGAAAGCAGTGATGTCAGGTAAGAAGACAGTAACATCTCCTTGAGTAGAAGAAACAGCTTCACCAGTTGGGAAGACGGTAGCTCCTGTTGCTGTTGCAACAGAGCCTTGAGCACTAGATAAGATTTGTCCAGTAACAGTAACATTAGCATCCCCACTTATGGTTGCGTTACCAATTACTGAGTTAAGAGCTTGACCTGTTAGAGAAACAGTAGCATTTCCTACAACTGTGGTTGTACCAAAAGCTGTAGATAATGCTTGTCCAGAAACAAGAATGATAGCATTCTTACTTCCTTGAGCACTAAACGAATCTTCAGCAAAGGTTGTAGTTCCAAAAAACATAGTTGTATCTTAGCCCAACTACAACAAAAGCTAAATACTTATATTAAGATATTCTTAATATAGCGTTAGATGCGTCTGCTGTTGGGAACTGAATTGTAAACGTGCCTGATGTTGAAGTCTTCACTGCACCAAAATCTAAAACCATTACCGCTGCATTTGTATTAGTAGTAGCAGAAGTATTAGAATTATAGATCACGGCAGCTTGTGCTGAAATTGTAGCACTGGTGAAACTTAAATCAGCAAAGTCAATAAATGCTGTTGCACCTGACCCTGAAGCACCTTGATTTGTTAATGCACCACCGCCCGCAGAATAAGAACCTGATGCACTTACTTCATTAGAAGTTGTGTATGCAGTGGTTGTATTACTGAGAGTTGCAGATGCGTCATACAAAGCAAGCTTAAATGCGTCTCCACCAGAGGATCTAAAATCATGCTCGCCTTCCAATAGTTCAACTTTAAAACTATCGCAGACTGCTTGTGTAATTGCCATCTTTATTTACCTCCGGGATCTACTGATCTAAGAGGAATACGGAGGACCCCATCTGCGTATTCATCTCTGCGTTTTCTGCCCATTTGAGTTTGTGCTAAATTTTGCAATGCTCGGGCAAACATTTGTTCGTATAATTGCACATATGGAGGATTTTTCAAGTAGGAAAAAGCCTCTGAAGTTGTTCCATAGATTAAAACTTCGGGTGCATTAGTGGACAACCAAGTAGTGGTTTGACTACTAGATAAATGATCGGGTGTTTTATTATACCATAATTCAATCTCATAGGCTAAATCAGGAGTAGGAGCAAATATCATTGTATTCTGATCCCAGTTTGCATAATATTTAGGCGTTCCTGTATCGGAACGATCTTTATTATATTCATCAATAAAAGTTGTATCTCTTTGTTCTAACCATGTTCGATCCCCTGTAACTTGATCTTTGATTTGAACTCCTCGCTCAAATGCAAAATCATCAGGCATGGTGATAAAGGGACTTCCTATAGTAAAACTTGAAAATTGAAATTTTCGAAAAGCATCAATATCAATTTCTCGGTTAACTCTATTTTCAGTGTTTTCAATAAAAACATCTAGAACAGAATCAGATAAAACATCAGATCCTACCTCTGTATAGTTTCTTACATTTGTTAATAATTCAGAATAATTCATGATGTGCTCACTGTCACCTTACCAACTTTCGTACTAATTAGCAACTTCTTGGTTGGAGTACTAGGTTGCATACCATTAGATTCAAAAGCGCTGTCTCCCGGTGCTCCGACATAAACAGTGAGAGGCTCTTGTCTAGCTGGCCTGGTGAAAGATAAAGCCTGAGGATCTGCTGCATGAAAACGAGGTTCTATTTGAGGAGCTTTTGGTTCAAAACATTCAGAACACACATAAAGTCCATTCCATTCTTTTTTTAACTGTAGTAACTTATACTGTTGTCCACATCGATCACAAAGACCGAGAGCAAATTTACCTGAAGCAAAAGTCATAATTAACTCCCTGGAAAATATTCTCTAGGAACAATATGTACAGAAGAAGTTTGACTGTCTTCTTGTAAAGCTCTTTGTAACTCATCTTCGTATGCCATTTTTAACATCTGAGTTCTGTCAGGAGCATGCATGAAAGAAGTATAATAAGCTAAACCAGATACCATACAAGGTATGAAGTTGTATCGAGCGTCTGTAGTGTTACTATAATCACCAACATCTTCTATTCTAGCAATATAATAATAATTAATTTGAGTGTTTGTAGTGTCTGGTGTTAGGTATAAACTAATTTCTACATCAGAAAGATTTCGTCTTACGTAGTATTGACTGGGTGTACCTGTAGAGCTTTTGTTAGGAATAGCTTGATACTCTGATCGAGAGATTTGATCCATACTAGTATCAGTAGAACCGTTTCTAAAAACAACTTCTAAAATATTATTACAGTCGGAGGGAGCAGTGTAAGTTGCTGTGCCTGCTGTTAAATTTGTTGTTGTGTTTTTTACTTTCCATAAATGAACACCTCTATTTCCCCATTCAGAAAATAGTATATTTAAATTTCTTCTAGCGGATTTGATATCATATCCTGTTCTAACTTGAGCACCACAACGCTCATAAGCTACTTCTATAATATCATCAATATTTAAATCAAAAGTTGTTGTTCCTGATGTAGCCATTATTTATTTTTACTCTTTTTTGAAAATGTTGCAACGTTTGTTGGTTTAGGTCCTGTGTTACCAGCCGCTCTTTTTCGTCTAACAGCAGAAGCTTTTTGTCCTTTAGACATACTTCTTGCCTTAGCTAGAGGCACACATTTAGGATATTTTCTTTTAGAATCTTTGGATCTTCCACAAGGTTGATACTTGCCATCCTTCTTAGGAGCTCCTATATCTACCCATTTTTCTGCTACCCATTTACGAAGTCCCATTACGATTTTTTTGTGACTTTCCTTTTACTGGTCATGATACCTCCACATCCCTTAGCGATACCACCCTGATTATAGTTAGAAACTTTTTTTCTTTGCTGAGAAATTTCATTAATAGATCCACCCATGGCTCTTTTCTTTGTGTCTTTTTTTCCACCAGGGGTTATTTTACCAGAACAAACAGCACTAGCATACATGTTTGCATATGCGCTGGGATACACTTTGAATTTACGCTTAGCTGCCGCCTTGCCTCTTGCACACAACTTACCCATCTTGTTTCTTCTCACACCCTACTTCGTGTTGACACCCTGCACACTCACACATACAAGAAGTGCCACAATGGCAAATGCATCCACACTTAGTACACTTTTCCATTACTTTTTTTTCTTAGCCTTTCGTGCTTCGCTTAAAGCAATAGCTATTGCCTGTTTACGACTTTTTACTTTAGGTCCTTTTTTAGAACCACTCTTCAGCTTACCTTCTTTATATTCTCTCATTACTTTAGAAATCTTTTTATCTTTTACAGAACCACCTTTTTTGGCTTGGATAACTCCTCTGCCAATAAGAACATCTTTTTTTGTGATTACACCATCACCTGAAAGATCGGTTAATTTTTTACCCGGCATTACTTACTCCTTTTTTTAAGACCAGCACAATAGGCTTTCTCTGAGAAACCCTTTGGCCTTTTACAATTAATAGCACGTTTTCTTTTCGTTGACCACTTTTTCTTCATTGGTCCCTTTGATACTTGCATGTTAGTTTGTGAACGTGATATAGTCATGTTGAATGGCTTTTTTAGTAGCTAATATACCACCTATAGAAGTCCTTGTTAAGAAGGAATATCTATATAATTTTGAAAAAGGATTTGGAGAATATGAACCAGGGATCTGGGTTACGGTCAAGTCTATCCAAGGTAGGGCATTATATTTTGAGACCTACCTCTACGAGACTGGAGCTTTATATGATAAGCTACCTCTATCGGCTTTTGTTTGGAAAAAGACAGATGAAAAAATGGAGTTGGAAGATTTGGAGCTTTGGGATGCTTTTAGTTATTATATTAGTATTATTCAAAAAGTTAGTGTGGGATCAGGGAAGTGTAAATACCTCGCCCCCAATAAAAATTGGTACGTCGGTGATTATCTCTTTACCATAGATAGTTGCCATCCCGAATACAATATCGTTGATATAGGGTATTCTGAAGTACCTACTCAACACAAGTCCTTTAATATTATTCAACTAGAAAATGGCTACTTTGCAGCTCAGCCTAACAACAGAGTTATTTTCTACGATAAATCTTTATCCCCTAAAAAGATGAGATTTCCTGATTATAAAGTCTCTACTATTGAATATAGTGTTGAGAATAAATCTAAGTGGACAGCTGGTGATGATGAAAGTTTTTTTTATAAATTTGAAGAAGCAGAATAATTATTGAGCTAGTTTATCTAATTTCTTATTAATATCAACAAGCTGGCTTTTGATGACAGCAATATCTATTTGCATTTGACTGATCGCATCAACTTTAGTTTCTAAGGCTTGAACTTTTTGTTGCCACATGCCCCATGAAGCAGCGAAACCTATTAGCATTATGATGTATGGAGCTAATGTTTTAAGTTCAATTTTCATACCTTATCCTATCATTAATGTTCCATTTTGCGAATACTTTTTACGAAGATTCTTCCTTGAATTTCT
>Ga0208162_1001819_pt1 | contig 10787 bp, 8 predicted proteins | sample CB_VirMetaG_4_FD_184539 | JGI IMG/M metagenome (GOLD analysis project Ga0208162, IMG submission 184539) | Freshwater to marine saline gradient viral communities from Chesapeake Bay - CB_1508_1M Viral MetaG (SPAdes) (version 4) | ecosystem: Environmental > Aquatic > Marine > Coastal | place: USA... | reverse complement strand
GATATACTGAACAAAGTAAAACCTAATCCTAACCTTGCAATAGGTGGACCTTCAATGTTGGCCACTCCGGCAATTCAAAGTCCGGTTATAGGTAATGAAAACTTAGCGCAGTCTATTTTCCAACAAGCATCTGCGGGCGTAGTACCTGGGTTTACTAATGAAGCTATTTCAAAAGCCGTAGATGCAGTTTCTGGATTAACGTCATTTGATTCTGGGCAACTAGGAGCTATTATTTGCTCAGGATCAAAAGCCGTAGATGCAGTTTCTGGATTAACGTCATTTGATTCTGGGCAAATGATAGCTCAGCAACTAGGAGCTAGGTTGCTAGATGAACAAGGACTTAGTATCGACCAGCTTGATTCAATTTTACGTAGCGGGGATTTAGGCACTGCTCAAAACTTTTTAAACGCCTTAGGCCCAGAAATTGCACAAATTGCATCCAGTGGTGACCTAGGAAGAATTTTATTAACCGCCGGATCAGGAGCTCTTGTAAATGCGCTAGGTTCTATCTCTTCAAAAAATGCTGGTGTATTTAACTCATTGATAGTTGGTGGCCTCCAAGGTGCTTTAGATGCCGCAGTTCAGTATGGAATGGACTTTGTCCCATCACCGGCAAATGAAGTGTTTTCTAGCGTAATTGGAGGGCTTGATTTGGGTAATGCTCCAAATGCAATTGCCTCTATTCTCAATGGAGGTAGTGTTGGAGGACTAAGTGATGCGGTAAATAGCTTAGCTAATGGTATTAACTTTGGCGATGTCGATATTGGTGGATTAGCAAATCAACTAACTTCTGGTTCTTTTGGCGATGTAGGAAAAATTTTTCAAGACTTTGGCAATTTGCAGAACCTTTCATCTTTTGTTCCAGGCCTTCCGTCATCGGCATCGGCGCTAATGGGAGCCGTTGGTCTTGGTGGACCTTTAACTATGGCTCTCCCTGGAGGTATTGGATTAGCAGCCGCTACTTCGCTCCTTGGAGGCGGTAATCCGCTCTCTTCTATATTAGGAGGAGGCGGCGCTTTCGGTGCTCTTGGTGGTTTATTTGGTGGCGGAGGAGCATCTAACCCCTGCCCATGTGAGCCTAAATGCCGAAAAGTATCTCACGGTGTAGATAGCGATGGCAACAAACTCCTAGACGCAGCTGGTAACTTAACCTTAGATAATACAAATGTTTACGGAGCTGATCCGCTTAACAACAATAAAGGTTGCTTAGCCAGCGAAGTTGGCGTAAGTTTTACTGGTATTGGGGAAGACTTAATTCCTAAAAATATTTCTAACTTTACTCAGATAATTAGATCAATTCCTAGAGTTAATGAGTTAAGCAAAAAATTAGAAGATGCAATTAAGGGCGGGGCAGAAGGCGCCGATATTGGCCTTGAAATGGTTTACTCTATGGAAGCTATAGAAAAAGCGTTTAAGGTCGCGGATAATAATGTCAGTGCTCTGGAGCTTATTCAACGTCTAGAGTTGATCGGCGGTAGAAACTTTATGAACGCCTTAATCTCTGGTAAGAACGGTGGATTACTTAACCTTATGGCCAAAGATATAGTTGAGAATTCTTTAGCGGTTCATGATCTATACAGAATGGTAGAAGAATTAAATAAGGTTAAAGACGGTGGAAGAGCTACTACTACTATCACGCCGGCTCTTGTGTTAACAAAGAAAAATCCGTCTACAATCCCGGCATATTTTTCTAAATACAAATCTTATACAGTTAAGAATCTGCTTAAAAATATCTTAGAAGCTTTATCAATACTTAGTGATCTAGACCCAGAACTTGGGATTCCTTTTGATGGTCTTGAAACACGAAACAATCCTTCAAAAATACTCAATGATTCTCTATCGGCAAGGTTTAACTTGAATCAACCAGAAGAAGATACCGTTAACTCAGTCTATAGGAACTATAGCACCAGTGGAATTAACTCACTTACTCAAAATCAATTAGACTCTGGAGAGTTTGCTACGCTACTAGATCAAATTAACAATGAACAAGAAAGAGCTAGAAATAGAGAAGGCGACTGTAGCTGATATGCAAAAAAGAGGAAGTAGTCTTTCCTCTAAAGATAAAGAAGAACTCCTCAGATTAAAATGTAGGACAGACTTTGTCACCTTTGCAAAAATCATCACAGACTTACAATTTAAATCGTATCCAGTGCATGAGCTGATTTGTTCCTATCTTCAAAATATCGGAGATGGCAATAAGGACTATAAAAGAAGTGCAATATCTCTTCCTCCTAGAACAGGTAAGTCTATGCTTATCTCGCGGATCTTTCCGGCATGGCAATTAGGGCGGAGTCCAACGGCTCAGTTTATTATGAGCTCGTATGCTCTTGGTCTATCTACAGAAAACTCCAGAGCGGTTCTCGATTTCATCACCTCTGAGAAGTTCTCTTGGATATTCCCAGAATGCGAGATTAATAAAGAGAAGTGCAATCTTACCGCTCTAAGAACAGAAAATGGCGGATTGATTAAAATTGCATCTGCAGGAAGTAGCGTTACTGGATTTGGTTACGGAGTTATTGATGACCTAGACCTCCCAGGTATTGGCATCCTAGACGACCTTTTGGCCGATGGTAACTCACTAACGGTCATGGAAAGCACATTTGGTTGGGTGCAGGCACAGTTCTTGACTCGTGGTTTGCCCAATCATGCAATTATCTCCATGGGAACAAGGTTTCATTGCGACGATGTTATCGGCCGGCTTCTTAACGCTGATAGAGATAATTGGAAGGAGCTTAATGTCCCGGCGTTATGCGTCGATGAGGATACTGACTCCTTAGGAAGAAAACTGGGTGAGTCTCATTGGCCAGAGTTTTTCCCTATAGAAAACCTTCAGGCTATTAAAAAATCAATCGGGGAAAGGGATTTTAACTCTCTATACCAGGGACAACCTGCAGGTGACGCCGGGGCCATTTTCAAAGAACATTGGCTAGAGACGTTTGATAAGCAATCCAAGTATGGATATATTTATGCTACTATTGACACGGCGTATAAGGCCGATAGCATGAACGACTTTACTGCTATCTGCGTTTGGGGACTAACTAAGGAGAAAGATTTACGCCTCCTCCATGTTGTCATGGAGCGGATGGAATTCCCAGATCTCCAAAAGCTAATTCCAAAAATTGTCAAGCAATGGAAGATCAGATGTGTTTACATCGAAGGTCGAGCAAGTGGGGTGCCATTGATTCAGTCTTTGCGAACGTCGCTGTCGATCCAAATCAAAGAACTCGTACCGTCTAAAGATAAAGTATTAAGGGCAAACTCCGTGGCTCCTCTTGTAGAAGAGGGTGTTGTTAGCCTTTATGAAAACATCCCCAACCTCCAAGAAAGAATCAACGAACTCACCTCTTTCCCATTTATTAAAAACGATGACTTTGTAGATGCGTTTGTGTACGGAGTCACAGTGTACCGAGACGAGCTTATGGGTGGTAAAACCAGCTCTGGTGGTATTAGAACGTCTCTACCAAAGTTAGCATATGACTCTTCAAGTTTATCTCAAGTTTCTCGTAAATCTTCTTCGTTAACAAGTTTATTAGGAGATAAGCGAAACGTGCGCAACGCTGGGGGTGTGCGTTATCTCTAGCGCATGGTATAATTTGCATAGTCGTAGGTTTTTATACAAAAACGACGAGCGCACGCGTTTTATTTACTTATAAGTAATTACTTACTATGTCAGAAAAACCTAAATTTAAATACAGAATTGTATTTTTTAAGCAACCAAGTTGCGCAGCTTGTGAAGCGATGCGTCCTATCTGGTCACAAGTTGCAAATGAAATCAGCGAAAACTATCCGCATTACAAAGTAGGCTTTGGCGAGTGGGACGTAACTTCAGATGACTGGGAGTTTTGCGATAAGATCGAGTGCGATGGCACTCCGAACTTTGCAGTATTTGATGAAGAAGGAACGCTTCTTGGGTTGAATACCGAAGGCGTTATGTCAGCTGGGCAGCTAAAAGATTTTATTTTAGGAGCAATCAAAGATGAATGATGTGCCAATAGCAAAACCTAGAATAAGCTCTAAAAGAGCTAGGGATCTTCGCGATGAGCATATCATATCACAAATGTGGAAGGCTGATCAAGTTGCAAGGAAAATCTCAAACTTTACGGGGTTGCCCTTTGAAGAACTAAGAGATGCTGCTCTTGAGTATATTGTACGTATCTATGATACCTGGGATCAGAGCAAAGGTGCAAACTTCTCCACCTGGGTGAATAGGTGCCTTCAGTTTCACATGCTTAATTACCTCAGAGATAGCTCCAGGCTTGTAAAAATGCCTAGGTCGTATTCTGATCTCTATCTTAAGATTAGGAAGTATTTAATTAAGAATCCTAATATCTCTAATCAAGAGATCGCCGATGATCTTAACATCTCTGTGAAAAAAGTAGATACCGTTCGCACGGCGTTTACTATGAGTTTTAATCCAGTAACCGAGCAAAACTGCATTATAGAGTCGTCAGAAGATTCAGAGATTGGATTTGGGGAACTGTTGACAAATCACAAAGAACTCTTGTTTAGGATCACAGATTTAGAAAAAGATGACGAAACATTTCTTATAGATTATCTTGTTAAGAAACGTTCTGTATCCACTCTTCTCCGTAAAAATCCCCATCTTAAAAACATCGAAGATATTAAGTCATATTCGACTAAGCTAATCAATTACATCTTATGGGCAGACAAGTCGTTCGAGTCTTGGGACAAGACTATACAAAGACAAAGTTCGAAGAGAAGTGGAGCCAAGTCGTCAAAAACACAGAGTGTAACTACTTTGTAAAACCTCCTGACTTTGATTTTATTCATGAGGTGGTAGGTAAGATCGATAAATGGAAAACCCTTCATGCCAGAGAAGGGCTGAAGTATAAAATTAGAAATAAAAAATTTCAAGGGCGAGCAGTTAAGGGAGTGGTAATGATCACTCCTAGGTCTAAGAGGGAGGTTTGGTTGGGTAAGGGAAAAATAGTCGATGAGCTATTTCCTAGAAAGAAACCTATACCAGAGTACAAACAAAATAAAAAAGAAGCGCTTGTGGCCCTGAGACAAATCATCGAGCCTCAAATTACCTCATATAGAAAAAGTGTACTGAGGCAGATCCAAGGCCCTATGGGTCATAAAATTAAATGCGCGCTAAGTGGCCAGGTTATTAATGCTGGCGAGTTTCACATTGACCATCGCTATCCTTTTAAAAATATAGTTGAAGAGTTTTGTAGAGATTACAAACTTGACTTGGAGAACGTAGATGTGTACTGCAGAGGTACTAAGTGCTATCTTAGAGATACTGAAATTGCGGAGGCGTTCTTCGACTACCACATGATGAACGCATCGCTCCAGGCCGTTATGGCTGAGGCTAATTTAAAGAAAGGCTCGAAGTATTACGGCTAGACGCCTCTTCTGACTTCTTCTTCTGTAAGATCTATTTTAAACGCTTCTTCAAATAGCTCTTCGGCTTTTGCGGCAACAATATCCCCTATACCTTGAGATGTTTTATCGCTACTCAACCAGGGCTTGTTCCTATCAACTTTAGGAGCATAGCCCATTTTATTATATATGCTATACAACCCGGTACCTTTGCGGTTTACAAAATGACCTGCATATAACCTCCCGGTAATTTGCTTAATGTTCTCTTCTTCATATCTCTTCTGAAGAAACTGGATTATCGGTCCGTCAGGATTTTGCTGATCTAAATATACCTCGAGTTTGCGTAATGCGCCTTCGGCCAGAAGCATAAGCTTCCCTGACTCATCCTCTGAAAACTCTATTTCAAGAGCGGAGTCTTGGATAGCCTTGATATATCCCTCAGAGATGTCTTTAACTTGTTGAGAGTAGGCTTCGGCAATTTGCTCTGCAATAAGCGCTTTGGCGGCTTGAAGATCACGTCGGCGTTGTTCTTCTTTGACAACTTGTTTTGCAGAATCTGCAAGGATATCTCTGGCAGAGCCAAGTGCCAAGCCCAATATAAACCTAGATAGCGCGGTAACAGGTATCATTTACAAGCAAATGATTGGTATGCGTGATTTGCAATCTCATTACGACCTGGGTAGTTAACTGCTGCTGGCTCCGCTTTTTCGTAGATCTCTTCAAACTTTTTAACTGCATCTTCTACGGATGTTGCGCTATTCATAGCAGCCGGGAGATTTGAGTATCCTTGGTTCTGGACCTCGTACACAAAGAATTTAACCTGAGCCTCTACGGTAAGATAGTCAAGGTTTTGGCTTTGAGCATAGGCTTGTAATTTTTGGAGCCTTTGTGCACCCGGCTGAGGATTCCATTGAAACAATCCCTTTTCGCCCGATGGCCCGGTTGCTTGTGGATTGAAGCCTGCGCTTTCCCACCCAGCGTTACCTAATATCCCAGCAAGACCGAATTTATTATTAATTCCTAGCCCGCTTTGCGCAGCATTAAGGAGGCTATTTACTGTGTTCTGATTAAATCTCGTTCCTGTGTACTGACAAGCGCCTTCTGGAAAATTTCCTACAACGCTATTGGGCCCGCCTGGTTGATTAGCCCCAGTGTTATTCCCAGGTCTGCAATATACTGCGCAAGAGTTTTCTCCAGATGCTGTAGTGTAGCATAGGTCCCCACTCGATCTTATGTAGTCATAGTAGTCCGTGTACTTCCCATCAGAGTTATATTCTTCAAAGGTAGGAATGTTATTTAAAAATACATCTCTACTTACAGACCAAGATCTATTGCAATTAAGCTTAACTCGCAGATCTCCATTATCCCACTCAAAAATAGTTTTTGTAATCATCCAGCTTCTATATAGCTCAGGAATCCAAACACCTGGGTCGATTGCGTTGTCTTTGCCATTTTGTATCCAGTCGTCGTAGTCAGAAATAAATGATAATATAGTTCTACCAGGCAAAATCTCGAGCGCTTTTGGAACTCCTTTAAAATCTGTTTCAAGTTGCACCCCTTCTTTTGCAACACCTGGGCCCGATGGTCCGCCGGCTCTAGGGTTGCCAGCCGTAGAAAACACACCGCTGCTGCCTGAAACTAAGTTAGAGGGAATTGAGGCGTCTTGTAAGTGACAAAGTAAAAGCTCTGGGCCACCACCACTTGGCGTAAAAGCTACTCCGTTGCCGCAGTCGGCACCACCTACACCCGGTCCTGAGGCTACTATAGTACCAGAAATTGTAAGATCCTTTCCATCAATACCAGCGCCATTAATATCTATGCCATTATGCCCCCCACCAGCGCCAAAGCCTCGTTCTCTGTTCCAGGAGGAAATAGATTTACCACCAATCTTAATTGTACTATTTGCTAAGTTGTATAGCTCTGCTTCTGTCAACGTGCTAGAAGTTGACTCTTGTACATGTAAATGAGGGCCACTGCTATTTCCTGTACTACCTACCTTACCAACAAAGACCCCATCGGACGAGTTATTAGTAGGAGCATTTTCTTCATCAGGTTCTCGGACAGAATAAGACAATACACCTTTTAACGTTGTAGGATCTAGAGTGATTTCGTCGCCGCCGGCCGCTTTTGCAAAGAATCTAAATAAGGAATGGTTTTGGGCCTCAGTTTCAGTTTCTCCAACAGAAGCGCCTGGGGCAACAACATCATTTTCTTTTATACTAACGCTCTTTAGTTTTTTGAACTCTTCATGCACTGTCATCCTAAAACATTTTCTTTCCTCGTTGCATAAGTGTACATAGAACCCTGTCTGTATTTTTACAGAGTCATCGTCGACTTTTAAAACTTTACCTCCGAGAAATGTTTTAGCGCCCTTGTCAAGTCCATATAGCTTTTTCTTTTCAATTTTTTCAAGCTTAAACTTAATGTTTGGAGAGGCGCCTGATGCAATTCCTTTCCATCCATTTCCGCCATCAGCTGTGGAGTAGTCTGCCAGATCTTCAAATTGCCCTTCAAAAGGAGAAAACGCAGAAAGATCGATTTGTCTAAATTTTCGTGTTGTTCTAAGAGTATTGATCAAGCTAACTTCGTAAGTTAGATTTTCTCCGGCTTTAATTTCACCAGGGATAATCGGAGCGTTATTCTGCGAAGATATATTTCTTTCTGCAGCATTAGTTGGAATTAATGAATCGATTTTGTATGACTCATATAAGCCCTTCCCAAGATAAAACACTCTAGAAGCATAACAACTCTTATCTCCTTTGGAGCATATCTGAATATTATTTGCAAATTCTTTTGTTGGAAGAGTTAGGACTTGACTATCTTCTACATCGGACATAAACTTATTAAGTATCTCCGATCCAGTTAGCCCGTTTACTCTATATGTTCTTTCGTTTTTTAACTCATCGGCTGGAGTTGAGCAAACATCTTCTAAAATATATCCTTCTGAATTAAAGATCTTCTTGTTCATTTCGTCAACAACAGAAGCCCCTTTCTCAAAGAACTTAGGACTTACGTTTTCTTGGAAGATAATTTCATATGCGTGCCTTCCGCCAATTGTGATCTGAGGATCGTTTCCGTCTCCATGTTTAATTGAAGTACTTACAATTTTATAATAAAAAGTTACAGAGTTTGTTTCATTGATGCCTTCTAGAGTATACCATAGGGTAATAATAAGAAAAGGTTCGTTGTCAACAAAATCGTTTGTTTCAGAATACTCCGCACATTTTGTAGTATCAGGGCTTTCCCCAGGCTTACATTTTGGCAAAAGCATGTTATCTAGAGCAGCAACATTTGCAACTGCCGCGGCTCTATCTGTATCTCTTAATGTCTGCCACGTTACCCCATCTAAATAAGGCTCATTTAACGTAACTTTACAAGTATTTCCGTCTGCCTTATAGCTACCCTCTAAAGCCACGCCTATATTCTGATGAGCAGAAGAAAAAGGTCTAGAAAGCTCTACATTGATCGAGGCAATCTGTCTCTCCTCAAACACAATGAGATTTTTACTTCTTCTTGGTTTATATGCCACTCTTGCGCGGCATCTATACAAACTACTCACAGGCGTACCATATGGCTATAGATACTTTAAACCTCCAGAAGGAGATCCCACCTGGAGGCTAAAGGTACTATTTAATTTTTTATCAGAGAAGCGCCACCACTTCTGCGAGAGCGGGAGTTGCTCCGGCAGGAATTGTACCAGCGTTATCAAGCGCAAGAACAACGATATCCCCAACAGAGTAATCTGCACCAGGTACTGCAACACCAAGAGGATCAGCTGAAGCAACAACTGCGCCACCAACAACAGAAAGACCGGCTGCAGTAGATGCGTTACCGTCACCACCACCGGAATCTTCGGTGCTAACAAAGAAGAAGTTAGTTGCGCCATCGGCAGCGTTGGTGTAGCCGGAGCCTCCGTCAAGTAGGCTAATGGTAAGAATTCCGCCCTCAGGAGCAGATCCTTCAACCACCTCTGTTTCGGTCTCTCCAAGAACTCCAGAGATTAATTCGCAGAGATTAAATGCAGCGACCATGAAGTGGAAGTCTTCTTCGCCTTCAAGACCAACATAACGAGTAACATTTACCAACTCTTCGGTAAGGGCGGTGTCGTCAGCAGCGGGGACAGTAGCCGAGTTTTTAAGAGCGGTTACAATTTGCTCAAGGCAAGCATAAGCATTACGCTTAGCCTCAAAGCCCATAGAAGGCCCGCACTTAATAAACTTGGTTAGAGCAGCAGCAGCTGCTGTAGCCTCTGTGGTTTCTGCTTGAACAATTGCGCTGTCCTTATACTCCCCGAGAAGAGTTTGCAGCTTGAGTTTAAATTCGAATTCAATTCCGAGGGTGCGTGATAGACCCTCGTTTAGAATATTAGCCATAGTATTGTTTTATAACAAATCTGATTATCTTTAAACCAGAATGTAGTCCAGGACCGATTGGCCGATTTGAGGCTGGATAACTTGGTATGGCAGAGTAGAAATATTTTCCAGATAGTTAAGCATATAAGAGTAATACTCAACGTGCTCTTTCTCCCTCACAAGGAGCTGGTTTCTTTTGAAGTAATTAGAAGCATTAGGGTAAAGCTCATTGATTTCTTGGATATGCTTAGGATGACTCCAGTCCCAATGACGTTGGATCATAAGAATATGAATTTCAGAACTAATAGCTTTGAAGTACGACTCAGCAGCCACAGCCCATTCGTCAGAGATCACAATATTTCGCCGGAACTTTTCATAAAAACAAACTTCGGAAAATCCACGATCGCAAAGAATATACTCAGGCTTTTCTTCACGAAGAAGATCATTGAGAGGAAAAATGTACTGATCGATAGGGGTGTTGTGCTCTGGCTTTGGTCCAGAGAAGTGAAGCTTGGCAACTTTAGGATTGAAGTCTGAGATAGTACGATAGGTAGATTCGATAAACGTGCTTTTTCCAACACGATCGGCTCCGAGTACAGCAAAAATCTTAGGCTTCATTGGCAATAAAACATATATGTATAATTATATCACGAAAGGAAGCAGGTTTAAAGTTAGTTAGATATTTTGTAATAGTCACATGGCTGATCCTAATCATAGGTGGGGGATTAGATATTCTTCCGACTCATCTAAAAACCTAGCCCACATTCAAACACAATACGACAACGACAACTCATTTGCAAAGCCTGGTGAGTTGTTTCTTAACGAAAACCTTCAAGAGGTTTATTACGTAGACCATTCTGACGACACTGCTAAAAAGCTTGCGGGGGTATGGGCAAAAAGCGGATCTGATGCATACTACTCCGCTGGTAAAATTGGCATTGGCACAACTACCCCATCTTCGCCGCTCGAGCTATCAACGACTTGGAATGACAACACTGCCGATCAGTCGGCTCTGAAGATCTCGGTAACAGACACTGCTTCTGGCGCTGGATCAAAACCCCTCCAAGTTTCTGTAGGTGCTTCGAGCAA
>Ga0208162_1001817_pt1 | contig 10791 bp, 11 predicted proteins | sample CB_VirMetaG_4_FD_184539 | JGI IMG/M metagenome (GOLD analysis project Ga0208162, IMG submission 184539) | Freshwater to marine saline gradient viral communities from Chesapeake Bay - CB_1508_1M Viral MetaG (SPAdes) (version 4) | ecosystem: Environmental > Aquatic > Marine > Coastal | place: USA... | reverse complement strand
AGGAGTCGAATTGGAGTCTGACTCTCCACTCTCATCCGATTCCAACTTCATTTCTTCTTTCTGTTTTGGAACTTCTTGGGTACAGAAATCAAACAAAACTCTTGCTGCGTGAAGAGTGTCTTCCCAAGTTTCTACTGCTCCAACCAAATCAACAATGGGTTTCTCTTCTTCAGAGAAGGGAATACTCATATGGTTCCCACCTTTGAAGTACAGATTGATACGATCACCCAGATTGGTTTCTGGAAGTTCACTCTCTTCAATTCCAAAGAAGTTATCTTCTACCAGAGTTTTGTATCCATTGTAAAAAGTCTTACCCATTCCTGGATACTTTCTCTTCATCAGTTTCTCAATACGAACATCCTCAACTACATTGAGAAACTGGGGGTTTATATCTTGAGGTGGATCCACATTAGGAGTGTAGAGAGCATGACCCACTTCATGACCCACCAGAAGGTCATACACGATACTCGAAGCCCGTTTCCAGATGGGTAGAGTGAGAACCCTATTATTCACATCAAAGGATGCAGTAGTAGCCTGATGAGAGTTCTCCACAATCAAATCTTCAGTTGCCAACAACTTTGCCAGTTGTGATTTGATTTCTAGATCAATCATTTCTCTTTGACTCTTTGATCTCATCATACAACAAAACCCAGAGAATTTTCCTGGGTTCAACCAGTTGTTACACTGGCATAACCAAACCCCCTTGGAGTTGGAAGCTCCTCGGGGGCCTGTCGGTCGGTGTGTCCTCCCTTAAATTACTCGGTTAGAATGTGGCGACAGAACCTTTTTGCGTCGCTATCGTTTCCTCCCACTTCTGCCATACAGGAAAAGTAATCTGCTACGCGGTCGTTTAGATCCTCCATCCGCGGTTCTTCATGAATTTCCCAAGTGGCGAGCTCATTATAAGAAACAAGGTTTTTCATAATTGAATACCTCACTCATACTTTATTTAGTGAAGATAAGGGAATATTTCGAGTTTGTAATGAAGTATTGTTACTCCACTCTAGACTTCAACCTACTAAACCCTCTTATCTTCTCATATTCTAACACCTTCTCGAACTTTTCCTCAAGTCCAGATTTGTGCGAAATAACAAAGATATTGCAGTCCTTGATGGTGAATCTAATAATCTTTAGAAAATCCTCTGTACCAAAACCATCCAGAGAAGAATCAAACACTTCGTCCATAATCAACAGGTTGGTATTGACAGAGTTCTTGAACCTTGCCACCTCTCTCCAGGTGAACAGCAAAGCAAGGTCAATCCTCATCTTCTCACCCTCAGAGAATGATGAGTAAGTGAAGTCTTCATGAATGGGAGTTTCGATAGTCTCGTTGAACTCCTCATCCAACTTGAAGTTGATATAAAAATCCATCATCTGAAGATACTTGTTCACTGATTGATTGATCAGTGGCAAATACTTCTTGATGATCATTGCCTTGACTCCACCATCTTTCAGGAGATTGTAGGCAAAATCATGATAGAAAGTGTTCTCTTTCTTTTCTCCAACACTTTCCCATGTCTCTTGGAGTTTATCCTTGAAGTCCTCTAACTTTTCATGTTCAGTATTTCTGTTCTCAAGTTGCTCGGTAATTGTTTGAATTTCAGATTCCAGTTGTTTGATCTGTTGCTGACAACCAGAGATTCGAGTATTGTTTTGAGAAATGCCATGTAAAAGGTTAGTGACCTCTTTAGAAATTCTTTGGAAAGTGGACTCTCTCAACTCCTCGTTTTTAATTGCTTCCTCCAGTTCTTTGTAGCCCTGTTGGAGCGATTGTGCTTTATCTTGAGAGTCCTTAATCTTATTTATTCTAAACCCTTCTTCTATAGATTGTGTGCAGGTTGGGCAAGTAGTGTTATCCGTAAAGAACTTATGTTCTTTGACAAGATTAGAAATCTTCTGTGAGAGTTTACCCTTGACACTTCCAAACTCTCTCAGTTTCTTTGTAGCACCCTGAACCTCTTCGAGTTCCTTCTGAAGAGAAATAGATTCCGATTCAAGTTCATCATTCTCATGAACATATCCATCTACACTTGATAGAAGAGCTGTAATCTTTTCCTTCTTCTGAGTGATGTTTGCTTTACCTCTCTTCTCCAACTCCTCAATAAAGTTCTTCTGCATCTCAACCTTATCTTTGAGATTCTCTTTCTTGAGATCCAGAGTTCTCATCTCTTCTTTCAAAGAACGAATCTTATCCTTGATGAGGACATTCATAGAAGAGAAGATACGAATGTCTAGAAGGTCCTCTACCACCTCTCTACGGGAGTTGACAGGGAGTTGCATGAAAGGCACAAAGGAACTACTACCCAGGATTACAATCTGAGTAAATGACTTGTAGTTCATCTTCAGAACGGTTTGTTCCAACCACTTCTGTTGATCCACAGCAGATGCACTCTGATCTAGAGGTTGGTCATCTCTGTAAATCTCAAACACATTGGGTTTGATACCTCTCACCACTTTCCAAGATGTAGAGTTCACAGAAAACTCAATCTCCACCACACATCCCTTCTCATTGGTGGTGTTGATCAGTTGTGGTTTATTGATCTTACGAAATGCCTTCCCATAGAGAGAAAAACACAGAGCATCAAGAATGGTGGACTTACCTGCTCCATTAGATCCAATGATGAGAGTGGTTGATTCCTTATCTAACTCAACCTCGTTAAACTGATTTCCAGTGCTTAAAAAGTTCTTCCATCGGATCTTCTCAAATGTAATCATGTTCTTCTAGACTATGAGGCGGAATGACAACATCATCCTTAGTAATAATAGTATAACAGTGATCATGAATTTCGCACGTCTTAATCATGATCTCATCTTCGACTTCCAATACATTCATCTCAGGAAATCCAATCTCTTCCAGTTGCATGGCATATCTCGTCGCATCATCCAGTTCCTCAAAGATGTAGAGAATAGACTCTCCCTCTTCATTCTTTACTGAATAAGCTCCCTCTGTTTCCCTGCCATCAACTGCAATGATGAACATCACACTAACTCACATGCCTCTTGATAGATTTCCCTAATCAAACTCTGAATTCTAGATTTATCCAGTTCAGTTTCTGATTCTTCAATGTATCTATCAAGAATGGAAAGAGTATCCTCTGATTGGATTACTTCATCTGTTTCCTTATCATACCAACCACTAAAATCAAAGTTCTCAACAATCTTGAGATCTGCAACTCCAATAGAATAGAGTTTATCAATAAACTTTTCAAACTTCAGAGTGTTTGATTTGTTCTTAACTACCACCTTCACAATCTTATTCACATAAGGTGATGCATCAAAGAGTTGGTGATCGGTATCATCATAGGTAATGGAGTAGAACATCTTATATGGGTTATCCACATACTCGTGTTCTAATGTTTCTGTATCAAAGATGGTAAACCCTCTCAGGTCATTCACATCTGTCCAATACATCTCATAGGGATTACCTAGGTAGAAGATTCGTCCGTCAGTTGACCTTGTATGGTAGTGACCTGAAAAGACCTTTTCGAACTTCTCAAATATTGAGCTTTCCAGACCATGGTCCATGACGATCTGTCGATTAACTCTAAATCCGTTGAGCTCAAGGTGCCCCAACGCACACTTGCAACTTGTCTTTTCAATAATCTTAGTAGTGCTTGCTTCATTTTCACTATTAATCCAGGGAACGAGGAGGACATTCAGATCAGCAACAGTTGCTTCGGCTGCTTCTGAATAGACATGGACATTATCATATTCACCCAACAACAATTCAACACTATTAACAGCATTGGTGTTCTTGTAGTAAGCATCATGATTACCTGCAATCAGGTGCATCTCAATGCCTCTTTCCTTCAGTGGTTCAAACACCACTCTTTTAGACCACTGAAGAGCAGAGAAGTCAATGCCTTTACGGGAGTCAAAACAGTCTCCCATGTGAATCACATGTTGAATTCCTCTCTCATCCAGAGTAGGAAAGAAGATGTTCTGATAGAACTCTTCAAAGTAATCATGAAATAATTTAGAGTTCTTTCTGGCACCATAATGAGTGTCAGTTATAATGGCAACTTTCATCAATAACGCAACTTACTGTGCACCGCGTCCTTGATGGAATTGTAATCTGAATAATTTCCTGCGTCAAGCTCATTAGCATCGAAGACTTCATCGAAGTTAGTCTTCTCAAGAATCTTGTTCTTGATCTCCAGTTGTTTCTTCTCTTGAGAGATTCGTCTCAGGAAGGCGTAGTAGATGATTTGTGTAAAGTAAGCAAAAGGATTCTTCGACTTCTCTGAATTGAAGTTGTGCATGTAACGAACACAGTTCTCAATTCCGTCACAGATCATGTCCTCTCGGAACATGTAATTGACAAAGTTAGGTTTATAAGACAGACGATTGGCCATCTTCAGGAAACAGTCACCGATGTAACGAGGAATGGGTGGTTTGGATTTCCCTGCTGCCTCTGCTCTCTTGACCTCTGCAAAGTAGATTTCAATGGCATCCAGAAAGTCTTTGTTATTGACGTAGTGTTCTTTGGCTTTTGGTCTTGCCATGATCTTGTATTTCTTTGTAATTGACATTCATAATGTGATTCATATTGTTCTTATTCTATCAGGAATGGAAGTACTTAACAAAAGTCTCTGAGATTGATAGAATAGGTTTGTCACACTTTCAGATGGGTTTAGCGATTGCCTTTAAGGCCCTTTAGAGGGCATCTTGAAGATCTTCTCTAGAATCTCTTTGGTATCTTGAACATTCCCAAGATAACCCATCTTTCTATCCAACTTAGAATAGTTAGACTTATTAGCCTTTCTAATGTAATCCTGATACATCATGATCATCTGAATATCATCTGATTCAGACATGGTAAGAACATCATCAAGATTAATTAGAAACAAATCTTCAGTAGAAGTCTTCAACCAGGGTTCTAGTTTATAACCAGTGGTAGTTCCTCTGGTTTTCATCTCCTCTACAACAATAGGATTAGAAACCAATAACATGGTTCTATCCTCTTCTTCAGATGCTGCTACTTTACAGAAGATTTCATCACCACATTTGAGTTTGATTGTGGCAAAGAAGTCATCTTCGATCATATTTACCTCCTTATTCTTTTAGGTCTACTGTAACAATCTCATAGTTAAAGTTTTCAGAAACATAGATTTTAATTCTTTCTATGAAGTGATTCAGAGTGTAGTTCTTTCTTGAGTTGAGAGTAATGTCATCAGCGATATCATAGAGTCTTGCTTTGACTTTATCCTTACCCTTTCTCAGAACTCTTCCTATGCTCTGAAGATTACGAATTCTTGATTTCGAAGGAGAAGCAAAGATTACGTTATGAAGATTTTTGATATTGATACCAGTGGAGAATGTTCCGAAAGATGCTACGATAATTGCATCCTTCTCCTCTTCGGTAATTCTTCTAACTTCTTCTCTCTCATCGGTGGCTACACCACCATGGATATAAAAGACTTTACGTCCTTCCTTTACCTTTTTATTTATCAGATCGAAAAGAATGTCCCCGTGGGACTCTACTCTTGTAAAGAGTAGAAGGGTATTACCTTTTAGGTCACAAGTCAAATTAGTTAGGAATCTGTTTCTTCTTTCATGACCAATCAGATATTGAATCTCATCTTCATATGTGTCAAACTTCTTGGGTTTGTGTTTCAGAACCACACACTGAATATCCAGAGTGGCAAGGTGTCCCTCATCAATGAGTTTCTTGGTTTGAGTGACTTTGTAAGATGGACCAAAGAGTCCTTCCAGAACCCATTTGTGTGTTTGAGTTCCGTCAAGTGTTCCTGTGAAACCAAACCTGTATTTCGCATGGTGTAACTTTGTCATCACACCAATCAAAGACTTACTCTTGAACAAGTGTGCTTCGTCACCAATGATGACGTTATACTCTTCGAAGAACGAACGATCTAAGTTATAGATGGACTGCCAAGTTGTGATGGTCACTTCATTGACATTGGTCTTCTCACGTCCAGCATAGATGCGATGGCAGTGTTGTGATGGATCCCAACCATAAGACTCGAAGTCCTTATACATCTGTTCCACAAGAGAAGTTGTGGGAACCACCAAAAGAATCTTTTGCTTTCTTGCAACAAAGTATCTCACCAGTGTGTAAATCATGAAAGACTTACCAGAGGCAGTGGGTGAGATGAGAAGTTTTCTATTGTACCTCAGAGCATCATAAACTGCATCGATCTGATACTCTCTGGGTTCAAGGTGTGTGATGGCATTCATGTAATCCTTGACACCACCTTTGCTCACGAATTCATTCACCTCAAAGGGAAGTCCGTAAAACTTATTATTTTCAAACGAGTAAGTGTATCCTGCCGATTCACAGAATGCGACAATCTTATCCAACAGACCAATGTAGATCCTCTTGGACCTCATGTCGAAAAGGTGGATTTCTCCATTCCAATTCCTTTTACGATATTGAGGCATGAACTTTGCATTGGGTGCTTCAAAGGTAAAGCGATCCCTCAGTTCATATTCAATGTGAGGTTCAGTTGTGATCTTGAGATATACTTCGTTGACTTTTTCAATAACGAGGTCAGCCATGTCACCATGTGTCTGACCTATTTAGTTACCCAAGTCCAGCTGAGAATCTCATGAACTCAATGGCATTCTTAATTTGATAGGTTCTTTGAGAAAGCATCTTGAGAATTTCTTCCAGATACTTCATCATGACTTCATAATATTCAATCTTCAACGAAACTCCTGAGAGTTTCTCATCTGCGTCCAGATATTTTTGCATAGTTTCTTTATCTCTGATCTTTTTGGGAAATGGATCTTTGATATAAACATCTGGATCTGCTTTACCTGAAAAATACTCATATCTCTCATGGCGAATGTTCTTTCTTTGTTGTTCTGCTTTCTTCCTCAACAAAGAGATGTTATTGTATAAATCGTAATACTTTGCATGAAGAGTGGGGATGTTCAGAGATTCACTATGAAGGTTATCGGGATCCATCTTGGAATCCTTTTCCCACATACTTTGTATAGTCTCTAAATCCATTAACAGCAGGAGGTAATCTCATCTATATTATAGATCATATACTTGAACGTGACTTGAGCAGTGAAGTATGTGAGATCTGTTTGAGTTGCATCAAACTCAAGAGTAGTGAGACTGACTGGGAATGCGTTTTGGAAAATACACTTGAACTTGGCATTGTTCATTGAATCAAGAACCGTCAGAGTGCAATCTGAGTAAAGATTCAATTGTGATCTTTCTGGTTGAGAAAGGGCATTCTGTTGTTCTGCAGCTTCACCATTTCTTAACTGCCAGTTATAAGTTTCACTCAAACTCTCTGGAAATCCAATTCCACGCATCCAGTTTTGAATTTCAATGTAGTTCTCAAGGTTCTCATCCACTAGGAACTCCAGAGTCAGATCTGCAAAGGTAATCTGAGTTCCAGGAAGAGGAATATTGCTGAGGTAGTTTGGGAAGTTTGCAGTATCAAAGTTTAGAGCAGGAATATTCACCTTCTTACCAAAGTAAGAGACTTTAGGTGCTTTGTTTACCTGAAAAAGAAACCCAGTAGGAGCAAGAAAGTTTCTGTTCTCAATCTGAGTTCCAATTGGCTTATTAACTGCCATGATGTTTTTTAGTTATTTATCAACAGCCTTTGATCTGAGTGGCAATCTCGCCACCAATATTAGAACCCATATCCTGTCCTAACATTACTGCCCAACCTGCTGCGAGCCATCCGATGTATGGAATACCTGCGATTGATGGTGCAACTGATGCTCCTAAACTCGCACCAACCAATCTACCTGCATTCTCTCCTCCACCTTCCGCCTTGATGCACTCTTCGGACCTCGCAACTGGCTTTCCCTCAGAGTCAACCTCTTGGGAAACTTCGTTGGGAACATATTGTCGTTCAATGGTTGTGGTTGATCTTCCACCGATTCCAAAGACGCCATTGGATTGATCAGTGTAAGTCGTGTTGTCAAGAACAGTGGGATCGTGTCCCCTGTAATCAATCGTGTAACTTCCGTCTGGATTTACAGTGATCGAATACGTTGTGTAGTCTCCAACTGGAGGATAATTAATTTGAACTGGTTCTTTTTTAATGAGGTGTCCAATCACTCCGATGTGAGCTACTGCAACAATTACACCAACACTTCCAGCGAACCACCTTATGTATTTCATAACATCAGAAGTGAGTGATGTTATTTATTCCACATGTCTTCAAGAATGAGGCGATACAGATAATCCTTCATGTAAGAAAGTTCCTGTTGTTCCTCAATGGGACATGCAGGGTAACCTGGCCAGTTCTGAAGGTAAAAACAAACAGACTTATGAAGGAGTCTCACATCCTTCATGTCCATCTGCATAACATAATCTGGATCTTGTTGGAAATCTTCTTCCATTAGTAACCTGAATCTGCGACACACATACCAATACAAACTAACCCGTTGGATGCTGTCCGCCCACAGTGATTACAAAGCACAGGTTCGTCAGTTTCTTCTTTTTTATCTTCTTCTTCCATGGTAATATTTAGAGGCAATAAAAAAGGGACCCGAAGGTCCCTTGAGAAACACAAGAGTGTGAATGAATCACATGAGGTTCTTGACCTGTACTCTTCTGTAGTAACGGTTGGAGTTGACACGGAGTCTTCCCAGTCCTTGGGTTGTACCCTCAGCGAATGGGTTGGCAACCAGACCATAACGGGTCTTGAAGCCAATCTTGGGCTGGAAGGTGTCCTGACCGACGGCACGAACCATCTGGAGAGGAACATAAGGACAATAGAACAGACCAGCGTCATAAGGTGAAGAACCCTTATAACCAACGACGTAGTACTGGTTACCCGAATCGGTAGCTGAGTTAGCAGCGGCCAGGTTAGCGGCGTATGGGTCAATGTAGACGCGGAACTTACCGTTGATGGTACCAGCGAAGGTGTTGCCAGTGTCGTCAACGTTCAGGTTGGCGTTCAGAGCTGGGGTGTAATCCAGGATGCCAGCCATGGTCAGAGCCGAAGCAACGTCAGCGGAACACAGAACCATGTTCCCCTTACCGCGACGAGTTCTCTGTGCGATAGCGTTAGCGTCTCTTTCGATCTGGAACAGAAGTCCTTTGAACTTCTCAACAGACCAACGACCGTTGGAGTCGATGTCGAGGTCGAATACACCAGCGGTGGCGGTGTTCGAAACGGCACCTTGCTCAGCAACCTTATAGATGGTTCTGATGACTTCACGGTTGATCTCAGCCAGGATCTCGGTCGAAAGAATGTTAGCCAGTTCGGCTTCAGCGTTCAGACCGTGGATAGCCTTGAGGTCCTGGGCGAGTTCCAGTGAGTACTCAGCCTTCAGGGCTCTTGACTTGGCGGTTACGGTGACTTTCTCGATCGAGAAGGCCATCTCGTTGAACTGGTTACCAGTTCCGTTACCCAGGTTCTCAGCGTCACCTGTAACCATTCCCTGACCAACGTCATAGGCGGTTGAGGTGGCAGTACCTACAGGGTTCAGGACCGATGGGTTAGTACCAGACTGAGCAGTTGTACCCAGACCAGCGTTAACGTCGGAGAAACCAGCGGTGAGGTCGAAACCGTCATCCTGACCTGAGAAGGCGGAATCGGCTTCGTTGAACAGTGCTTCCGAACCACTCTGTGAAGAGTAGCGTGAACGCATTGCGAAGATCAGTCCAGTAGGACCGCTCATTGGTTGAACACCAGCCAGGTCATAAGCGACCAGGTTAGGCATTGCACGTCTGATCAGAGAGATCAGAACGGGGTCGAAACCAGCAACAGGGCCAGCAGCGTCAGCACCGCCACCGAAACCACCTGAAGCACCAGCAGCGTTACCGCTGTTGGTTGGGGTTTCCATCAGGTTGATACCTGAGTTAAATGCAGATTCCTCACGGAGGAACTTTTCTTGGTTCTCGAGCAGGACAGCGGTTACAGCTCTTCTGTGATTGTCCTTGATGGGATCAAGGCCTTCATAGTCGAGAAGTGGACTCCACTTTTCCTGCAGATGTTCTGATTGGAACATTTGCTTTTACCTCTTGTTTGTTTGAATTAATGTTAAGTTCAGGCTTTTCTGAATGCACCCAGTGATCTGAGATATGCATCCATGCTGTTTGAGACAGGCTCAACAGTTGTGTCTACACCCTCGGAGAGTGTTTGTGGGGCTTCAGATTTGGCAGCGGGAGCCTTGGAGAAGTATGACTCCTTCAGGGTTTCCAGCTTTTCACGATATTCGTCTTCACTTTCAAACTCAACACTTTCGGCAAGTGAAGCGAGCTTCTCTTTCTGAGTAGCAGCGAGGCCTTCAGAAATCTGATCAAGAATTGAATCGGCTGTGGACTCAGCGAGTCTCTTATTCAGTCCGATGTTCTTCTCAATCTGCTCATTGAGTTTTTCTTCCATATCATCAAGTTTTTCTACCATGCTCTCAAGTACATCATATTTGTCTTCAGGGATTGTTACATAATGTTCTTCAAAAAGACCCTTCATTCCAGCCAGGAATGATTCGGTCATCTCAGTCTTGAGACCATGCTCGATAGCCAGTTCATTCTCGGTCATCCACTCTTCGCAGACGTACTCAAGATAGCTATCAACTCTTTCTACCAAAGAAGTCTTCAGTGTTTCAACTTCTTCAGCCAGGGCAGCTTCGTATTGGGAAACCAACATTTCTTCGATTTCCTGAGCTTTAGAGTTCAGAGCGGCTTCGAAAACAACCTTAGCCTTCTCTCTGAATTCTTCGGAGAGCTCCTCACCACCCAGGAGAGCATTGACATCTTCGTCGATGTCATACTCAGCTACTTCCTCTTCAACTTGCTCTTCAGCAACAACCTCTTGATCTTCCAGAACCTCTTCGGTTTCTTCGCCG
>Ga0208162_1001815_pt1 | contig 10802 bp, 14 predicted proteins | sample CB_VirMetaG_4_FD_184539 | JGI IMG/M metagenome (GOLD analysis project Ga0208162, IMG submission 184539) | Freshwater to marine saline gradient viral communities from Chesapeake Bay - CB_1508_1M Viral MetaG (SPAdes) (version 4) | ecosystem: Environmental > Aquatic > Marine > Coastal | place: USA... | reverse complement strand
CATGCCGCTAGTGAATTCTTAGAAAAGCATACTTGGGCATCAAGGGCAAAATATTTATTACAAACAATAGAGGAAATGATATAATGAGTTGGATGAAGCCACAATATATAAGAAAATTTCAAATTTTTAAACGGCTACTAAATAAAGAAGATCCGGTTATTGTTGAAATTGGCGCTCATTTTGGTGAAGATTCGGTTAGGTTTTCTGAAACATTTTCTAAGGCTGTAATACATTGTTTTGAACCAGACCCAAGGTGTATAAAAATCTTTAAAAAACATGTTAAGAGTGAAAGAATAGTGTTAAATGAGCTAGCACTTTCTGATATCGATGGTCAGGGAATGTTTTTTCAATCGTATCAAGAGCAAAATGAAGTAAAAGTACCTAATAAATATGATTGGATTAGCACTGAGGATTATGATAAAGAAAAATTAAATGCTTCAGGTGCGTCTTCTTTAAAAAAAGGTTATAAACATGCTGTCAAGAACAGTGTAGAGGTTAAAACAAAAAGATATGATACTTGGTATAAAGAAAGTGGTATAAAAATTGTCGATTTGGTTTGGATAGATGTTCAAGGGGCAGAAAAAGAGGTAATAGACGGAATGGGCAGTGCTATAAAAAACATAAAATTTATTTGGACTGAGTATGGAGAAACTTTTTATGATGGCGCAATGACTAGAAGTCAAACTATTAATTTATTAGAAAGCTTAAATTTTAAATTGATACCTGAGTTATCATCAAGAGATGATAATGGAGATTTACTGTTTTACAATAGGGGTTTGATTATAAAATGAAGAAAAAAGAAAACTTACTGGATTTGATTGGCTATCACGAAAAGTGGCACGGCGCGGTTCAAAATTTTAGAAAGCCTTATAGGTTTAATCAGAACGATCACTTGATAAGTGAAATTTTTCAAAGAATCGGAATTAAAAATGGCTTCTTTGTAGAATTCGGCGCTTGGGATGGAATTTTTGGTTCAAACACCAGAGGACTGTTCTTAGAGGGATGGGAAGGTATTTTGATAGAACCGCACCCAGAGAGATTTAAAGACCTAGAAGAGAATTACAAAGAGCATGACAGAATAAAAACCTTGAACAGAGCTATCGATACACAAAACAATTTATTTGATAATGTGGTAAGAGGGCATGTAAATAATAAGATTAATTTTTGCTCAATTGATATTGATGGGTTGGATGTAGAGGTTTTCGAGACAATCGAAGAGTTTTTACCTGACGTTGTTTGTATTGAGGGCGGACAAATGTTAAGCCCACTGTATACAGACCGTTTGCCAAGTGAAATAGCAGCCAAAAATATTCAACAGGGCATTTATACAATGAACGAGGTTTTTGAAAATAAGGGATATAAATTATTGTGTACTTATCAAGATTCTTTCTTTATAAAGAAAGAGTATTTTCACTTTTTTAATGTTAAGGAAGATTTACTTGAGTTATATTTAGACGGAATATTAGCTTATCCAAGATTACCTTGGATTTTTAATAAACTGAAAGAAGCTGGGCTGAATAATCAAATAATTGATCTTATTGTTTCAAAAGCTAGTTTTATTAACCCCCATTCATCTGAACAAGAAAAAATAGCTTGGGTCGATAAGAACTACGATGTAATATCACAAATTATAGAGAAAATTAGACTTTCATACTATAAATCACTTAAAAATAAAGATATATGATATACGTTCAACTTACAAATGCGTTTAAAAATGGAGTAAAAAATGAATGAATTAACAAAAATTGGAAAAAAACATGGAACTGATAAAGCGGGACCAAATAATTACACAGAAGTGTCATATTACAGATTATTAAAAAACAAGAGGAATGATAAAATAAAGTTGTTGGAGCTTGGGGTTGGCGATACCGGAGCATCTGTAAAAATGTGGAGAGAGTTTTTTCCCAACGCTGAAATAACGCTGTTTGACCCTTTTTTTATAACTCACCCAGACGTAACAGTTACAAAAGAAGAATTAGAGGCATTGAATATAAATGTTGTTGTTGGTAATCAACTAGATAAAAACGATTTGTCCAAGTTAGAGGCTTACGGAGAATACGACATTATAATTGATGATGCCTCACATTTATCTGACGGTATTCAGTTAAGTTTCGCAGTTCTTTTTCCATATCTTAAAAAAGGTGGATTATATATTGTTGAAGACCTGTCCTGCGCCCACGATAGGGACAAAAGAATTAATGATGTAAACAACTGGCTTGACTCTGAAAACGTGAACCAAAACATACAAAAAATTTATCACAGAAAAGAAATTCACATATCTCATGCTTTGCGCGAATACAAAGATACAAGTAAATGGAATTCTACTTTTTTGTTAGAAAAGCAAAAAAAATATTTAGAAGACAATATAGATACCTTTATGATAGTTCCTAACTACAACAACACAGAAGGTTTAGCCGTTATTAAAAAAAATAAAGATACATGATATACGTTCAACTTACGAATGGTTTTGGCAATAACCTATTTCAAGCTAACGCTGGTAAGATTTTAGCAGAATATAATAATGATGGCTTGTTATTAATAGAGCCGTTTTCTGGCTATTATGCGAGAAAATCATTAGAAAAAATAGGTTTTTTGTTTTGCGATAAGCTGCCACGTTTGACACAAAGTATTAGTGATAAAGATTACGCATCATCTTTTTCGATAGACACTAAGAATCACAATGTCTTGCTAGCTGGATACTTTGAGGATTACAGATATTTTTTAAATAATAGAGAAAAAATAAAGCAATGGTATCATCATACTGAATTAAAAACAAGAACGCTCGCTATACATTTAAGAACTGGTGATAGATTATTTATGAAAAATGAATTTTACTCAAAGCCAACCGCTGCTGCTTATAAAGAAGCGATTGAGAAATTTGACTTTGATGAAGTACATGTTATAACAGACTTTCCAGTTTGGAAACAAATAACACCTGAAGAGTTATCTTCCTTTAAGTTCCACACAAAAGTTTCTGATAACCAAAGAGTACCACTGATAGAATCAGTTGAATACTTTAACTCACTACAACAAACTATTTCAGAATATTCTCCAAAGTTTAAAAAAAGAGATGTTCTTGAGGACTTTAATTTTATTCGTAGTTGTGATAACATATTATTTGAACATGGAACGCTTTCTTGGTGGGCTGCGTTTTTGAGCGATGCTAAAAAGGTTGGTGTTTATGGACCTTGGCGACCTTGGAAGGGGACCACAAATAAAAATCTAAGCCAAATTCCGCTAGACGGGTGGTTTAAATGGAAATAATACAATAATATGAAAATTGATTACGCAATTGTAAGTTCCAATAACGATAAATTTTATTTAGATTTTTGGAAACCAGTATCACGAGTTTGGTTTTATCACATAAACATCAAACCTTTCTTAGTATTCATCTCAACAAGAAACAAAGTAACTGAAAAAGACCATTGTATTATACATGAGATAAAAGAAGCAAAGGGAATACCTTCAGCATTTCAAGCTCAAGTATCACGATTGTATGTTCCATCTTTGTATCCCAACAAATCTTTTGTTACTTCAGATATTGATACACTTCCAATAAGTAAGGAATATTTTCATTCAACTGTTTCTTCAGCGCCAGACGACAGTCTTGTAATTTTTAATGCGGCATCATATCCGGATCAAGCGCGATATCCAATTTGTTTTAATGCCGCCAAAGGACAAACTTTTAACGATATTTTAGATTTAGATTGCGAATTTGAAGAGTTTTGTAGTCGTTTAATTAATTTAAATCTTGATCCTAGTGGGGGCAGAAAAGGTATACCCAATTGGAATACTGATGAATTATATTTTGGAAAAAAGGTAGAAGAATTTTGTGAAAAGAATGGTGAGCGGGTCATTAAAGTACCAAAAAAAACAATATATGAAGGACCAACCGGCAAACTAATTGATAGGTACACCGATGATAAACAGGCTCCTTATGATGATGAGTTGGTGTTAAAGGGACATTATAGATGCGCCCATCTTTTACGACCAAAAAATTATCAAACGGATAGATTGGTTAACCTACTTTTAAATAATTTTAAAAAACAAGAGGAGAGAGGATGAATCATATTTCAATCTACGGTGGACATAATGCTACCATCAGCTTTTATAATTCTGATAAAGATATTTTTCACAATATAGAACTAGAAAGAGTCACAAGAATTCGTTATTTTCATTTATCATCCGTGCCGAGAGAAGAAGCAAAAAAAGTATTACTTGAGTGTTTAGAAATAGCAAAAAAGTTTTGGGGAATAGACAATGATTTTGAGACATGTACCCTTGGAACTGATGGCGCGGTACACAACAATCTTATTCATGAAATTATAAAAGCAAATTCTTTTTACATTGAAGACCATCACGATTCACATGCATCTTGCGCTTTTTTTCAAACCAAGTTTGAAGAGTCGTTAATAATTTCTTATGATGGCGGTGGCAATGATGGAACTTTTAACATATACTTGGGCAAAGCTGATTCAATCCGCTTAATCAAAAGTATTCCAATAAATCTTGGTCATGCTTATTTGCTCACAGGATACCCTTGTTCGGAAATCAAAAGAAAAGAAGAAAGTCTTTACAGCAAATTAGCCATCTCTGGTAAGTTAATGGGTCTCGTCGCATATGGTGAAGAGAGGGAGGAGTGGAAAGAGCATTTCTACAATTTTTATAATAGAAATAGGGGGTGGTCCATAGCTAATCTAATATCTAACACAACAAAGGTTGGAGAACTTAAGGGCAAAATTTCATATGACTTTGCCGCGACTAGTCAAGCTATATTTGAAAAAATTTGTTTTGATGTTGTTGGTGACTTAATTGATTTTTATAACCCCAAAAATATTTGTCTAACTGGCGGCTGTGCGCTAAATGTTTTGTTTAATCATAAGTTAGCAACTAAATATTCAGATATAAACTTTTATATTCCACCAAACCCAGATGATGGTGGTCTTTCACTTGGACAGCTTTTTAACACGCTATCTAAGAACGGGTTTGAGTTCACTAGACCAGAGGATATTCACCTTTCTGGTGTCCCGATTCTAGATATCGATAAACTGGAACAATACATAGAAGATCACGCCGCAAAGAAGGTGACGGAGAAAGAGTTAGCCGAGATAGTTTCCAATGGAAAGATAATAGGAATTATTCAAGGCAATTCGGAGTGTGGACCACGAGCACTTGGGAATCGCTCAATTGTATGCAAAGCATCCCCAGGAATGAAAGACACTCTAAATGCAAAAGTAAAATTTAGAGAGTGGTTTAGACCGTTCGCACCAGTAACAACACCAGACAATGCGCATTTGTTTTTTGATGTAGAAGATAAAACAAATAAAGATGTTGGTTCTTACAAATACATGTCATATGCTCCAAAAGTCTTGGAGAATAAACAAAATCTAATACCATCTGTTACACATGCTGATGGAACTAGCAGATTACAAATTATTGATGACGAGTCCACAGTGTTTTTCAAGTTAGCAAAAGAATTAGAGAAGCTAGACGAAGTTCCTGTTTTTATTAATACCTCGTTTAATATTAAGGGAAAGCCAATTCTCAGTACTATCAAAGAAGCGCTAGAAGTTTTACATAGTACAGAGTTGGACTATGTTTATGCTGAGGGGTGGTTGTTTGAGAAATGAGAATTGGAATTTTTGCTTATGATTTTGAACACTGGAAAACTCAACAGGGAATACAAAATTTAGTATTATCAAAGAATAAACCAGAAGTAATTTTAGCAGCCCCTCGGGTTGAATTAAACTTTTATCGCTCTAAAATACGGACTACCCCCAAAGATCTATTTTTAATTCACCCAAAAAAAGTAGCAGAATATTATGATATTGATTATCATGTAGTAAAACACAATTCGGAAGAAACGGCAGCTTTGATAAAAAAATATGAATTGGATTTAGGAATAGTTTTGGGTGCTAGAATCTTAAAAACATATGTTATAGAATCTTTCAACAAGGGTGTTCTAAACATGCACCCTGGAATTTTGCCCGACAATAGAGGTTTAGATACTATAAAATGGGCGATTCTTAATGATTTGCCACAAGGAGTAACCACTCATCTCATCAATGATAAAATAGATAGAGGGCTGCTCGTAGAAAAAGAAGAAATAAATATTTACGAAGATGATACACTGTTAGACCTTCAAATTAGAATTCAGAATTTAGAACAAAAAATGATGCTAAGTTCGATTGATATAATTAAAAAAAGTGATTTAAACGAACTTAAAAAAAATGAAAAAGGTCAATACAATACTTCTATGTCTGAAAATTTAGAAAAAGAGATGTTAACTAAATTTGAAGCTTACAAAAGGTGGAGAAAAAATGAAAATCGATAAAGTTATTTTGTGCTGTGACGATAATCAGCAGTATGCTGGGTATTGGAATACAGTTGCAAAGGTGTGGAAAGAAATTTATGAGATAGAACCTTTTCTTGTTTTTTTAGGCTCTCGCGAGTCTCAAGAAAAATATAATTTTATCTATAAAGGAAACATAATAAATGCCGAACCACAACTTAATTTACCGCTTTCTCAAGTTACATGGTTACCATTTTGGGCAGCACAAAAATTTCCAGAAGACGTTTGTATGACCCACGGAATAGATCAGATGCCTTTAAATTATACTTTTTTTGACATGCTTGAGAAACTTGAAAAAACCAAAAAATATGTCGTAGGTCTATCTGATATTTACAAAGGTTATTCAGTAAGTACTTTGGGATATTATAATACTCAAACAAACATTATGTTTCCAACATCTCATCACGTTGGCAAGGGAAAGATGTTCAAAGAGATTTATAACCTAAAAGAAAAGTGGGCTGATGAGGCTAAATCTTATTTCGATTCTATGAGTAGATACAGTTTTATCCCTTCGCGAAATGCCGGTCGTGGAAGAATGATGAATGGGTGGGGTCTGGATGAATGTTACTCGTCAGAAAAGATTTCTATCTACGAAAATCAAAATGAAATAGAATATGTAACGGGCGGTTGGGAATGGTTTGAAAATAGGAGGATTCATTTAGGAATACGACCAGAAAACTATTCACTATCACAGATTGAGGCGGGAGAATTTTCTGAAATTACATATAAACCATATAACCGCGACCCGAATGCCGTGAATCAAATAATTGAATTATTGTATAAGATTAAAGAAAAGAGAGAAGTAGGAAAAAGTAAATAATGATTATTACAGGCGGCACAGGCATGGTGGGTTCTGCTTTTAAGCGAGTCTTACCAGAAGCAGAATATCCAAATAGAGAACAGTTCCACAACCTGCTGTTTGACCCCCAAGGTAAAGGCATCATTCACCTCGCAGCGAAGGTTGGTGGTGTTAAAGCCAACACAGAAGAGATGGCACAGTTCTATTACGAGAACTCAGACATAAACCAAAAAATACTCCACGATGCCCATCATCGCAGAGCGAACAAAGTTCTGTCACTCTTGTCAACCTGTGTCTACCCAGACGCCCCATACATCAACTACCCGCTCACAGAAGACCAACTACACCTCGGACCACCACACCATTCCAACTTTGGCTATGCTTACGCCAAGAGAATGGTTGATGTTATGTCCAGAGCATACAGACAACAATACGGTTGTAATTTTATCACAGCCATCCCAAACAACCTCTATGGTGAGAACGATAACTTTGACTTAGAAAACAGTCATGTTATTCCCGCTCTTATCCGCAAAGTTTGGGAGGCAAAAATAAATAAAGAACCTTCTGTATTCTGCTGGGGTGATGGTTCACCACTTCGTGAGTTCACTTATTCAGAAGATATCGCACGCATTCTTCTATTCCTTATGGAAAACTACGATGAGCCCGAGCCAATCAATATTGGCAACACAGACGAGTATTCCATCAAAGAAATTGTAGAGATGATATGTGATATTCTAGGATATGATGGTGAGTTAGAGTGGCAAACAGACCAACCATCTGGACAACACAGAAAGCCAAGCTCAAACCAAAAATTACTTGACTTAGGGTGGAAAAAAGAATACTATACATCACTAAAAGAAGGTTTAAAAAAGACTTGCGATTGGTTTATAATAAGTTATCCAAACGTTAGAGGAATAAAGTGAAAACCGCATTTGTTAGTGGAATTACAGGACAAGATGGCTCATACTTGGCAGAACTTTTGTTGCGTAAAGGTTATTTTGTTGTTGGACTAAAAAGAAGAACATCTCTTATCTGTACCGAGAGGGTTAACAGTTTTTATAACAATCCAAGTTTTACAATGGAATACTGGGATTTAAATGATGCTTCTGCAACATATAGACTACTATTAAAGTATAGACCTGATGAATTTTATAACCTAGCAGCACAATCTCATGTTAGAGTTTCTTTTGATGTGCCAGAGGATACAGTTCTTGGAATAGCTAATGGCACTCTTCGCATTCTTGAGGCAATAAGAAACGTTCATCCAAAATGTCGCTTCTACCAAGCAAGTTCATCTGAGATGTACGGCGATAACCCCAACGTCCCAGAAGCTGGATACGATGAAAATTCTCGTCTAATGCCAGCTTCGCCATACGCTTGTGCCAAAGTGTTTGCACATAACCTAGTCCGCAACTATCGCACATCATACGGTCTTCACGTTTCCAGTGGTATTCTGTTTAACCACGAATCGCCAAGACGTGGAGAAACCTTTGTAACAAGAAAAATTACATTAGCAGCAGCAAATATTAGGCTTGGTCACCAAAAACACATCGAGCTAGGAAATCTCGACGCAAAAAGAGATTGGGGTCACGCAAAAGACTATGTTGAGGCAATGTGGTTAATGCTCCAGCAAGATATACCAGATGACTATGTTATTGCAACCGGGGAAACACATTCAGTAAGAGAATTTTTAGATGAGGTGTGGGAAGCAGCCGACCTTGGTGACCCATCACGACATTTAAAGATTAACAAGAAATACCTAAGACCACATGAAGTGCCATATCTACTTGGTGATAGCTCAAAAGCTAGAAGGGTCTTGGGTTGGGAGCCAAAATATAATTTTTCATCTTTGGCAAGAGATATGTATCAATGTGATTTTAATTCAATAGTAACACAAAAGGGGTGGAAATAATGGCTAGGTGTTTAGTTACAGGGCATAGAGGCTATATTGGTTCAAAGCTTTATAAAAAGCTTATAAATCAAGGGCACGAAGTACTAGGTATAGATTTACAAGATGGGCACGATATAAATAAGGATTTACACCATGGTCTAGATAAGAACTCATTCCATCCAGAATACTATAATTTTAAGCCAGAATACATTTTTCACTTGGCTTATATACCAAGAGTGGCATACAGTGTTGAAAACCCTGTTGAGACAACAAAAAATAATATTTTATGTACCACAAACGTACTAAATTTTGCTAAAGCGGTCAAGGCAAAAAGAGTTATTTTTTCTAGTTCTTCATCAGTAATAGGCGATGGCGATGGACCAGTAAGCCCATATGCCTTACAAAAACTTTGTGATGAAAAACAATGTCGCCTTTGGGCTAAAATATATGGACTAGATACTGTGTCTTTAAGATATTTCAACGTTTACTCTGAAGATCAGCAAGCGAAGACAGCTTACGCTACTGCGATAGCGAATTGGATGCATCACATTAGAGAAAATAAAAAACCATTTTTAAATGGCGATGGCACACAAAGAAGAGATATGTTACACGTAGATGACGCAGTGTCGGCAAATATATTTGCTATGAATTATGATGGGCTGTTTGCTGGTAAGTCTTATGATATTGGTACAGGAACAAATATTTCCTTAAATGAAGTAATAGATATTATACACAATTATTTTCCCAAGGTACAATTTGAAAAGCGTCCATCAAGAAAGGGGGATGTTTTACTTACCAGGGCAAAAACATCAGATCTTAAAAAGCTGGGCTGGGAAACCACTGTAGATATAGACAGTGGAATAAATTCCTGCTTTAAAAAGCTAAAACAATATAAGCAGGGTTTTGGAAGATCCCAATTTAGAAACAACAATGGAGTAATGTAATGAAATTATCAGATCAAGCACTAGGAGCCGTAATGATGGCTCTACAAAAGTCACTACTAGAACAATCAGACATTGTACCAGTTCTTAAGGACTTTAACTTTGTTTTAGATGGCGAAGAGCTATCAGTCACAAACCCACCAACTTTTAAAGTTGACGAGCAGCAGTCAGAGTTTGTTTATGAATAAAATAATTAAAAAGCCATGGGGGCATGAAGAAATCATAGTCCATACTGACAAATATGTGATGAAAAAGCTGTGGATTAATGAAGGGCAACGACTTTCAAGGCAGTTTCATGTTAAGAAGGATGAGACTGTGTTTGTTTCAAAGGGAACATTACTTTTAGATTTATCAACAAATGACTTAGAAAGCAACATTATGAAGCTTGAAGAGGGGCAGTCATGGAGAATTATTCCAAATACCATCCACAGATTTACTGCGCCGGATGATTCACCAGTTGAGCTTTTTGAGGTATCTACACCTGAATTAGATGATGTTGTAAGGTTATCTGATGATTACGGGAGATCAGGTGCCTAAGTACAAATTTAACTGCGATTATTGTAATAGACAATGGTGGGAGTGGATGGGGATAAAAGACCCACTCCCATCAGAATGTCCCCATTGTGAACAGGGTAAGCCCTACAAAGTTCCTACAAACTTTGTTACAATAAGCAAGAAAGAAGAAGAAAAGAAATCTGCTAAAGAAAATGTAATCGACCACATTGAAGAGAACAGAGAAATCTTAAAGCAGATGAAAGCCGAGGCAACCAAATGATCGTTACACTAACAATAGCTACAATTACCCTCTCAATCGCTCTA
>Ga0208162_1001814_pt1 | contig 10805 bp, 11 predicted proteins | sample CB_VirMetaG_4_FD_184539 | JGI IMG/M metagenome (GOLD analysis project Ga0208162, IMG submission 184539) | Freshwater to marine saline gradient viral communities from Chesapeake Bay - CB_1508_1M Viral MetaG (SPAdes) (version 4) | ecosystem: Environmental > Aquatic > Marine > Coastal | place: USA... | reverse complement strand
CCTCAAAAGCCTTGTGCAGTTGCTCGACCGCGCCGACGGCGGCCTTGATTTCATCGCTCATGGCTGAGAGCCTTTCTAAGATTGGCGATTTTTTCCACTAGCTCGCTCACGTCCGGCGCTTCCCGCGCTTCGGTCTTAAGCGACTTAAAACCGTGCAAGGCGATTGCCACCGCTTGCTTACGGCTGAAGCCTGCATCTCGCAGGAATCTCTCAAAGTCCCGTTCCGTCTCGATAGACTTCACCGACGTCACTTTGGCGTCAGGAAGCATCGGGAACGTGACTAGGGATATTTCGTGAAGGTCGATTTCCTTCAAGCGGCGCACCATGCCATCACCTTCCGGCGCGGCGTCCACAACGCGATACCCGATTGACATGGAATCGATCGCGCCCGCACGGAGTAACGCCATGGCTTCGCGGCCCTTGGCGACCTCTTTTAGCAATCGCCCGCGAACATATAGCCCGCGCTCGTCTTCCTCGACTTTATCAAAAACGCCGATCGGTTGCGCCTGGTCATGCTGCCAAAGCATCTTAACGCGACGCCCGGTGCCTAGGGATTTCGCGAAGGCCCCGCGCTCGACCACGTCCATGCCTTGATCGACCACGCCGAAAACGCTGGCATATCCTTCAAACATGCCGTCGTCGTCGGGCTCGCGTTTGAGATCAAGCGCCACGGATTTGTGTTGGATTGTCATTTCGCTGCCCTTGTCCCGCTCGCCTATTCTGTTCGCCCAATCCCGGCCTGCATCGCTTCCCCACAAGTCCCAGGCAATCCGCCAGGCTGTCGGCCCGCCGTCCGGCTCTTTGGCGTCGAAATGCTCTGACCTATTGACGCCATGCCGTGCGAAGAAACTCCGCATCCGGGCGACTGTTTCAGCGGATAGATTGTCCCGGTTCGCAATGTTCCGCGCCCGTGCAACCCCGACCTCAGTCCCGCCGCGCCCATATTCGCGCCGCCATTCAAGGGCGCGCCGTGCAGCATTGGCCATGGCTTGTGTCGGCTTATGGCCCTCGGCCTTGGATTCTTCCCACTTCGAAACGCACACCGCATATCGTTGATCCTGGTCGGGATAGTCCGCGCGGCTTTCGGCGTCGCCCATGCAGCGCCCGATCCATTCGTCTTCAGTTTCGCTTGCGTTAGGTTCCGGCATAATTGCGCCCTTAGACCAAAAGCCCTTACAACTCAAGACCAGCGAAAATATCGTCAGGGTCAATGTCAACATCGATACGATGCGCCATGCTGCATCTGCAATTTATGATGTTACCTGCACTTCCCGCCGGGTCTCCTGGATATTGCAACGCCTCGACGCCGCCTGATTTTGTCGGGATCAGGAACGGATCATTCAGTCCGACTTCCTGTCCGTCGCTTCCGAAGTGATCGAATGCATCGCGCGGGATCCGCCGTGTGCGGTTATCTTCACCGGCGAGCCAGACTTTTTTGAGCGGAAATTTAGACGTTTGCGCCTGTTTATGCGCCCCGTAATTGGCCGCGCCGTGCGTCTCGGTTCTGGCGATGACCGCGGCCCGGCGAACCGACATCTCAGGAACGCGGCGCAATATCTCTTCGGCCGTGCCGCGTTGGCCTAGCCCTTGTTCGTATCCGGCCAAGACGCCCTGCACAATGCGCTGCCGCGTGGTGTCGGTCACGTCAACAATGCGCTCGCGCATTAGCTCGCCCTGGATGTATTCCGTCGCCCAGGTGTTGGCGTCTTGCTTGGTTTCAAGCCTAAGCCCTAACGCCTTGAATTGCTTCGCAAATTCATCCTCAGACGCGCTGATGCTGTTTTGAGACATCTCAAGGTAGATCGCTTCCATATTGGCGAAGTGGTTCCGCGCTTGGTGGACCTCTCCCGTGATGGAATAAACCCGAATAATCTCTTTTGATGCCCTGACAATCTCAGCACGAACGCGCCGGAATGCTTTGCGCTCCAAGCGCGCGAAAAGCCGTTGTTGCCGTGCGGCCCATCTATTCGGAGCCATCACCACCGTATGCGATCCTTTGTGCCGCTTCCGGGTCTGACTCGATCGGCAGTGACAAATCCGTGAGCGGGATTTGTCCCATTGACACATACAACACGTCGCCACCCTCGATCGGTTCATAGCCTTTCATTGCGCGGCGCTCGTTGATGGTCAGATCAAGACTTGCATCGGCCATCGCCCATAGGGACTGCCGCTTATCGACGATTGCCGGGATATCTTCCAGGTCGGGTTTCAGCGTGATGCCGTAAGGCTCTCCGAGCCATGCCGACCAGTCCGCCGCGATTAGATCCAAAAGCGGGATTACTGTGTCTTCCCAGAATGAAAGGCGCGCCTCTTGGTAATTCGAATACGTGTTATCCCCTGGAATACCTAGCAGTTGCGGCGGCACCCCGAAGCATAGACAAATGTCCCGCGCGGCTGAAAACTTGGTCTCTAACAAGGCCATGTCGGAAGGGCTCAAGCCCATTTGCTCCCAGGACAGACCGCCCTCGAGAAGCATGGGCCGCCCGGCATTGATCGCGCCGGAATACTGTTCTTCAATCTGTGCTTTGAGCCGTGCGAAATTGTCGTCGCTTAATTCCGCGCCATCCTTGGTCGTCAGTGCGCCAGAAGGGCGGGCGCTGTTTTGGAGCAAGCTCTGAACCCACTTCATGGCTTCATTGCTCTGATCGATGGCGTATGCGCCCGCCTCGACCGGGCTCATGCCGTACCAGTCGTTGCTAGGGTTGAACATCTTCAAGTGGCGGAGATCCGACCCGCCCGCATCATCGACCGGGAAGCGCACGGCCTTACTATTGGCGGAATAGATGTAGCCCGCAGGAAAACCATTCGCGGCGGGTATTACCTTCACGCGATCAGGCCGAAGCTGATACAGCTCCCGAACCTGGTTTCCAACCGTTACCCGTTCTTCGTAACCATTGCCCGCAATCATGAGGTAGCCGACTTTGGCGCGGATATATTGCGGCCCGGATTGCGCGGGGTTTGGCCGCCGGATTAGATCCAGGATCGGGTGGCGCTCGATTTCGTCATCGCCCGAGAAGGCGCACCACTTCACGCTGGCGACCGCATCGGCGATGCGATTGATTGCCTGGTAGGCGACCACATTGCGCCGATACGCCTCTTCCGCGAACGCCGCATAATCACGCCCGGACCAGACAGGCTGACCCGGTGTCATGACCAGGGCGGAACCGACCGCGCTTTCCTTGATTTGCGGCGGCGGATCGGTTCGACGAAAGAGGCGTGGAAGTTTCATGATTTATAACAACATATTAGAGGGCGACTTGACCGTGTTCGGGTCGATCAGCTCGATGCCTGCATGGTGGATGGCCTCTTCATCTTTCATCGGATCAACCGGCTGGCCGTTGGCCGTCCAGGTCAGGGCGAAGGCTTCCCAATTGCCAAGATTGACCAAGATGTTGTCGAGCCAGAAGTTGACGTGCCATCGATTGTCAAGCACGGGCGCTGTGATCTCGTTGCCGTCCTGATCGTAGGTTCCCGGCGTGATGACGTATGGGCCAATCTCAGTGATAGTGACGCCGCGCACGGGGCGAAGCGGGCCGGATGGCGGCACCGCTGGTGTGATCTCCTCGCCCGTCTCAGGGTCTGTGATAGCCGGTGCGCCAGGGTTCTGGTGTTGAACCAAACCGACCAACTGCGCTTGCTGCCAAAAGGTCGCCTGATCAGTAGCCCGCACCATGCAGTGCAGAACACCCCCACGCATCGCCGCGTATGCCCGTTGACCGTCAACCATCAAATACCCGGTGTCGGGATCAATTTCCCAGCTCATGACGTTGCGTCCTCGATGCCGGCATCTCCAATGTCAACGTTCCAGGCCCTGAAAAGGCCTATGGTCCCCATATAGTCGTACCCGAGGCTGAAGTCGGTCGCGGACAGGTCGGGCAGTGCTGTCGGGGTTGTGAGAGCTGTAGCGGAAACTCCATCCATCGCAACGTTTAAGAACGTACTCCCGAACCTACTCGCTGTATTAAGTGGCACAAGAACGCCTGGGGACAGATCAGCAACAGCGCCATTCGTATCCTGTCCAAGTGTGGCAATTCCGTTGTTCATAATTGCATAGGCAGCACCCGTTCGTGTGCTGTCTGTGCGGAGCCGCATTTGAACATACTGACCGCCAGTTTGCCATCTGATCATAGTGGCCGTGGCGTTGTCGCCATCGTCCACATACGTAATCTTCCCCTGCATTTGCAGCGAGACGGACAGCGGGTCGATTTCGCGGACGGATACGTTGTCCCAATCTGTTGACTGGCCTGCACTTGTGTTCCCGACAAGCTCTAAATACGCAGTGGTGGTAGTCGCCGTAAATACGCCAGTCACGGTTGAATCGGTCGTCAGATTGTCTATAAGCAACCAGTTAGCGAGGCCATAGCCAGAACCGACCCAAAGCTGCGCCTTGGTGCCGCCAATATTTGATACGTCAGCAGAAACATAATATACCTTTCCCACTTCAACAGCGAAACCGTCCAGCCGTGCGTAACTACTGCCCGAAGTAGATGTAACTCGGAGCCGTTCTGACACAATCGATAGATTGCTACTTACTCCGGTCCACCCAGTAGTACCCGTCTCGAACTCCCCATTCGTCACCAACTCCGCCCCGATCACATTAGGCGTCGGCCACGGCATATCGGCGGCGGCGATCTGTAGGGACTCGGTGGGGCGGGTGAAGGTTACGCCTGCAGTCGGCATGTAGGATGAGGGGGTTGCGCCTGCTTCGAGTTGTGCGCCGTAAATTAGAATGCTAGAGGTGCCATCTTGGTCAACGATTATGCTGTTATCTGATCCGCAGATGTATACATATAAAAAACCTGACGTATCTGATGCATCCGTTGTGAATGTAATGCTGCATCTATGCCAGCCATCGCCCGCGTCATTTATGGTTGCAGTAAATCCTGTCTCTTCCGTGCCTTTTGCCCCCGTGCTTAAATTAAACCAAGCGCCGCCATCCGCTGGAGTGGTAAAGAACTGAGCCGCCAATTTTATCCAGCTCAATGCGTCCGCTTTCGCAAAAATAGAAAAAGTGTAGGCCAAGTTGGTAGCTACAGTCGATGATAGCCGGATTGAACTGCTATTAGTGCCGCCAGTGTTAGTGTCGGTTAATGTGTGTGCTGAGTTCGATAGACCATCCGGGCCTGTTTCGTCAGCAACCGGAGTCAAACGATTGGGAATCCATGATGTGGTGAAATCCTCCGAATACTGAATCAAATTCGTCCGCGCCTCAGTCTCCAGCAGGAGGCCCGAGTTCACCCAGGATGTGCCGTTGTAGGTGTAGTGGTTGCGCCGTGCTTGATAGACGGCGGCGGATGTCGTGGGGACGTAGGAAGTGCCGGTGTCGGGGTTGTTGACCATGCCGCCGAGGTCGGAGCGGTAAGCCCACATGGTCGAGGGCGTGCCCGTGACGGTCAGTGTTAGCGTGGTGGTGCTTGCGGTTATCTCGACCGGATTGCCCGCCGTTACGGTTCCAGTGCCCGCGCCTGTTAGTGCAACGCTTCCTGATCCCGTGATTTCCACGGTATAATCCGCGCCGCTGACAACTGTGATCGATTGCGTGGCTGGTGCGGCGCTGTTCAGGGCTAGATTATGCGGAGCCCACTTGATCAGGCCGTCGCTGTCCACCATGGTCGCATTGCCAGCACGGCTATGCGTGAAGGTGCTGTCGAAGGTGCTAGTGCTTCCCGCCTTGCGGTAGTAAGGGCTGGTGAAGTCGGCGACCAGCAAAGGCGACAAGCCTTGCACGGCGTATGCATCGACGCCAGCGCGCGCCGCGAAAGGGCTCAGGATACCGTCAAGCGGTGACCTAATCTCACGCATGAGAAACCATCACGGCTGTCGCATCGGCGGCATAGGCCCAGAGCCGATCAACGCCGCTAACCCCCGGGAATAGATCGCTCATGGTCACGTTCCGCTCGCCCTGGCCCGGATTGTAGCGGATTGCACCTGCGGTCGTGGTCGGGGCGCTTGTGTCGGTCGTGCCTTTGATGAGGCAATAATTACCGCCGAGATTTTGGAAGGTTATGGATGATATGTCCGCGTCGGTCAGCTGCGTCCAAGTCGCTGCCGGGACATCGACGGTCGTATTTTGTGCCATGAGGTGCGCCCTTCATTTGGGTGATTGGTTGCATGTATCACACAAGGGGTTGCCCTTACAAGACCCTCACGCGGGGCTGATGCATTTCCGCCAAGTGCTTGTTGATGCTCCGGCCGATTACTTCTCCAAGCGTAACCGGCACGGCATTTCCAATCATGCGCCCGAGCGTCTTAAAATGGATCGAGCCGCCATCGGGAACAAAGGAATAAGACATTGGGAAGCCCTGCAAGATTGCGCCCTCTCTAAGTGAGATTGCCCGATCCTGATCGGGATGACCGAACCTGCCGTTCCCGAACCCATAGTATTGGGTCGTCAGGGTGGGGGAGGGTGCGTCCCATTGCATGCGGCCGTAGACGCCCGGATAGGTTCTCCCGCTTTCTTTTCGATGGCAGTCAGCAACGAGGTGTACCGGCCAGTCTCGCCAAGTCCCGCCCGGCTTTGAGGCACGAATGCGTTCGACGTTCAGCGGAGACAACCTTGAGGCAGTATGGAGTGAGTCTGCAGGGTGGCTCTCGCCGTGGGAAAGTGTTGGAAGCCCCGCAATAGCCTCTCGCACCGTTCGGGCCTTCTGCGCATCTGGCTTGATTACACTGATCAGCCCGAGCCTCGACGCGAGCAAGACCATGCGTTTTCGCGCTTGGGGAAGCCCATGCCTCGTACAGTCGATTACGCCTCTATGGACGAAGTAACCCTGGTTTTCGAGTGATGCTGAAAAATCGTCGAAGACAACATGCTTCGCGACAGTTGGAACGTTCTCCATCGCTACGATTTCCGGCCTCAACTCCCTCACAATGCGATCAAATTGATATAGAAGCCCCCAGCGAGGACTGCTCAGAACATCGTACCTTTGAGAGTACGTGGAGAACGGTTGACAGGGGGCGCAGCCAGCGAGGACTCTTATTTCACTTCCGTCGTACAGTTCTTTGAGCCGGTCGCCGGAAATTTTGCTTACGTCTTCGTCGATGAATTCGGCGGAGTTATTGAACTCAAAGGGATATCTGCAGGTCTCCTCGACATCGACGCCAGCGACAACATTGATGCCCTCCCGTTGCAGGCCATGGGTAAGCCCCCCGGCACCACAAAAGAGGTCAATGCACGCCACGTTTCTCATATTGGCTCAATCTCCCTAGAAGGTGGGTTGCATGTATCGTACAAGACGCGAAACTTACAATACCCGCACGCGGGGCTGCCCCTTGCGCCTGATCATGGGGCCTATGGCGTAGCGGGTTGCGTCGAGGCAGTGGTTATGGGCGTCGATGATTGTCGGGAGGATGTCGCCAGTCTGCCGATCGGTCTTGTAGGAATACAGACGGAACTCTCGCGTGACTTCCCGGCATCGCGGGTGCACCACGATACGGCGGAAGGACCGAAGAAAACCAATCCCATCTTGCACGCTGCCCGGCCACTTTTTGACCGCTTCCGTTAGGGGCAAGCCGTGCCGCTTCAGGAAGGATATGCTTTCAGGCCGCGCGCTATCCCAACGCGTCACGTAGCGGGCGAAGTCGGGGATAGCCTCGCACATGAACCCGGCGGTATGGTCAAGCTCCAAGCCGACCTTGTGCGCCTCATGCTCGATCCACAAGCACTGGTCGTGCACCCATACCCGCACGGCTGCGGTCGGATCCTGCGCAAATCCAAAGTCACCGCCTTGATAGGGTCCGTCCCAGTCTCGCCCAGGCTCGAAGGGCTCGATTGCGTATCTGTTTGCAAATACCTGCGCGTTGGAATTGGTAAGATATGCCCCCTCCCATACGTGCGCGTATGTGGCCGGATCGAGCCGCGCTTGTTCATCCCGGCGCAATTCATCCAGTGCGGTCGGGAGGAACGGATTGTCGTCCCAGTTTAGCTGCGTGATGACAGCATCCGGCGGCGGTTGCTTGCGGAATCTCTTGTCTGCAGGCGAGTTCTCCGTGCGCGGGTTCCATATCGCCCAAACCTCAGAGCCGGGCTGGCGCATGACCGTAGGAAGCAAAGCTTGCCACGAGCCTTCGGGGACGTCCTCGGCCTCCTCAACGATTGTGAGGTCAACATGCGCCAAGGACTTGATGGCGTTCATCGAGTTCCGCAAACCCCGAAAGAAAAACTCAGTGCCGTTGCGCCCGCGTATGTATTCAACGCCCACGTCGTAATGATGCGCCAGCCACGGGTGCGCCTCGATGGCGGCCCTTAACTCAGCGTGGAAGCTTTCGCGGATACTGGCCTGGAATTCCCGCGTGCAAAGGATGCGCAACGGGGATTGATACCCGAACACGGCGGCCATGAGGGCGAAGGAATACGACTTGCCAGACCCGCGACCGCCATATGCGCCCCGATACCTTACGGATCCGCGCGGGGGTGCGAATACGGGAATGAGGCGCGGCGGAAGCTCAATCGCTGCCTGGTGCTTTAATGACGATTTCACGGGGGCTCATGCTGCCGTCAGAGGATGTGAAGTCATGCTCATGCCGTTCACGCCAGCGGGCTTGCGTCTTCATCCAAAAGATCATTGCGGCGGTGTCGCCAGCCTTGGCCTTGTTGAAAAGCGCCCCGCCGATTGTGGCGTTTGCCTTGGCTAGTGCAAGGTCTAGCTCGTCCCGGTAATGCTTGCGGAGCGTCTTTTTATCAATGCCAATGATCGACGCGATCTGGTCCTGAGTCGTTCCGACCGTCGCGTGGAGCTGTACTAGCTGGCGTTGTTCTGCCGTCGGTTCATGCGGCTTGCGTGGCATTGCTTAATTCCTGATAAGTCTTTCCGCTTTCCTCATGGATTGCGGCCTTGCCGGTGAAGTCCTGCCAGCGCTTGATGATCACGTCGCAATATTTGGGGTCTAGCTCCATCATGCGGCAGTCGCGGGCTGTCTTTTCGCAGGCGATCAGGGTTGATCCGCTGCCGCCGAAAAGATCAAGGACTGTGCTGTTCTTGTGATAGGTGTCCAGTATATCCACAATCAGGTCGACCGGCTTTTCACAACTGTGAACAGTTTTGTGGACCTTCTTCGCCTCCCATACATCGGCAGGAGCATTGGCCGGATAAACGGGCTTGCCGTTCAGGCAAAGGTAAAACGGCTCATGCTTTGGACGCGAATAGTAGCCAATGCCAAAATTGTTTTTTACCCAAATGTGCATCGCTTGTATTTTGAACACTTTTTGCAGCGAGCGCTCAAACGATCCAATTTTCGGCCAGCCAGTCCACACAAAAGCGTAAGTATCAGGCTTCATCGCCGCGTAAGCGCAGCCAAAGACCGCATCAAGGAAGCCATCAAATTCTTGCCCATCAAGCGCATCATTCAGAATTTTATTATGCGTCCCTCGCTGTGGCGCAAAATCAATTCCATACGGCGGATCAGTGAAAACCATATCCGCCTTCCGCCCATCCATCAGCCGCTCCACCGCGTCGATGCTGGTGCTATCCCCACACATTAGCCGGTGCCGCCCCAAAAGCCACACATCGCCCTCGACGGTGACGGGCTGCTCTGATGCTTCCGGCACCGCGTCCTCGTCGGTCAGGCCCTCTGTTGTCTCAGGCTCGTTTAGGAAAGCGCCTAGCTCATCTAGCTCAAAACCGGTCAGGCTAAGATCAAACCCCTGCCCATTGAGATCCTGCAATTCGACCCGCAACAGTTCGCTATCCCATCCGGCATCAAGCGCCAGGCGGTTATCGGCGATGACGTATGCCCGGCGCTGCGCGTCCGTAAGGTGTCCCGCCTCGATGCACGGGAGTGATTCAAGGCCGAGCTTTTGAGCCGCCAGCACGCGGCCATGCCCTGCGACGATACCATTCGCGCCGTCGGTAATGATGGGATTCAAAAAACCAAATTCGCGGATTGATGCCGCAATCTTGGCTACCTGCGCCTCGCTATGGGTGCGGGAGTTGCGGGCATAGGGTATCAGGTCATCCGTAGAAATCGTTTTATATAAGGGAAAATTGCTACTCACTCCCACCTCTTATGCTCTCCGTGAGCCCTATACAGGGCCGATGCATACGCAACGGTCATTCTATGGCACGCGCGCCGTTCTGGCGTCAAGGGATGATCGGGAGGCAACACCCGCGGCGGGCGGATCAAGCGCTTGAAGGGCTCGGGGCCTGCGACGGGCTTTGGGGACGCAAGCCCAATCTGGGATTGGATGTAGCGGAACTCGGACACGAATTCGGTGTGCTTGATCATCCGCGCAAGGTTGCGCATCCAACGGTAAATGGATTTCTCGTCCCGCCGTTCAAAAGTCGCGCTAATGAGATGGAAGGGCTCGTCAGTGTGCACGACCGCAACCATGGCGGCCAGGAGGCGCACGCGCACTTGGGTATTGTCGTGGCTCAAGACCAGGGACCGAGGCCGCGCATATAGCTCGCACACGAGGTCTAGCGCCTGCTCCGAGGTCAGGGTGTATTCGGCGCCAGGGTTGAACCTCTCACGGAGCATGTTGCGAATACGTATCGACACGGGGGATCTCCGAAAAGGACCGGGGCACGAGGCCCCGGCCAAGGGTCAGGGAGGAACGCCCCAAGGGAGGGACGGTTTGGAAGGTAGCCGTGCTTGGGGCGGGTGTCAAGAAATTCGCCAAACGTGCAACACGCCGTCGATTGTTTTTGTTTTGAACTTTCGATTGTTCTGCCTGCCGTAAACGTGGCAAATAACTTGCGCTCGCCCCGCCATGCTCTGATCTTCGATTGTGACCAAGTCGCCAGGCTCCATCCTGTTCCATGGCCAGTTCACTTTCTTCGGCGGCGCAAAGTTATGCTCAGATGATT
>Ga0208162_1001813_pt1 | contig 10805 bp, 21 predicted proteins | sample CB_VirMetaG_4_FD_184539 | JGI IMG/M metagenome (GOLD analysis project Ga0208162, IMG submission 184539) | Freshwater to marine saline gradient viral communities from Chesapeake Bay - CB_1508_1M Viral MetaG (SPAdes) (version 4) | ecosystem: Environmental > Aquatic > Marine > Coastal | place: USA... | reverse complement strand
TAATACTTCATCAGTTCACCACTTGATTATTTCTTTTTAATATATCAGATACCATCTCTTGCTTTCGCTCATCCATTGATAACTTTTGACCATATAGATGTAATAAAATAATCGCTCCCAGACCACCACTAACAAATCCAAATGCAAACATCACCATTCAACGCTCATAGGTTGGCGATTAACGATTGGATGTCTATACGCTATGTAATATGAACAGGCATCAAGCATATGAGTTAAAGCAATATCACTTTTGTCTATCTTACCATCTCTGCTTCTCTGTACTTGTTCTAAATCTTTTATAAGGTTCACACACCTCGGATCAATGGTCATTCTTACTTTACCATTAGCATCTTTTAATATTCTATTCAAAGCATTTAAGCGATCAATAATTGGTGGATTTGCTTTCCTTGCTATAACTTGAAAGCCATGATCTTTTAATATCTGATGATCTGATCTGTTGCTGGTTGTTGATCTGGCTGATCCAGCACTATCTGGAAAGGTTGGGATATTAGGTGCTATCTTTTTCATGGCTCTAGCCATCTCTTCAGTATTGCTATTTGTTAATCTGATCTCTTTAAAATAATGTATTGTACCATCAGAATACTCACAACCCAATACAGAACTCATATAATCTACATTGAAATCTAATCCCCAGAATAGGTTGTTTGTTAATTGCTTTGATTCTTTAACATGAATACTTCTATCAAAATTATATGCTGCTCTATTACCAGTTGTTTCAAAGGATGCTAGAAATTCTGTTTTAAAAGCTCTTTCATCCATCATGGCTTTAGCTTTCTCTATCTCTTTCTCTGGTACATAGCCACCATCAACTGTTGTATACTGCCAACTCTTCCAATCTGGATCATCACTTTGACCTTTTAAATAAGCATCATATAAATGATCATATCCATTAGGTGTACCAATAAAAAAGGCTGATCCATCTGTTGTTGTTAAGGTAGGATAAATAATCTCATCCCATACATGAGGCTTGATATATGAATACTCTTCCATTACAACCATATCTAACCCAGCACCACGAAGATTATTTTCTTGTTCTGCACCTTTGATAGCAATCTCTGCATCATTAGGTAAGCGTACAAGTAATTCTGATTCATTGATCTGGCAATCATAGTCTCTGAATATCTGTCTCATTAATTTCCAAGTGGTAGCCTTTCCTTGTCTGTATGTTGGTGTTACAATCCATCTACGCTCCCCAGCTTGAATTTCTTTCTGCAAAAGCCACATAAGAGATAGATGAGATTTTCCGAATCTCCGACCAGCAACTAAAACCTTTCTTTTTGCTGGATGCTTTACTATTTCTTTTCGCTTCTGATCTATGTTCCAATTAATCAATCTGCATTATTTGTATAGGTTCATTCTTATGTGTTATTTCTCTAATTTCTTTTGCCTTTCCTTCTGTTCTATCTGCTATAAATTGTACTGCCCAAGGTTTACCCTCTAAAGCATATTGAAATACTTTGTACATGATAACATCTAATTTTGAACGACCATCCAGAGTACCTTCTTCATCTCCAATCTTTTTTAATATGTCTGGTATTGATCTAACCTTTGGAGGTCTACCATTAGGATTACCAGATTGACCTTTCTTCCATCCTTTACCAGTTACACCACCTTCGTTGTTTTTATGTTGTTTATCAACCTTCATTTAAATGGAGCGATAAGGTCTGTACTGCCCAGCCTCTTCATCATTGGAAACAATGTGTGCTACTTTTACACTATTATCGCATATTTTTTTTGGATATGGTTTAGAAAATTTCATTATTTGCTTTTTTATATCTTTTTTTAATACATACAAATACTTTCTTTTACCAAATTTTTTTCTTTTTAACAATGAATTATAATAATCTTTTGAGACTTGACTACTCATCCTATTATGAACCCATTTATTTTTATAAAAAACTTCTGTTCCACTACTTTTTGAACTTCCTACATAAATCCAATTAGTTGCTTGATATATGGTTCCAAAGTGGTTTTGCTTTTTGTCTGCATAAGATATTAATAACTTTACTGATGGATTATTTTTCTTTATTAATTTAATCGAAATTGCCATGGCTTTTGAAGTGCTTTCCTGTTTACCATTTAATGCCATTCTTGTTAGCTCTAAAAATTCACCTTGAACAAGATTATAGGGTTTACCTAAAAAAGCACCTGCACCACCACCAAAAGAAATACAACCACACCATTCATTATTATTATTAAAAACAGAATATGCTATTCTATTAACTGGAACCCTTTTAGAATAGTGAAAGTTTAAACATGAATATTTTAATGCTTTGTGAGATGCTTTTTCTAACCTCATAAATCTCCACCAGATATTGAGTAATAGCTACCCTCATATTTTTCCAGAATTTTATTTATTTCAACAATAGCATTTTCTTGATCTTCAAATGTTTTAAATGTTATTTGAATTTTTGGTGGCTTCTCTTTTTCATCTTCAATTAAATCATTAAATTCTGGCTCAATATGGATACTTAAATCTTCATCTTTAAATCCCCAATCTGTTAGCTCACCTACATCAAAATAATTAGCTAGGGCATCATAGTCCCATTCACCAACATTTTTATTTAGTCTGATGTTTAATTCTTTCTCTGCATCTAAAGTTAAATCAACTTCGACACATGGTATCTCATCGATTCCCATTTCTTTGGCAATCTTAAATCTCTGATGCCCACCTACCAGAATGTTCTTTCTTTCTTTGTTTTTATTTACAATAAGAGGATCAACCAATCCGAATCTAGTAATAGAATCTTTTAATTGGCTGTACTGATCTTTGGTTAATTGGCGAGGATTATATTCTGCCATTATAAGATCATTTGATTTATAGTATTGTATTTCCATAGTTTTAAAAGGTCTGCAGACCATAAATCCTTATTCCTGTCTATCGCCCTATCATAATCATTTTCAACGAGTGAGGAAGGATTAGCACCTCTATAAGTACAAGGATTATCTGCAAAAGGAGGTGTTTATTTCTTATAAATTAAAATATTACTACATTTAGTTATCTGCAAAAAAATGAATATCGATAACTTACACTTGGAAGGGGAAGGGAAGGGGGAGGGAGTATACGGGGAATATACCTACTGGTGTATGCTGTTATAAAATAATGTGCATACTGGTGTATGCTTTTATATAAAAAAAAGCCTCGATTTCTCAAGGCTCTTCTTTAAAACTTATATCTATTAATTTTTATTAAGATATTTTTCTGCTTCTGCTAAAAACTTATTTATCAGAATATTAAGTTTTTTTCTGTAATCTGGTTGTCCATTATTAATCATATCTTTGGCTTTATTCTCATATGATTTTACTATTTCACGAGGCAATCTTTGACCTATGGTACTATATCCTGTTGAAATAATATAATTTATTCCATTGTTTTTTAATTCATAGTAATCACAAGACCAACCATATATTCCACTTGAATATGCAAATGCATTTTTAAAGGTTAATAAATACTGTAACTCACAGTATCCAACACCTATTAAGTTATTAAACGTATTTTCTTTTATTGCTTTTTTAGTTGTTTTTAGTTTCATTATCATCTCCTATAATATATTAATATAATTAATGAGACATTAATTAATAATAAAGTAAAAGCAAAGATAAATCTTTAATGTGAATCAAGATAAAATACATCATTTAACATATCATTATCTATTTCATATAAATCTGTTCTAACTTTAATGGCTGTGCCATCCTTTCTAAATCGTAATGATCCTTTCTCATGAAATACTCTACGATCTTTAAACTCATCCTTTGTTACCCATCCACACATGGTAAGGATAGAATCTTTCTTATTAATTGAACAGAATAGATATATATCAGTATTGTAATTATCTTGTGCTGCAATAAAGTTATTTGTATATCCTTCTTTTACTGGTCCATTTCTTCCCATACACTTTACATCTACTCTTTTATCATTTAGGACCAGATCAACACCACCATCAAATCCACCACCACCTACTACTAAAGGTTTATTATAATAATTTAAGACAACATTTTGACCTAGTATCCCAGTATACTGTTCTTCCTTGTTCCCATCTGCATAGCCTCGATTACCGAAGTTATTTCTAATAATAGTATTATAGCTTTCTAGCTTTAACCATTTAGGAATAGGAATATCTATCATTTCTTATTCTTTCTATGTATGATTTTTAATATAGCTGTAGCAGTATATATCATGCCATCCAGTATCTCTTCCAGAGCTTCTATTTCCCAGATTCTACCATCGAAAGGATCAAGCTCTTCATTGTATTCCCTCTTACCTTTCTCAAGCCTTTCCTCTAGTAACTTTATTATCTCTTTATTCATATTTCAAAATCCATATCCATTAACTTATCCATCGCTCTATCATAATACGAATGGCAAGAGCTTGTACTTATATTGTGATGATCTGCTATAGTAGCTAAATCATTAATACCTAGATCATAAAAAGCATCTATAATATCATTTTCCCGACCACTAAACTTCCTTACCGATCTTCTACCAATTATAAATGCTTTGATTTTAATGGCGTTTACCTTTTCTCTTTCTCTTCTTCTCTCATATTCGCTTTCTGATTTTCCACACATTTCGCAAGGTTTGGTATGTGATTCCATTCTTACCTCATTTTTGTATTTGATTAATAAACTCTGTTACGATTAAAAACATAACTGCTAAAGCTAGTGTCCAGAAAAATACACCTAGACCTAAAACTAATACATTTGCTATCCATTCTGCTATATTAAACATAATCATACTACGCTCCCTATTTTATTAAAATAATTTTATTTGAGTTTGAGGTCTATAACTAGCATTATAATTTTTATTTTTTCCTTTTGGGTATTTTAATTCAGAAAATAAAGCATTATTTTTAAAAATTTTAATTTGCTTTTTGCTTCCTATAAATTTTATATATCTATATTTTGCCTCTCTCCTAACTTGATACAGATCATCTCCGTATTTTTGTTTTAATTTTTTTATTCTATCTTTTTCAAAAGAAAATTCATCCATTAGAGTCCTGCTGTGAATATGCTCCCTTCCTTTTAACTTCCAATCCATTTGAGTATGCGATTCTCCAGTATATATAAAATTAGTAGATTGATATACATAACCATTATGCCCTACAGATTTATCTGCATAACTAACAATGATCATAGGTTTTGGCAATAGCTTAAAAATTCTACCTAAAAAAAAACTATTTGAGTTTTTATTTAAATTATCATTTGTACATAGTCTATTTAACTCATATACATAATGCATAAAACTTTCACCACAAATAGATTTTTTCATTTGCAAAGGAATTGCATTTCCAAATGTACAGATACCCACTAATTCATTTTGTCTATATAAACCAAAACAATATGTAAAAGATGTTTTTCTTTTCAAATAATGCTTATACAATAACCAATCATAAGCCTCATGGTTTGTAATAGATTCAACATGATATTTATCTCTTATATTCAAATTTATGCCTCACCTAACCTAATCGCCAAACCAGAGATAGTTTCATTTGCCAAGAACCTTTTATCCTTATATATCTACTGGTAAGATCATTGATATATTCAGATTTCAAGCTACCTAGCTCTATATGTGAGGCATTACTTTGGTACACTTCTAATCTCTGTTTGCTTTGAATTGGCTTTCTTCTTACTTCTCATAACTGCCTTACAATTCATGCATCTGTGTACTCTAAATTTATTTGCTGCTGTATAATAATAATATTTTGTTTCTTCTAAATGATCCGATCCACAATTAGGACAAACTGTTTCATTCATCATTACACCTAGATTCGGATGATTTTTTATATATGGCATTAGCTTCAAATATACTTGCTCTAATCCTATTACATCATGTTCATTGTAGTCTAACATTCTAGCCAATGCTTTTTCCTTACCAGCTACACAATCTCTCCAAAGTTGAAAATCAGTTGATAGTTTATTCTGTAAATCAAAATACTTTGTTAAAAAATCCTGTTTATACGATACAAAAGCAAATTCTTTTCTGGCTACCTTCAATGTATCTACTGATTTATAAGGTGAAGGAGGCATCATTTCATTTACTATAAATCTGGCTTTTAACTTCCGATCATCAAACCTATCAACATTATGCCCTATGATAACATCAGCCTCATCCAGAAGTTTCCATATTTCGCCCAAAATACGCTTATCATCACGATTTTTTGCTTCTTCCGATGTTACTACTGCCGAAAGTATTTTATCCTCATAAAGCCATTTTGCAGACCAGCTCAAAACAAACCAATCTTTGATCACATTTGTATGTGGAATAAATTGTTTATACAATCCCCAGACAAATACTTCCATTGGAGCAGTTTCAATATCAAATAATAATATCCGAGGTAAATCTCTAGTATTTATAAGCTCTTCTGATAATAGTATTGAGAATTGTTTATTACAAGTAAAGCAAGTATATCTCTGTGATGTTTTATATTTACTATACCTATAGCCTTTCTTTTGTATATGCCCAGAACCACAATGTTTACATTCCATTTAAAGCCTCTTTTTCACAAGTTAAGCATTCCTTCCTGGTTCTTCCATAACTAACAAAATCAGAATAATGATTAATTTTATTTCTACTTCTACCACTACTACCTTTTACAAATTTATGTTCCCAACATCGTTTGCAAGTATTACAATAGGATATATAATCATCTGCTCTTCTTGCATCACCTTTCCAGTTACTAACTCTTCTAGTTTTCATGCCATTATCCTATCTATTATCTGTTTATCTATCTTTGAAGTATTATCTATCTCTGGTTTATCAACTAGCCAATCAGTTCCACAACAGGAATCACTTTTAATTTGGTAATCATTCGGATATGCTTTTGTACCACACTTTGCACAATAAGCAACATATAATCCAGTTTTAGTTTTTCTATAAGTTTTAAATTTAGCTTTTACTTCTGGCTGCTCAACTACATCATTCCATCTTTCTTGATTCAACCAAGTAGAAGGATGTGGTATATATTCCAGATCAGTATTCTTCCATCCAGTTACATGATCTTTCAAGCTAGTAATTAATTCCTCATGTTTTACTTTCTTCAATGCTATCTTATATTTTTTACTACAAACTGATTTACCAATCTTTCTTGGATATAACTTCCAGAACTCATTAAAATGATCATTATATATATTCTTTATTTCTTTACTTCTTATAGTAGTACCCGTCGGTGTGTCTGTCGGTGTGTCTATGTGTGTGTCTGTTGGTGTGCTTTTTGATGTCTGAAAAGCTTCGTAATTCCTTATTTTTATTAGGGTAAAGCCTGTGTCTGTTGATGTGTCTATCATCGAATCGTTTTCGAGAAGTTTTAAAAACCTTCTAACTTTACCAATCGACCAACTCCAGCGATCTGATAAACTTCTTAATGATGTAGGAAATTCACCTCTTTTTATGGTTACCAGTTCCATATTATATAACTTGGTAACATCTGCAAAGTTTGCTTCCATTAGCATATCAATCCATGCTCTTAAATATTCTGGTTTATCCCAGAGCCAATGATTCTTTATCTTTTTATTTAGTTTGATCCAGCCTGTGTTCTTCATCTTCTAGCATTAGTTTTAATTCGTTTAAAAAATGTTTATTAATATAATCTCTTTTCTTTCCTGTTGTATTAGCTCTTTTAGTTAAATCCTCAAATTTAGCTTTACCTAGCCTCTTTAATTGAAACTCCATATGTTCAATAGGATGTGATCCTACATATCTATGGCATCCATAGCATAAAGCTGTGCCATTATCTGGATCAAATCTGGTTGTCCATTTACCTCTGCCATGAAAATGGCTACAATGTAAACCCATCCGAGAGGATGAACTTGTTGGATCATAGCTTTTGCTACATCTTTGACAAGTCCATCCATCTCTAGTTCTAATATAATTAGAAAATACCTTATCCTGTGGCCATCTTTTTATTGCCATTAGAAAGGTAAATCATCCTCTTTTACTACACTATGATCTAATACCATCTTCAAAGCACCTAGATTATGTTGTACGATTCCAACTTGATCTGGTGTTAGCTTACCATCGACATCACCAAGAAGATCAACAGCTAACTTTAGACATACTTGCCTATGTATATCTTCTTTCTTATCTTCATTGATCTTGTCCCAATCTGGTTTTGATCCACCAGATGATGCAGCACTAGGTGCAACATCAGAGGATACAACATATTTAGACTTACCACCACCTATATCATTGTGGCTGATCGTTACCACATCATTCTTCTTATAAGCACTTAACTGCTTATGACATCCCTCTGTTGCAAAGAACCCAAGCTCATCAGCCTCTACTTCTAGCTTGTATAAGTACCAAGCTCCATTGGAATTTGTGCCTGTTAATGGCTCATCAAATAGGATTCTGCCAGTTTTACTTTGTCCTACATTAATTGTAAGATTTTTATTTTCACTCATTTAAAACGCTCCTTTTATTAATTGCAAAAAAACATTTAAAACTAATGCTGTAACTAAATATGGTACAGCCTTCTCTATATAACTATAAATAGTCATAATATATAACTCGAACTTATCGTACATTATACGCTCCTTTTTTATAATCTTCAATAAATACTTCTGTAAATACATTGTTGTTATAAATATCCTCAACATGAACAATTTGAGGGAGGCGATTTTTGAGTTTGCGAAGTTCATATTTTACATCATCAGCAAGTTCTTCTAAAGTATCTCCTATTGCAGAAGTGAAGAACATTCCTAACTCTCCCTCATATTGTATTTCACAATGATACCTCTTATCGTGAGGCACATATAGAGCATCATTTTTAATCACAGGCATTTGGTTGTACCGATTCTGTTACTATATGCTCTTTCTTTAAATCTGATAAATCAGCTTGTATTTCTTGTGCAAACCTTTTTTTCTGTTCATCTGCACATACTCTAGTGTAAACCTGTAAAGCCTCTAGGATTTGCTGATATTCTTCTTTATCTATTGTTAATTGTATCATTTGTTGTTTTTATTTCCTTATCTAATTCTTTACTCCATAAATCCATACATGGTTCACATATATATAATATATCATTTTGGCAATGGCTGCATACTTTTTTTGTATGTAATTCTGCATCTCTTTTAATTAATCTAGCTTCTTCATTTTCTACCAGACCACATAATTTAGAAAAATTACTTATACTTGGTTTTTCACAAGTATCAATCAATTTGTATTTAATTTTTCTTAACTGAAACAGCTCTTCGGATTCCCAATCAAATCTTTTCATTATATCATCTCCATATATAATACCACCCCGAAGGAGATGATAACCGAGGCTAGAACGCCTGTAGGTGTAATCGGGGCGGTATTAAAATTATTGTATATTAAGGTTATCATCTATAAGAGTATAATCAATAAATGATAATAAACAAAGAAAAAAAGCCTCTAAATAAATAAAGGCTTTAGGGTTAGACAGGAATTAAGAAAGTTGTTCTCTTAAAATTAGTGATGCAGAGTATCTTTGGAAGGCTACTTCTTGAAATTGTATAGGTGCATCTAATCGTACATAGTGAAAATCTCCAGTAGTACCATCTTCACTATATATAAATTTTTTATAATTCTGGACATGGCTTTCAAATGTTTGAAGATTGTTTTTAAACGTTTCTGATATATTACCAAAGTTCATAGATATAGTGGATTTAGGATCATGTCTTTTTACTGCATATTCTACACCACCGATACTTGTATTAATATCTGTTCCAAATATCTCTTGTTCAGCTATACCTATATCTGGATTTACTTCAAAGGCTAGTTTTTTTCCTAATATAGCCTCTGTAATTCCTACAAGTCCACCAGATGATGCAGCAATTATTCTCCAGTATCTTTCACTATCTTCTGTAAATTCAGTAATAAGCCAATTATTAGCTGGTAGCTGGGCAGTAATTGCAGCCGATCTAGCTCCAGATTCTCCTGTAGCTGCTGAATCAACCTCTAAAACAACATTATCATCCTCAACAGCATTTGAATATAAAGCTAAAAAATCAGCAGCCTTTGCACTACCTAGATCAAATTGTATAGCATCGTTTTGTCCCCAAGATGTTATGGCAGTTGATAGGCTCTGATCTGCAATTCTTTCTTCATTTGTTATACTGGATGCATCACTAAACTCATACAAATTATCAGTATCTGAATCAGTAACTGTACCATCATTAATTGTTGATTCTAACAATCCCACAGAATCATAATAAAAAGTTTTAGCCATTTATACCTCCCTAAATTCGCATTGTAATTTTCCAAATTGCCTTGATACACTTGTAACAATAAAATCTTTACCAGACCAAGATTCACCAAAGGGATCAACTGGCATAGTTCCAAACTCTACAAAATCACCCACATCAATACCATATAAAGAAGGTGATACAACTGTTGCAGATACTAATATCTTTTGATCTCCTACTATACCATTATAATATGTGTACCAATCATCATTAACATTTGAAGAAGGTGATGTAGCTGGTGCAGATACCAAAGCATTTAATCGTACTGTTTTACTATTCTCATTTGTACCTATTAAAAGATTTGTTTCAGCAGTTGAATTGTTGCCTGTTACTTTACTCACATATCCATTAATGGCTGGATGTTTTTCATACTCTATATCTATAGTAGTTTTTATATCATTCATAGATGTTAAAGATAAATTTATATTTTCTAAATCATCTGTATTTATGGTATGGTCTGTACTAATTGAATCAGGTATAAATATGTACTCTCCTTGATTCTGACCATTAAAACGAAATATAAATCCTCCATTAAATTGTAGCTCCTCTAGTACATCTTTTAAGTTTTTAGGCTCATT
>Ga0208162_1001812_pt1 | contig 10811 bp, 19 predicted proteins | sample CB_VirMetaG_4_FD_184539 | JGI IMG/M metagenome (GOLD analysis project Ga0208162, IMG submission 184539) | Freshwater to marine saline gradient viral communities from Chesapeake Bay - CB_1508_1M Viral MetaG (SPAdes) (version 4) | ecosystem: Environmental > Aquatic > Marine > Coastal | place: USA... | reverse complement strand
GGATCCCATTGCGTTGCGTGGTGCGTAAGAACCACTTGGTCAACAACAGCAGTGACGCGGACGAGGCCATCGGGATCAAATTCGAGACTGTCAATTTCAAGTACCTGGCTCACTTGCTTTCCTCCACGGCAGTCTGGTCAACCGCAAGGGATTCCAGCCACTGATCCCAGGTCATTTTCAGGAACATCTCCAGATCTTCCAAGTCCTCCAGCTTTTCCATGTAGAAAACGGGGTTGACGTAGCCGTTGGTCTCCAGCTCGGCGACCTTTTGCTGGAGCACGGCCTTGCTGGCAAGAACTGCGTAGTACCAGCGACTGAGCTTGAGGCTGTCCGTTTTGATTGTGTAGTCCATGTAATTCAATAAAAAGAGCAGGCCATCGCTGACCTGCCCATAGCGTTACACAGAAAGAGCCAGCGGTCAAGGGCTGGAGCAGCTAGCTTTGGGACTCGAAACCTTTCTTGAGGGTCTCGAAGCGTCCGCCGACGGCAGGCGACGGTGAGGGGAGGACTGCCCCGGCAAGCTCCCCACCTGCCACCCAATTAGTCGGGAAGCTGCAGAACTGCTTGGCGCAGCAGCTCGAAATCAGCCGTCATCTCGTCTGCGGTTGTGTGGGCGTTAGCACTGAACCGGCCCAAGGCTTGGAGCGCAGGTTGTTTCAAGTTGGGCGTTGAAGCGGGAGTGATGTCTTTCCAATCCGTGCCAGTCCATATCTGCAGGCGGTCGTACCAGCCCCGATCACTTCTGGCGAAGCGCATGTCGCCTTTGTTGAGTTCAGTCATTACTTAAAACTTTTTAAGTTAAGTGGGGCCGCCTTTCGGGCTATCTGCCCAACGCGCACCCCGGTTTCTACTCTTGCACACCTAGAGCTTCGGGCTCGTACTGGGTAAGCACGGCCACGTCCGCACCCTGCCGAAGCGCCGTCCCAACGATGTAGTGGAACTGGGCTTGGGCATCCGGGCATTCCTCGATCTGGTACTCCTCGACCTCGTAGGCCATGCCCTTCCGATACCACTCGATCCGCACCACGGCCATCAGCTCGTAGGGGATGTCCCCGACGGTGTACCCCAGGATTGGCTTCCTGGGGCGCTTGGGCTGGGGCGGTTCAGGTTTAGCCACGGGATCCCTCCAAAACAGCCACGCGGCAACCCGCATGAGCCCTAAGAAGAAATTAGGTGGTTTCAACCCGAGTGAGTTCAGCTTCAATAAGTTTGCGGACCCACAGGCTGACTGGGACATCTGAATCCTTACAGTGCTGCGAAAGTTTTTCGTACAGCGCTGGGAGCATCGTCACGCTGACTAACTTTCGATTACTTCTTGAATTTGCCATCAAACCTTAGTTTCGTGAACCTTTCTAGCAAACCCACCCCCGTGGTGTTTCCAGCTGCTCGGTAAAGCAGCAACCCGTGGACCTTCCTCTTCCTTCACATAGCCACTGGCATAAAACTGCGTTAAACATGCAGGACAAGTCGCTTTTATCGGACTCGTATCCCGAGGTCTCAAATTAAACAGAGGCAATCTGTGCTCGGCAACGCAATGGTAGTAATTAAACATGCGAGCCATAAAGGTAGCCTGTGTTGAGTGAAGTAAAACCTGCCCCGTCAACTTTTCTCGCTGGAACAGTTCTTGTATATCACGTAAAATAAAAATAGGGTTTTCCTGCCTATTGACTGCATCAATGATGGTTTCTTTATTGACGCGACTTATATCAGATCGAAACTCTTTGGTGTAAGTAGCTTGACAAAACATATGCCAAACCAAAGCGCCGATTGGAGAGCCTATGAAACCGCAGAACTTGTCTATTGAGTGGTCGTAACCGGGCTCATCTAGATTCAACTTTTTGGGAATAAATGTTTCCCAAGCGGGAACATTATCTGGGTCAGTTAGCCACTCTTCCGTTGGCGTGTATTCATAAGGACCGTGATCCCGCTCAAAACTCCAAGGCACAATAAAATGCCGACAACTTGGTCGGTCTGGGAAGGTACTGATTAAGCCAGGACGGAAGGGCGGCTGGAACCGCCCTTTTGCTCCGTCTTGTTAGATCATATAAAAATTACAGCAGGTGTCAAGCGGATATGTCGCCTGCTGCGTCTCATGTGTCCCAAGCGTCCATCGCATCCTGAAGGTGCTTTTCGACGACTTCCGGCGGCAAAACCCTATTCACACGCGAGTCGTGTAAAAAATCCACTTCCGTTGCGCCGGAAGGGTTCTTATTGACAAAGTCGTTTTGTAAAAAGTCCGGTTTGTCAAAAGTCGGAGCTGTCTCAGCTGAGACTGCCTTAGCCGCCCCAGTAGTACAGCTGGGCTTTTTGACAAAATCCTTTTTTGACAAACCGTTGTCAAAATTCAAATCCGTTCCAGCGCAGTCATTCTCGAATTTTTTACACACATTCTCGTGAGTATTAGGAAACTTCTTCTTCGAGGTGAAACCTGGTACAGCCGTACCAATAGCCCGGTAGTACACCTGGGGCCTTCCCTTGAGACTGGGCGCATCGTCCGGCCTAGGACATTCCTGGATCAGCTGGTAGTCCTTCAGCTTCTTCAGGCCGTACCGGATGGCACGCTCCCTGTGCTTGCCTCCCAGCGTCTCGTGATCCACGAATTTGCTGGCTGACCACGGCTCTCCCGTGATCCGCATGACCTCCAGCATGTCCAGGGTGTGCTGACCAGGCGTGTTCGGCTTGACGGTGTTATCGGTGTCTGGAACCGGCCCTATCTGGTACGTGTAGTCCTGCATAAGGGTGAAGATCATCCGCTGCCCTTCTCGGTCATCCCGACTCTTCTCGACGGTGATGATGCGGCTGTTGAAGGCCAGCTGGAGCGTCATCAACTCCTCCATGCCAAGTTTCCGCATATTCCAGGTCTCGTCCACAGCGGCCTTAATCGCCCCGGTCCCGCGAAATTGGCCAGCCTTCGTGTTGTGGTGTATCACAATAATTGTGCAAGCCGGGAAATCTTCACCGTTGCGCCGTGCAAGACGCTTTAACGGCATCGCGTATTCCCGCCGATTCTCCTCATACGGATTGGAGTCATTGCAGCCATCCAAGCTGTCAATAATCACCAAGTCATACTTGTGCTTGTTCTGGATCTTGACGAAGCGGCGATACCAGGACATATCCCACTCGCCAATAACATCAACACCTCGCTCAACTCCAATCGTTGCAAACTGCCTCCGCAAAATCCGCTCGTTTTGATCTCCATTCAGCCAGAGAATTTTCGACTTCTTTACCGGCACCATTCCACCGTGCACATTGAAAGCCTTTCCTTGTGACAAGTGCTTTGCCAATGTCTGGCACATCGCGGTTTTGCCCGTGCCACCATCAGCGTGGAGCAACAAAGTCCAAGGCTTCGGCAGTAATCCCGGAATCAGATAGTCAAAAGCCTCCGACTTAAGACTCTCCAAAGGCTGCGGCCCAGACCCTTTAGTACGTTCATACGACAGGTGCGCGTCAAGCATTCGATCAACAGAGATCGAACCATCCCGCCGTCCGGCTTCAAGACCAAGGATGTGCTTGGCCTGATCCAGTAGAGCCGGATTTTCCAGCGTTTCTTCCAGCTTCAGCGCTTTATCAATGAGCGCCTGTCCATCGAGATAGTCCTGCCTGTAGCGCAGAGGGGAGGCTTCCGCGTCTTCCACAACCCGACGCAACTCCTCGGACAGCCACAGCCGCCCCGGCATCTGCTGGTCCGCCATCCAGAACAGCGTCCCGAGGCTGACCGGCCCCTTCCGAAACGACTGCCAGACCTGCTCACAGGGATTGCCCTGGGACCAATCCTGAGAAAATTCCGGGTCTTCTGCAGACCACGCCGACCAAAGCGTTAATCCAAGGTCAGTCGGCAACTCCGAGTGAATCGCCATCCCCACCTTCACCCAGTGGTCCCGGCTGCCAGCGCCCTGCCCCGGAATCACCTTCAGCGCCGACTGAATAATCTCAGCCACCTCAGCTGGGTCTCGATCCGAGAAATCCAGCGCCTTCCGGTTCTTGATAAAGCCACCGTCAGACAGCTCCTTACCGGCGTGATCGCGCATCTCAGCGATCAACCAGTCCGGCGCCTCAGGAATCGCCTCCAGATCGCCCTCAAAGCCATACTCACCGGCTGGAGCCTTCCCATCACTGGAGCCCGGATAAGCCCCGTAGAGGACGCCCTGACGGCCCCAGAGCACCTCGTAACCCGCCCCGGTATCAGAGAGTCCAAAACCCTTCACAGAGGCCCACAGAGCCTCAGGAACGCGGAAGAGGTACTTCGCGGCGTTTTGTTTCGTCGAAGTAACGATTGGAGCACCTTCAAGAGAGTCACCCCATTTCTTTTTGAGGCGGGCCAGGTTGCGGTCCACGTCAAGAATCACGAGACCACCCGAGCGAGCCCCGGTGAACGCCCCCACTGCCTGGAACACTTCAGGCCGCCGCTCAATCTGCAGAGCAACGTCCGCCGGCCCCATCACCTGATGGTGCGACTTCTCTAGCGGCGTCTTGCCTTTCGAGAGTTTGCCCGACTGGATCGGCTGATCCTTGGCGTAAATCGGGGCGTAGGCAACACCACTTGGCAGCTGGCGCACAAACGCCAGAAGATCCAGCACTTTCTTAGTGCTCATGTTAGAGTCTCACACGAGAATGTTTAGACCGCCTTTGCAGTTAGCCACTGCAGGGGCGTTTTCTCAATGTAGCCAGCTCTGTCAAGGCGTGTTAGTGTTTTACACGTTGCCCCAAAGGCGACCAACCCAAACACCTACACAACATGGGATTCCTTTCCAAGCAAGCATCAGCCACGGTCTCCAGCACTGGTTCTGGCGGCGGCTATCTGCAAGTTTCCAAGCTCCCCGACGGCGGTTCCGTCCGCTTCGCCCTTCTCTCCGACGAACCCCTGGAGTTCTACGAGACCTGGGGCTCTGACGGCCAAGCCTCCAAACCTTTTCGTTTCGACCACGAACCCACCCCCGAGCAAATCGAGCTGGAGATGGGTGACTTCCAGCCCCGCGAAGGTCGTGGCGGTCCCGGCACCGTGGACATCAAGTTCGCCATCGCCGTCCCTGTCTACAACTTCGACACCGGCAACGTCCAGGTCCTGAGCCTGACCCAAAAATCCATCCTCAAAGAGCTGGATTCCGTCAGCCAGATGGAGGACTACGAAGATCTGCTGGCGTGGGACTTCAGCCTCAGTAAGAAAGGCTCCGGCCTAACCACTGAGTACACCCTCCGCCCCGTCCCCCGTAAGAAAGGCGCCCAAGAGCACATTGATGCTGCTTGGATCGAGGCCAAATCCAACGGCTTCGACATCAGCCGCCTGCTCACTGGAGGCAACCCCTTCAAAGCAGCCTGAGTTTCAGGCAGTCAAATTGAAATTTAATTGCTATGGAACACACAATCACTGCGACAACTGAACAGCTCGAAGCCTTCGTGGCCACCATCACGGAGTATTTCGAGTTCATGGAGGAGGAGCGTGAAACTGATCCAGACGGTTTGCCCCCTGGAATCGAGCAATCAATTCCCCTCCTAAAGGCACTTCGCGCAAAGTGCTTTACCGCCCTCAGTTCAGGTCGCTAAAACCACCGGCCCCGTCATTGCACGGGGCTTTTTTACAATGCCCAAAACCTACAAACCGCTGCCGACTGCTGAAGAGTTGTGGCAGTTATTTGACTACAAACCAATCTCTGGCGACCTTATTTGGCGCACAGACATCTCTCGTAAAGTCAGGGCCGGGACTAAAGCTGGCTGCCTAAATAAACAACGAGGTTATATGGTTGTGGGTATAAACCGATTGTCCTATCCGGTACATAGGCTTATATGGGTTTGGATGACAAATACAGTTATAGAAAATATGCAAATAGATCACATAGATTGTGATAAACAAAATAACGCGTGGTCGAATCTACGGTTGGCTACGGTGTCTCAAAATCAAGCTAATCGAGGTCTAACTAAGGCTAACAAATCTGGATTCAAAGGAGTTAGTCTTAGAGCAAACGGCACTTATACCGCGACAATCTATTATAGAAAAGTTAGATACAACCTTGGCACGTTTTGCACTTCCCAAGAAGCGAGCGCCGCATACAAAAACGCAGCCTTGGACATCCATGGCGAATTTTCACGCATCTGCTAGAATCCAAGAGGGAAAGAGTATCTAAGTGACCTCCAACACACAAGACGCCTTAGCAGCACTAAGGAAATGGAGGCTGGAGCAAGACAACAGTGGCCCATTCCGGGTCTACCGAGACCAGAAGGGAGAGATATATCACTCTGTTACACACATCCTGAAGGAAACCAGCGATAAGACCGGACTGGAGCGTTGGGAAGCCCGCCTGGGACCAGTCGAAGCCACCCAGCAGCGCAACATTGCAGCTACAAGGGGGAATATGGCCCATTCACAGGCTGAGTACCTGTTGAAATGTTCCCAACAACTGGCACGCAACACAGCCAATAAGCGAAACGCTATTCGCTGGGACGATCAAGGACTGGCGCGAATCCCGGTCCCCATCACCCAATGGGCACTCAAACGAGTCCGCCCCAACGTCCCCCGAGTTGGCTGGAGCGCTGCAGGTTACGCCCGAGGTCTCTCCGACTGGATCGCCGAGAACGTCACCGAGGTCTTCGCCTCCGAATTTTCCATTCATCACCCAGCAGGTTTTGCTGGAACATGCGACGCCCTGGTGGGGCTAGGCAATCGCCGAGGCCTCCCCGACGGAACACTTGTACTAGCCGACTGGAAGACCTCCGTAGGCCGCAAAACCAAGACCGGAGATGACGAGCTGGAGCGCCTCCCTCCCGGCCATTCATACATCGACCAGTGCGGCGCCTATTCCCTAGGACTCAAGCACCTCACCGGCCTAAGACCAACTGGAGCAGCCATTGTGCTGGCTCGCCGTTGCGGCAGCCCCAACGTCCACTACATGACCGAGGACGAGCTGGTGCAAGCCGAAGACAACTTCCTAGCTCGCGTAGTTACCTACTTCGAGAACCTCGAAGTCTCGGCCTAACGGCCTCGACAAAAAACGCCATTCATGGTGACTTACAGAAAAAGCCATTCATAGCACCTAGCCTTAAACAGTAAAACCGCCATTCATGGTGATGGCTGGAGCAATGCTTATTCTCGCTGGCATCCTCATCGGCCTCTACGGCCTGGCGGTCCTGCTCGGCGACAAGGAACCAGACGGCACCGTACGAGAGGGTGTGGCTGGTGCTAGGAAGCGGAGGCAGGGGCAGTCCAAACGGTAGTCTCATTGGTCCAACCCTTGAGACGGTAAAAGCCCCGCCGGTTAGGGCAGGGCCGGGGCGTTCAGGCTGGCCTAGGCCACGTCTTCACTTGCTGGATCAGCTGTTGGCCGGAGCCTTGGAAACAGTGACCACCCCGGAAGTTAGTCACCAAGTACTCGCGGCCTTGCTGGGTTTGGAACCCTTGAACTTGGTAGCCCTGTGACTGGAGCCAGTCGCGGCATTCTTGGATTGTGCGCATTTTTCTAGGGGTTGTGGAAATGTGGAAACTGTGGAAAACCTCAGACGGTGCCGTCTTCCATGGCCCATGCTTGGAGCACTTGGGCAGCGTCAACCGTGCGGCTGTTGTGACTGGCGCGTTCAAGGGCAGCGGCCACGCGCTTATGGGTTTCGGTTAAGCGTGGAGCATTTGCGGGCTTCAGGTCATCCGAACAGAGGCCACCGCCGCGGCTGAGCTGGACCTGCTCCCATTTCGGGACCAAGGCCCACCAGAACTCTGTTGTTCCTTCTTTGCCGTGTTCGTGCTGTAGCTGGATCAACTGTTGCCAGAAGTCGGCGGCCAGGTCGGCTGGGATTGTCTGTTTCTCTGCGATGTAGCGCAGGTCTCTGAGCTGGCGCTTTTGGTCTCGGATCAGGTCCCGCTCTTCTTTGCGGGAATCCTTGGCCGCTTGCTTGCGGGCCTTGGTACGGGTGAGAGCTGGCTCACTGGTGCTGAATGTGGAGGCCACGGGTCCCTAGTTTGAGGGTTGAACCCTCACACACTAGCACCACGCGCAACGGTTGACGGCTGGCCGGTGGTGTGGTTAATGTGTGAGGGTTGACCCGTTCCGATTGGAGCAATGCAAACCGAACGACCCTGGCCCCGCGTTACTTGGGATAAGCCGAGCCTTCAGTACGTCGCCCAAGCTGTGCGGCTGGTTAATCCCCACGTCGTGTATCAAAGCGACGATTCAGCGGCTGACTGGATCCGTGGCCAGTCTGAACGTGAGCTGTACAGACTCAACCCCGAGCATGGCACGATGATTAGCACGGGAGGTTGGCAAGTGGTTTTTTTGGCTACCGATAGGCCGCACGAGTACAGCGCCTGGCCTTCTATTACTGGTTACACGGCGTTGCGCTTCGCCAAGGAGGTCACCAAGTGACCTACCAAAACCAGTGGTTTGATGGTCGCAATTCTCGCCGCCAGTTGCCGCTTGAGTGCATTGCAGATTGCAGCGCCCAAGGCTCAGTCGATGGGGCAGTCGCCTTCTGGCTGGAACGTCTGAGCTTTGACGGTCCGGCTTGGTTGTTCCGTGAGTATCTCCAGGAGTTTGGTTGCTGGGACGCTTCGGAGCTGTGCGACCACCAAGAGAACCGAGCCCGCGTGCTTTGGATTTGGGCCTGTAACTGTGCCGAAGAACCCGGCGAGTATGACTATCTGTATTTGGGCATTTGACGGCTGGCCGGTTCCGGTCTTACCCTTGCACAAGTCAACCTCACCCGCGCTAACTGGCGCGCTCAATCCATGGCTCAGACTTTCCAGTGGACCGGTTCCCACGTCTCAGGCTCTACAGCCTGTGCAGTGGTGCGCTACGCCGGACCGACCAACACTCGCGGCAGTCGCTGGCTCGCTTCCATCAGACGGGACCGCGAGACAGTGTGGCGCGCTTCGGCCACATTTGAAGAGGGACCTATCACCGCAGCCCTGCGAGCTGCAACCAAGGGCGGCGTTGAGTGGTCCTGCATCAGTTGCCACAGCATCGACGCCGACACCTACGCCATAGGCTTCTGACTGGAGCCCTACCGATCACGCGGCCCGGCCTAGTTGCCGGGCTTTTGTTTGCGGCGTTCGCTTCGCTCACTTGCAAACGATTGCGGCCGCAAAGGTTAGCATGGGTTCACAACAGTTAGTGACTGGAAACGTGAGCGATTCGGACGGCCAAGAGGTACAGAAACCTACGACCGTGGCCAACGACGAGAGCAAGCGGTGGCGCGGTGGCAAGGGTTCCACCGAGAAGATGGAGGAACGCGCCAACTGGATCTATGCAGAAATCTTGAAAGGTGGGACGAGAAAACAAATAACCGTTGCTGCGAGTCTTCGCTTCGGATGTAGCCAGAGAACCGCAGACGCCGACTACAGCCGCGCTCTGGAACTTTTGAAGCTTGAGCAATCGGCGACCAGATCTGATCTCCTGAACCAAATACAAGGATTACGCCTCGCTGTGATCAGGCGAGCTATGGCGAAGGGTCAATTCGCCACCTGCCAGATGCTGCTTAAAGATCTTGGGGCCGTTATCGGCGAGACGGTGGAAGCTGAGATGGAGTCAACCCCGTCACTCAATATCACGATCCAGCAGAAAGGCTCCCCCGAGTAGCCGTTGCGGCTGGTACGCCTACCCGCTAGCGGTACGGCTGAGGCTGTGCTACACTATGGGAGTTGATCGGGACAATTTCCCAATGCTCAAAACCACCGCTTGCATCTGCTTCATTGGCGCTGCATCCACCGCAGCCCTGCCGCTGTCTCTCACACTGGCCGCGGCCGGAGCGGCTGCTCTGGTGGCTGATCGCTACAGGTAGCCATAAGAAAGGCCCCCATTGAGGGGGCCGCTTACCCTTGCGGGTTTGATCAGTAGAGGTCTGCCGGTTGGATCGGCTGGCCGGAGCCGGTGACGCACTGGAAGCCGAGCCGCTCGATCAGGCCGATGATCCCAGGGACTAGCGTCTTGGTCCCATTGAGTGCGCAGAGGTTAACTGCTGCGTCGTTGGTGGGATAGGCGCGAACCTGGCCGAAGTTCTCGCGGAGCTCAAAGGTTGCTTGAGTCATAATGTTGGGAAGTTCTCCCGATCACTCCTTAAGTGTAACACAGCGAGGGGTCCAACCGGGGGGTATGGTGACAGTTTGTCATGTGTCACACAGGGCCCGGGGAACCTACTGGTATATTCACGTTTTCTTCTACTGTGCTAACCTAAGTGTTTCTCTACTACAGAACATGCTCGCTTTAGCCCTGGTATTCGCCAACGCCACTCCCATCCCCCAAATCGGCAGCACCTGCCCCTTTGGCTACTACAGATCCTCCGGCTACTGCATCCCAACCCCCTCACTGGAGCGCAAGACCCAATCCATCCCCCGCACCGAAACCTCCTGCCCCTTCGGCACCTACAGAGCCGGCGACTACTGCACGTGGACCCCTCGCACCTCCTACTAGGGGGCAGGGGTCGAATTCCTGTAATACCCTAGAAAGTACCCCCAAAAATACAAATGACAGCCACGGCTGCTGGAACCCTCAACCTCCGTTTTGCCCAAGGCGAAGTATTTAGTAGCCGTAAACGCTTTCGCGTCCTCGTTGCCGGGCGACGATTCGGAAAAAGCTACCTGTCATGCATCGAATTGCTGCGTGGGGCGATCGAGAGGCCGGGCGAAACATTCTTCTACGCGGCCCCTACATACCGGATGGCGAAGGACATCGCCTGGAAGGTGATGAAAAAGCTGGTCCCGAAAGCCTGGATCAAGAGCAAAAACGAGACGGACCTCAAGATCGAGCTAGTGAACGGCTCAACGATCGAACTGAAGGGCACTGAAAACGCCATGGCCCTCCGTGGCCGCAGTTTGGCTGGCGTGGTGCTGGACG
>Ga0208162_1001809_pt1 | contig 10822 bp, 6 predicted proteins | sample CB_VirMetaG_4_FD_184539 | JGI IMG/M metagenome (GOLD analysis project Ga0208162, IMG submission 184539) | Freshwater to marine saline gradient viral communities from Chesapeake Bay - CB_1508_1M Viral MetaG (SPAdes) (version 4) | ecosystem: Environmental > Aquatic > Marine > Coastal | place: USA... | reverse complement strand
GCCAACTTAAATAAAGGAGGAGCAAAATGAAAAGAAGAATACTATTATGGCTAGGCTACATAACCTTTTCTTTGCTTGTGCCTATATTTATTGTCAACATTAAGTTTCCATTTACAGACTTATTTGAGGGCAAGTCAACTTGGTATAAGATGAGTATTGGTTTAATCATTGTGTTCGCAATGATATTCTTCTTCTTTCGAAATCGCATTGTTGAATATGCAAGAACATTTAACCGTGTCGGTTTATTAAGAGGTATTACAATGTGGCTCGTATATGTCATACCGTTTATACTTGCGTTTATGTTACTTAGAATAACCGCAGGTTATACAGCAGAGTTTACATTTGTAGTCGGTTGGTGGGTTGTGTCTTATATGATAGGCGGAATCTTCCATACATTGATACATAAGGACAAAGTAGAAAAGTTTAAAGAGTGGGTGAATGAATAATGTGGAGAAAAATAGGGAGAGTAGCACCATATGTGTTACTGTATCTGTTCTCATTTGCAGTCGTAGGTTTATTTAACTTTGTATCTGCAGAGTTTAGAGCAGACATCATAACAAGTTCCGAGTTCTGGAACAAAACAATATCACAAAATTTGGCGAACTTAATTGTGTTCTCAACGACCATTAGTTTATTTAATAACAGAAATATGGAAGAGAACAAAGCATACTTAGATTTAGATGCTACAGTAACCAAAGCGGTTCGCCAAGACATCCAGTCTGATTTCGGTCAGTGGGTGTTTGGAAAAAATAAAATAGAAAAAAAGAGAGCATACACAGAACAAATAAAAGGTATAATCGCCAAAGAAGAAATAAAAGCAAAACCTGCAGATTTGAATGCGTGGTATAATGGCACACCTGCAGAGAAAAAGAAAAACAAATATTGCAAAAGAAGAAACAAGTTATTAAAACTAATTGATGAAAAGAGATTAGAAAGATTTATAATTTCGATGAAAGTCGACTATGACGAAATTAACCGTTCGTTTATTGAAAGTGGAGAAGCAAAAGAAACGAAGAAGCAAAATCAAAAACTTGCTGGACCTGGTAGAATTATCAAGGACAGTACGCCAAGATTTTTATTAGGATTTGGGTTTGTTCTATTTATTAACTCATTTATCTATACAGCAAATGTTGGTGATGTTGCATTTTGGTTTCAAGTGTTCTTCAGTTTAGTTATCTTACTTTATATGTTTATTATGGGTAGAAGCTATGCAGAAGATTATATGAAGAAAGTTTTGCTTGTAGATTTACAAACAAGATTTAATATAATTAGAGACTACCTTAGTGATAAGGTCAAGGAGGTAAGAAATGGCAACACCGAAAAGAGTTAAAAGAGAAGAAAGAGATTACGCAGATATTTATCAAGAAAATTTTGTCAGAAATAATGACCCTGCTGCATTAGGACAGGCTGCTTTTAACAGACAATTAAGTAGTGGTATCCAAAGAAATATGGGTCAAGAAAGATTGGCAGCAAATACGGTTATGCCTCCTGTTGTACCAGGTCTTTCTGGTGCAGGTGGGCAAAGACAAGCAACCGCAATGGAACGAGCTATGATTGGCAACGACCAATTGATAGGTCAAGAACAAAGAAACGCTAATATAAGTGCAACACAGGCTGCAGGATACAGCCCAAATGATAATGCAGCAATGGCTATGCAAAGAAGAGCAGGTGCTATGGCACGAGCACAACAAGGAGAAGCAGGGTTAAGTGGTGTACCTCGTAGTATGCCTAGTTTAGAAAACATAGGCTATAGTCCAGCTGCTTTAGCACGCGCATCACAAGGTGAGGTTGGTTTAACAGACCCTAACTTTAGAACACAACTTGGAGATGCTGCAAATGACCCTAATATAGACCGTAGAGTCGCAGCAGAAAGAAGAGCGGAACAAGGAGAAGTTGGTTTGACAGACACTACAGGTCCTAGTATTGAAAGTCAATTTAGAGCAAGACAAGTAACACCAGCACAAAGAAGAGCAGAACAAGGAGAAGTTGGTTTAACAGATGGAGTATTACCTAGTTTAGAAAGAATGGAGGGTATTATGCCTTCTGAACTTGGAGACCCTATTGATTACACAGGCGCAGGTTTACAAGAAGTTCCAGAAGTAGACGAAGCAGTTAATCAAGCATATTTAAACGATTTAGAAAGAGGGCTTTTAGACCCAGAAACTTATGAGTTTAAAAAGCCAGAAGATGGACCACAACCTCCTTTCGTAGGTGGTGGCGGTGGAGACGATTCACCAAAAGTAACACCACGAACTCAAACTGGAGCTTCTTCTGGAATATCAAGAGAAGAACAAAACTTATATGATACACTTGATGCAGAAACAAATGCTGTTCTTTCAGATTATAACCGAAAATATAATCAGTTTATGCAACTTGCAATTAACAGAGGTGCTGTAAGAGGTAACTTAGAACAACAAGGATTTACAGGTGGTATTGGTCAGCAAGTTCAAGACTACTTATCTACACAAGAAATGCAAATGCTTAACCAAATAATTACTGAAAAAGACAGAGCATTACAAGAAATTGAATTAAGAAGAAATCAAGTGCCTGATTTAGCTTTACAAAACGAAGCTCAAAGACTTCAATTGGCACAAGCAAACATAGGATTGAAAACACAGTTTGCTCAGGATTTGGCAGCGTCTGTTGTTAGCGGAATGAAAAGTTTAGATGAAGCACAAAAATTCGCAGAAGAACACGGATTAGAAGATATACAAGATTTAATTATTAAGGCTGCAAAAGCAGAAATAGCGGCAGGTGCTGATGAAGCAACAGTAAGAGAAAGTTTAGTTGCTGCTGGTATTAGTGAAGAATTGCTTGACGGTGAAGATATTGACGGTTTTGAAACAGATTATACAGAAGTTTCAAATAACTTTTTACTATTAGCGGACAAAGCTTTAGAAAAAGCAGACAAAAATGAAGCATCATTAGACTCTTTCTTCGATAATATTGTCAGCACAGGAGAGTTCAACATTATAGAATCCTTAGCAGGTGGTGCATCAGGTATATTTATAGGTATAGCTAGCCTTCTAGGTGCGACTCCTGATTATGGAGTAGGTGTAGAAGACCGTTCTGTGTTGACAGGAGATTTAATGGCTAGTTCTTTCTTCCAAGCGTTTGGAGCAGATTTACAAAGCAAAGAAGGTATGTCTCAAAACATATCTTTCGTTAGAGATGCTGCAACACAAGGAGCAGGTTTAGGTTATTATAATGACATTTATAGAATAAATGTAGACGGAAATCTTTATGAAATGAAAGGTGTTGATGTTGTCACTCTTGTTGCAACATTAAAACAAGGTAACTTTAATATACCACCTCAGTTAAAAAAACTTGCTGAAGAAGTTTATAACGAAGGTTTAGGACAAGGTTTTGCAAGATTCGGGCAAGCATTTGGTGGTAAAGAAGATTATGCAGACAGTCTTTATGAAACAATGTTTAACAAACCAGCAAGAAAAATGAGCGCAAGAGATATTAGAAATAGAACTTAATAAGGAGGTAGGTTATGCAACCAAATGAGCCTAAATTAAAATTACCACAATTTGATACAAAAAAAATAAATAAGGCTTACAAACCTACTTTTTCAACCAGTTACACTACAGGTCTTTTCAAACCACAACAACAAGAACCGTTTAAAGAGGCAAGTAAGCAAAGAGAAGTTAGTCTGTTTCCAGGAGCACAACCTGTAGCAACTCCTTTATCAGAAACAGAAAAAAGAATAAAAAGTTTAGAAAGCCAAGTGGCTAATTTAGAAACAAGACTTGAAGCAGCAGATGCTGAAAAGGAACCAGAAAGAAGTCCATTAGAAAAATTCTTTAATTTGCCTACTGACCAAGTATGGTGGATGGACTTGTTTGAGGTTATCGACCGTCCGCTTCAAGCACTTAAATATGGAATTGCTGAAGGAAGTTTTAATTCTGCGTGGGAAGCTTGGAAAGGAAATAAAGAGTTTAAATCTGGCTCTCAATTTTTGCTTGACATTGATATAGTAGAAAAAGAAGTATTAAACGACCCAACAACTAAGTTGATGTTAGACCTTGGTGTTGACATTTTTGCTGACCCTTTAAATTATATTACACCTAAGTTTATAGTAAAAGGATTACAAAAAATAGGTTTGCTAAGTTCTAGAAAGTTTATTACAAAATTTGACGATTTAGTAAATGGTATGAGAAAAGCAGGCTTACTTAAATTAACTGACGATGCAATGAATGGTGCACTTAAAAGTGCAAGAGAAGCTGCAGAAGCTGCTTTAAGAAATGCTGGTAAAAACGCAGACGAGATTGCTGTTATTTTAGCTAAAAGTATTGACGACTGGGATGATGTTGCAAGAACCGCATACAACGCTTCTCTCGAAGCTGCTGGTGTTTTAGACGATGCTGGCTTTAGGTCAATGATACAAGAGTTTGGACAAAACATAGATAGTAATGGTCGTATTATATTTAATGCAGATAATGCTGCAGCAGCTAGAGCAGCTCTTGATGATGTACTTGAAAATATAAGAAGATTAAACCCTGAAGTAACTATAAAAAATGTTAACCAAGCAAGACGATTTTTAGATGATTTTATAAGAAGTTCTCAAACACAATTAGCTCCAAGAATACGAGCTTTTGCACAAGCTAATAATATAAGTGTTGACGACGCTTATCGAGTTCTTTCGACAGGAGAAATAAGAGAAGGTATGGAAATCCTTCTTGATGCAAACTTTGACCAACTACAAACTGCTGTTAGAAAATTAGAAGATGCTAGAAGATTGCAAACAAATTTAAACACAGCAGAAGAAACAATTAAAAATTTACCTAAGCCTAAACCAGGCTCAGTAATGGAAGCAAGAGTTGCAGAGAAAATAAGAAAAATGTTTCAAGATTTGGCTGACAAAAACTTTGACAATGTGCTTGTTGTTGTAGGTGACGCAAGAGGAAAAGCTGATGATATTGTTTTTTGGGTTAAAGATAAAAAATCAGGAAACTATATGCGTTTACAAAATGCAGATGGCACTAATTTTAAATTTGAAGTCAAAACTCCTAAGAAGTTTTCGTTGTTAAACTCAAACTTAAGAGTCGTTGATAAACAATCTATCTTAGAAAATTCTAAAAAGTTAAGAGACAAAGCGTTTAGAAATAGTGACGAAGGTCAAAAACTTTATAGAGAATGGTTAGAAGATGTGGCGGTATATAGAGATGCAGGAGGCGCTCCTACTTTTAGACTTAGTAATCAAGGGAGTTTAGCAGAATTAGGTGAAGAAGCTATTGCTGCGTATAACGATATACTTAAAAATGTGTTAGCTGATGTTAATAAAGGCAAATACACAATGTCACAATATTTCGCTTATCTAGATGAATATTATAATAAATTTGATGAGTTATTTGAAGCAAACCCAGCTCGTTCTATGGAAGACATTCGTAAGGAAGCAATGGAAGCTGTTTTTGGAACAAAGAAAAACCCAAGAGCAGGTCTTCCAGAAGGATTATCAAGAACAATTACATTGAACTCAAAATCAGAAGTTGGTAGAAAAGCTTCTAAAGAATTTTTAAAACTAAAAAGTATGGCAGACCCGACCAATGCTTATGGTTTTGTTATAAATGACGAACTTATTATTTTAAATCCTGATGATTTTTTTGAAGTTGCAGCACACCACTCTTTTAGTATAGAGTCAACAATTGCTTCTACAAAATCTAAAGGTGTAGTTACAGGAACAAGAAGACAAAGTAAAATGTCTATTTATATGAGTATAGATGCGGATGCCTTAGCTAAAGTTAGTGACCCAGTGAGAAGAAGCGGCTGGTTTCCAAAAGCACTAACAGATGTTGCAGAAGAAGTTGCGCCTACAGCGAGAATTGTTGAGCAGTATAAAGCAGGTAAAATTGTTCAATTGTTAAACAATATAACAGACAGCAGCATTCCTTTTATAGCTCCTACTGCTAAGTTTTTAGCATCAGCGATAGATGGATTTACATTCTTATTTAATTCTACAAAAGGTTTACCAGATGATTTAGTTGAACTCATTGCTAAAATACCTGCAGAAGATTTGCAAGCAGCAAAAGTTTCTGTGGCAAAAGTCAAAAGTTTAACAGATGATATTGTTAAAGCAACAAAAGGAAAATATGACGAAGCTCTTGTAAGACAAACAATTAGTGAACTTGTTGAACAAGGTTGGGACGGTGTAACCATTGCTGGCCGTCGAATGACTGTTAGAGAAACTTTTAAACGATGGGCAATGCAATACAGAAGAGCAGGTTCAGCACAATATGTTAACTTTGCTAACCAAGTCGATTTTTTAAACCTTCAAGATAAAATAGCAGATGTTTTAAGAAAAGAAGGTATGGACCCAGACTTTGTAAAACTAGTAAGAAAAGAAGGTTTTACTTCAGTTCAATTTGCAGACGGCGTTACAGCTAAAGAAGTAGACGAGTTTGTTCAAAACTTAGGACTTATTGGCGATGATGTACTTGACTTAGGTAAAGGCAGTTTAACAACAGAGCAACTAGCACTTGCAAAAGAATTTAACCAACCTATACAAGAAATAATAAAAGAAACCGTTGGCCAACAAAATTTTTTAAGACAGCTTGGTTTTGACTTTAGAGGTGATATTTTAGGTACGGGTGCTTACTTTAGACACACTATTAACCCACAAATGTTACAATTTTTGAAAAACAAATCTCCTGCTTCTATTAAAAAATTCTTAGATGCTGGAACAGATATGTTAAGAGACCGTATTTATATAGGTTCGATTAGCGAAATAAACGCAGCAGTTAAAGAAATGTTTGGAATCAATGTTAACTTATTTGCTACAGATGCAGCTTTTAATTTTGCTGACTTAGTTCGTGTCGCAACTACAAAAAATGAAATGCAAACAGTTTTACAGGCGTTACTAAAAGCACAAGACAATTTGGGAAAACCAATATTTGAAGTAATAGACGACTTAGAGATGAGCGCAAGAGGTATAAAATCACAATTTAAAATTTTAAATGGTTCCTTCAAATCAGAGTTTCCTAACTTATTTAAAAATGTTAGTCCACAAACACAAGAAATGTTACTTAAATATTTTGATGACTTAGGTTTTGCGCAAGGTTCTAAAGTTATCGCTGTACAAAAATCAGCGTTTGGTGTATTAAAACGATTAGATAACGCATATATACAGTTACCAGAGTTTATTCAAAACTACGACCAGTTTATGAAGTTTTGGAAAACCTTTGCATTGATTACTCCAGGATATCATACAAGAAACTTTTTTGGTAATATAACAAACTCTTTTATGGCAGGTATGCCAATAACAGTGCAAGGCGCGTATATGTTTAGAACCTCTAGTGATTTTCTTAGTTACCGCCGTGTGATGAATGCGTTGTATCGTGGTGAAGATATTGGTAGATTTAGTGACCGTGTTATCGAAGCATTCAAGCGTGTTGATGATTATTATCGTTCAGGTGCGTCACAAAGTCATAGAGGTGTTCGTGACTTAGAAATAATTAAACAAGGTAGGCGTGCAGCAAAAGGACAAACAAAAAAACTTGGAGAAAAATTACTTTGGTGGAACTACCAAGCAGCAGAAGTAATGGATGATATGCAACGCTACTCTTTATATCAGTGGGCTTATAAAAAAGCAAGAAACTCTGAAAGAGTTAAAGCAGGAATAAGAGCAGGTCTATCGTCAAATGAAATTACAGCGTTAAGAAAGACAGAGGCTTATAGAAGGGTTTCTGAAGCACTGTTCGACTACTCACACCTGACACCGTTTGAACAGGAGTATATGAAGCGATTATTCCCCTTCTACACCTTCTTTAAGAACAACTTGATATTCCAAATGAAGTCTTTATTTGAAAGACCAGGACAATATGGTAAATTATTCCGTTTCCAAAAATATTATACAGAAAGTATGACAGGTTTTGAGATAGAAGATATACCTAACTATATGACAAATAACCTGTGGCTACCAATGCCTTATAGGGTTACTAAAAACAACGCAGAGGCCATTGAATGGTTAAGGTTAAACTTACCCCCATCTGACTTCACAGAGTTTGTACAAAACCCATTTGAGCGTGGTGTGACATCCTTAACTGTTCCTATTAAGTTCTTTATAGAAATGGGTACAGGAAGAGATTTATTTACAGGAAGGCAAATACGAGAGTTCCCTGGACAAAAAGATGTGTATAAATCTGAGGGATTCTTAAAAGAAGTTCGTGACTCAAGAGGTAGGTTAACACTATCATCAGACCCACTTGTAGCTAAGTTTTTAAATGACATCGGATTCCGAAGTATATTTAATTATGGTACATCTATAATTGAAATGATAGACTTTGCAAAAGGTGATATTACTAGAGACGAAATGTTACAAAGAGTTGTGGATGCGTTAGGTTTAACTAGAGTACAAGAGTTAAGTGATATGGAAATTGCTTCATTATATCAAAACATAGATAATTTAAGAGATTTAAAAGACTACTATGAACAAGAAAATGATGGTAAGTTACCGTCACTCAAAGACATAGCAGAATTAGCTCAACAACAAGAGCAACCACAAACAGGATTGTTGAGTATATTCAACTAGGAGGTGCACTATGTGCAGATGTAAATATTGCGGCTGCGGTTGCAAGGGATAAAAAAAAGAGCCAATCGGCTCTTTTTATTTTAATAGTAATACATTAAATATACTACTTGAAAAATTACAACTACTAGTGATATAGCTCCTAGTACTATCCCTGCGATACCCATACCGTGTCTTCTACCTAAAACTCCGAATGTGATAGCTAAGACAGCGTTGATAAAAGGAAAGATAAATAAACTTATAATTCCTAATACCATACCTGTTATGGCAAATCCCTTACCTTTTTTTACTTCTTCCATTATACTATATTACCTGCCTCTTGATATAGAAACTGAGGACCATCATACCAGCCTAAGACTAAGTGTAGGTCTACAGTTGCGCCTTCTGCAAATGCTTTTAGGTGTGCTGCCGCTGCTTCTGACCCTGCTAATCTTGAGTCATAACGCACTGGGAAAGTTAACTCCCCGATAGTAAATGTAAATGTGAGGTTACCCCAGTTATCTTCAGATACTGCACTAATGGTTACCCCTGTAAATGTGAAGTAGTGTCCTTGTAAGTGTGACAAGTCACCAGATAAGTCTGCTGTGTTACCGTCTACAACTGGTAAGTCTAACATTACTAAGTCTGCAATTTTAACTAATTCACTTGGTGACAATTGGTTCATACCTTTGTATCCGCCTCTTGTACCTTTGATTTCAACAATGTCTCCTAATGCTAAGTCGCCAATAAACTCTGCACTTGCATCGTATACGAAGATAGCTGCTGTGCCATCTGCGATAACAAATGTTTTGTGGTTTGTGATTGCAATGACTTTACCTACAACAGTCAAGAGTACTTCTGCTCCTGCTTCTGTAGCTAATGCTGTTTCAATACTTGTTGGTGCTGGTTCAGGCTTGAGTGTTTCGATGTATGCGTCAAGTCCTTCTTCATCCATCGGTAATAAAATTGTTTCGTCTGCAAGTTTACCTAAGATTTCTAGGTATTGCTCTTCTGTAAATACATCAAACTTAAATGATTCGCCTAATGGTAAACCAACCGCTCCTTGTTTTGCACCTAATGTGACTGTTTCGCCACCTTCAAAAGTTCCTTCGTTCCATTCAGTCAATGCTTGTTTTACAACAACGCCTAATGCTTTCATTGCTGATGTGATAACTGTTTCTGATTGTGCTGATTGGTCAACATCCACACCAATAACTTTAGCTCCTTCAACTTCTTCAGCTGCTGCCATTACTGAGTTACCTGCGCCACCTGCTGCTGCGTGTATCACTTCAACACCTGCATTGAACCAAGCAGTTGCTTTAGTTTTGTGGCTATCATCTGGTGCGAACCCACCTAGATATTCATAGTAGTCCATATTAAACTCAAAGTCGTCAAGTCCTAGTTCTTTTGCTGCATAGTATGCACCTGCAACATAACCTTTACCAAAGCGTACAACTGCTGGTACAGCGATACCACCCATAAATCCTAGTTCTCTATGTCCTTCCATAACTGCAGCATAACCTGCTAGGAAGCCTGACTCTTGTTCTCTAAATAATATTGATTTTGTGTTTTCAGCTACTTCAAATGTTGTGTAGTCTCCTGGGTGTGGTACACCATCAATGAGTACGAACTTAACATCTGGGTATTTCGTTTGTGCTGTATAGATAGCTGGTTCGAATAAGAACCCCGGTGTGATAATAATCTCTGCACCACCTGCAACAGCCAAGTCGATTGCTGCAACATACGCATCGTCTGATACTTCTGTTGGTTTATAATATTTATATGATACTTCTTTTAAGGTTTCTCCAGCGATTACATTATTTAATGCCCACTCTTCGATACCTTCCCAAGTACCTTGGTTAAATGATTTATCATCGATGTCACCTGCGTCGGTAATCATCGCAATCTTAAATGTTTCTTCTACGGTACAAGCTGTGATTGACACAACCCCGAATAAAGCGAGTACTGCTAATAAAAATTTCTTCATTGTTTTCTCCGTTCTATATATTAAGGGGGAGAGCAGGGAAAGGGAGGAAAACCTACTCTCATTTATATTCTTAACAAAAACCTACGATTATACAAGGTCCTCGTTAGTTTTTACTCGAACTTCCTCCTGTTCGGCTGGTAGTTTATACTTTAGAACCTGTCTCTTGTACACACTACTTGGTCTTTTATACTTAGTAAAGTCTATTTCTGGATGGTCTTTTATCAATGCTCTGATGTCATACCCACCGTCACGCTCAAACTCTAGGTTCGAATAGTTGATATGGTCATCTTTATATTTACCCCACTTCTCTGCAAAGTGTCCTTTGA
>Ga0208162_1001808_pt1 | contig 10822 bp, 19 predicted proteins | sample CB_VirMetaG_4_FD_184539 | JGI IMG/M metagenome (GOLD analysis project Ga0208162, IMG submission 184539) | Freshwater to marine saline gradient viral communities from Chesapeake Bay - CB_1508_1M Viral MetaG (SPAdes) (version 4) | ecosystem: Environmental > Aquatic > Marine > Coastal | place: USA... | reverse complement strand
CCACTTGACTTTAGGTAAGATCCGGCGGGACGAATTTGACTGTAGTCAAAATTAACAGTCTTGCCAGAATATTCACCGAATAGTTCATCTTGTAGATATTGATCGAAATAACTCGACACCAAAATACCTACAGCGTCACTCCATCCTTCAATGGTATCTGGAATAACGTATTTTTTACTACCCTCTTTCTTTGGTAAAAGGTCTGGCAGTTTTTCAATATGGTGTTTCTGTACGGAAAATCCAGTACCGCATCCACACAGAAGAAGATACATACACTCTTGGAAGAATCTTACACGGTCGCAGTATGACACAATACAATTATACATACGAGCATTGTGCTTAAAGATTGGCGATCCGCCAAACTGTAGAGCGCGCTGACTGCCAAGAACTTTTTTCTTGCGCATTTGTTCATACGCCCACTCGATCTCGGTTTTAATTTCTTCTACGTTCTCGCCCTCTTGACCTGCAACATATTTGTCGAGCATCATTTGCTTGACTCTATCTACTGCCTCGTTCCAAGTTTCTCGCCTTTTCTTTTCAGGAATCCAACGCGCATACTTACTAACAAATGTATAATCCATTAAAGATTTCAAAGACATTAAATATTCCTCATGATTGTAAAACTAAATTAATTTATTCTTCTTCTTTTTTCTGAACTATAGACAGCTCAATTCCTTCGCCTATACTGATGACCATTATATCTTTGCCATCTCTTTTTGTAAAGCTCACCTTATCTAAAATCTTTTTGACTTTATCAACATCTTCTTTTTCAATGTCATATTTGTCAAGAAGCACATCTAAAATTTTGTTGATAATCATTGGGTGACGCTCCAAGCTACCGCGTTTAATATTTCTATCAAGTCGGCTCTTTTATCTTCGTCCATAGGCGCGTCTTGCTTTCCAATAGCATTAACAATAGCGGAGTCTATATTTTCTCCAAGAGAGTCATATTTTCCCAATAGAGATGTATCAAAATGCAACACCCCGGCGAAAGTGTTTAGGTTTCTAAACTGTCCTGTAGAATCTATTATAGTATCATCTTTGCCAATTACATCAGCTAATTCCAAATAAAATGAAGAAATTAATTTCGCATCTTCTTGCGAGATTTCAATCTCAGTAATTGGTTTTACAAGCTCTTTATTTTCCAAAGATGGTTCAGTGATAGTATACACAGGCGCATTGACAATTTCAACATTATCTTTCACAAATTCGGCAGCCTTTTCACCAAAAAGTCCAACCACAATAACTACTAAAGCTAAGAATATTCTAAGGTTATCGCTCATAGTACATCCTTTGATTTTGCAAAAAGAGGAAAGACTTTGTGTACTTCTTGTTCGGCCTCGGCTAATCCATGCCTCTTGCATAATTTTTTAAGATTTTCCCAGCACTCTACAACGTCAGTGAGGCTCTCGTCACCCGGAAGAGGTGGAGGCTCTGGCTTTCCATGTACATATCTATCTAAGACTTTGCTAAATAAAACTGGCCCAATCAAAAACGCCCCAATGCCAAGCATGAACCACTGAAATACACTCAACGCACTAAATAATTCACTCATTCCTGTTCTCCAATATTATTTATAATTTCATTAATTTCCTGTTCAGTTAGCGCTGGAACAACATCCAAAAATGCCCCATAGAGTGCAGTCCTATCTTCTCTTCGCGCACGCTTTCGTATCTCTCTCTTTAATAACACCTTAAAAAGAAAAGACGGGTTTTGCAATTCTCCTTTAATGCTTTGTTTATCTTTACAGGCCCACCATAGTTTTATTAGGTTTGTAACGATAGATATTATAATACTAATAGTGATAGGGTCAATACCGTAATTTCCATTTTTTTTCTGGGCGCTCTCTGATATTCTTTCTGCTAAATTTTCTATACTCATTACCTACGTCTCCTAAATAGTCCTCTTGACCTATCTTGATTAGTTTGTACCGCTGGCTTTTCTTCGACTATTATTTCCTGTATCGGTTCTGGCTCGACCACCACTTCAGGCTCTTCCTCAATCGGAATTTTAAATTCTTCTAATATTTGTGGAATGTCTAGTAGCGTATCTGTTGACCATTCTATTTGTGGTATGTCGCCAGCAGATTTACAGGCATCGCATCCGGGACATTCTGTTTTGTGTCCATCTCCCTGTGTTATCCAGCCAGAACCATCACAGCCTTCTTCAACAACTTCTTCTGTGATGACGTTATACTCTATTATAGCATCAGCAAGTCTTGTTGCAATATAGGCTCTGTATTCTGGGTTGCTTTGCCACTCACTATTTTTTGTTTCTGCGCATCCGACAAATAAAACAAGCATAATCAAAGTCGATAGATATTTCATCTTTCTATCCTATAAAAATTTTGTAGTTCCGTAATCCGGTAATTCTCTTGCTGGAAATCCATCTACATCGCTAAATACCCAAGCTCCCTTTTGAGCCAACATACCGCTTGCATCCTTTTCTCTAATCCAAAAACTTCCATCGGGCTGTTCATGGAATTTGGGGCCACTATTCCATTTACCCCAACTATTCTGAACTAAGAATAATGTTTCTTTAAATCTTTCTTGGGTGTCGTCGCAGGCGATCCAACACATCGCGTGATTCCAGCCTTTCGATCTTGCTGCAATTCCTTTAGCATCTCTTCTACTAGAGAATCCATAACCAGAACAAACAGAAATACCGTAACCATTAGCAAGTGCATCTCGCGCCTCCTGTATAGTAGTTATAAGAGATATGGTTTTAACCTGATGTTTTCTTGCTTCTTTTGTATAAATATCAAATGGTATTTTATGTTTAGCACCAAGGCTTGAATCATATTTAGATAGATCGACAATACCGTAGTCTTTTCTTAATAAGATGCCACCATTTTCATGAACATATTTTGCAGCAGTAGAACACATCATGCCTTGCTTTTTATGTCCTCTGCTTTGGTAGATGGCTTCCGTTGCACCTCTGGCAACAAACTGCTCCATGTCTCCCTTTATATCTATCTCTACGCTTCTTGTTATGTCTATAGCGTTTCTAGTGGCGTGAGATACGCAGTCGCCAGTTGTTTGACGTTCTGACGGCCCAAAACTTGGGTCGAACTTTAATAGAGATTTAAACGGGAGAGAGAGTTTCCCTTCTCCGTCTCCCCATAAATCATAAGCAGCAGCGCCAAATAAAGGATTTTTTAATTCGCCAAGAAGTTTAGCTACTTCTTTTTTATCGCACTCAGCACCTTTAAGTCCTTCTCGGTAAGCGTTGAGTAGCTCGCGAGGCGTATTGTAGTCCATAACTCAAATCCTATTCTTGTTTTTGCGCTGCGTTATCCTTCATCCATTTGATAGCTGTATCAAGACCTACAGCAATAATTGGAACAAAAAGCGGGGTATAAAGACCAATGTCAATAACCTCTAGATTTTCCGCAAGAACGGTTAATGCTGCTGCACCACCGATAAGAGCGGCATTTTTAGCCACACCAACCAAATCTCCCCAGTTTAGCTTAAATTTCGCTGAACCCATTTCTTACTCCTTCTAAGTAAATTAAAAAACCAAAATTTCTATTGTTGTCCCTGTAGGGAAATCCTGAAAACTTTATATTCTCACCTTCCGTAGAAATCGTTTCAAAACTAAGCTCTCTAATTTTTTCAGAGCATGATTCAAGCTCTCTTAAAAAATATTCCCTTTGAGGCTCATCTATAAGCACGACCCAATCTAACCCTTTTAAATTTTTATTACCCATGATATCATGGAATATCTTGTTAGCCCATAATAGATTGCCATTTTCGTCTACTTCAAAAATTGGACTATCCACCTTATAAAAAACAGCTTTTGAGCGCTTGTCTATCATTATTTGACGCTTTTCAATTCTGTTTATAGCATCTTTAATAGAGGAGCCACCGTTTGTCATTAATTCGTTTTTTATGTGAGAAATATTCTCAATCATGTAATCGTGACTCTTGGCCATTCTTGACACAGGCTTTATTATCTTTTTCCATATTAAACCAATTAACGCTATAACCGAAGGAGCGACCAGTATTTCAACTGTTAGCTTAAATATATCTAAGGTATCCATAATGACTCCATGTAAAAATTAGGCTGGCGGCAAAGCCGCCAACCATAAAGTTTAAAATTAATTATTAACCAGTAATCGGCTTATAATTAAAGAAGTCTCCGCCAGTAGCAACGCTCAAGTCAACAAAGTCTACCTTGAGAACCAATTCGCCCGGAACATCTCTGGTTGGCTCTGCTGCGCTGTCAGCGGCTAAATCTAGCGAGTCGCCATCTGCGATATCGTACATAAAGTTGTCGATTTGAGTTGGGGCTTCAGGATTGGTTCCCGCTGCATTTAACCAAATCAATCTAGATCTGCTAACCGTACCATCTGATTTGGTTCCGGTAAGGGTGTATTCGCCAGCTCTAAACTTGCTAGCTACAGCAGCTCCGAAATCATGACGGAACTTGTGAATAGGTCTTCTTCCAGCAACCTCAGAAGCCGGAACTAGAAGACTATCAGAAGCGACTCCAGAAATACTATCTGCGATAGTTCTAACTAGATATTCGCCAGTGGAAGCATATGCAAAAGTTCCAGAAGCAAAGGCTTTCTGATTGGAAGACAAGCCATTATTCAAGACTCTTGGAAGCGCCCCTTTGTCCCAACTAACAGCATTGTCGATTAGGGAAAGCGCATTGGTTACAACGCTGCCTTCGGTTTGGTTTCCAAGAATGGTTCCACCCTGACTTTGCTGAGTGTAAGCTCCGCCAGCGGTGTTTTTTAAGTGAGAATTACCTGATGGTACAGCCATTATAAAACTCCAATATGAAATAAAAAATTATTAATTGTCTTAATGTCCAACAGGTAGTCCGATCTTATTCATATATACACAAAAAAAATTAGATCTGATTCTTTTGTTTGTAAGTTTTTATGGCTTTTGATACTCTTCTTCTGGCCGTCTCACGACTATACCCATTAGCTTCAGCTATCTCTATCATGGTCATATTATAGACGAATCTCTGAACAATGATTTCGGCATCTTCTTCTGGCAAACCGTCAACAAATTCACTCATAGATTCGGGCAGGCTCGACCTTGGGTCTACTGTGTTTTGACAGATATTCTCTGTTGCGTACTCCCTATTGAGCTTTTTAAGCTCGTTTTTACATGCAAAACTTAGCTGTTGGTATAAGTAAGATGTAAATTTAGCTCCGTGACTATTATCGTAATTCTGAACACATTTCCATAAAGTGTTTGTCTTGATCGACTCTATTTGGTCAGCATCAATAGCTCTCCTGTACCTATTACAAACGGAGTTCATAATCGCTATAACGCTACCATCATTCAAAAACTCTTTTAGGGTTTTGATCTTATCCATCTTCGCTCCTTAAAATTATACCACCATAACTGTTTTTCTTTTCTATCAATCTACTCAATTTATTCAAATACGTTGAGTCTATAGAGTTAGATACAATATATTCAATCTCTCCTTGTGGAGAAACCAGTATAGACCAGTGAGTATTCTGGCTCAATTGATCTTTCAACAACTCTACTGTATATTCTATATCGACATTTGCAAGTAGTTCTTCCTCTGTATATGCACAAATTTTAGAAAAAATCTGTTTTCTAACCTCAGAAATATCAAACATCTTTCCAACACCAATGAAAAATGTATATTTTCCACAAATTTTTAGTGCTTCTATACCCTCTATTTCATCGTTTAAGATCTGCTTAATCCTATGAGTTATCGGAAAATTAGTGTATCCAAACCAGCAATCCCATCTATCTGATGGTTTTAACATAGACTCGATAGGATATAGGCCCACGGGCGTATGTAGCGACATTGGGGCAGATATCTGAAAATCGCTAAAGGGCATACCTTCAAGCTGCGAATCATCGAAATTAGTCTGAAGTATGTCTTCCGCCTGATCTGGTAGAGATTCTGGATTCAGATATTCGTCAACCTTAGAATTCCAGCTCTCCCAAGCGATTGATTTTTTTCTCTCTGACATATCGTGCCTCACATTAAAGAAGTTGCTGTTGTCGGATCTATAACTATCCCGTCTTGATTTTCTTCATCTGTCTGATCACTATTCTTAATATTGGATATTGCATACGATAAAGTTTCTATATTTTCTATCATCTTTAGTTCTTCTGGAGATGATGGTTGAGACTTCATGTCGTTAATAACGCCTAGCGGTAAAATCTCTTCACCTAAAGCTGTCAGCACGCTAGCCATTCCTGTGATTCCTGCCTGATCTTTTGTCCAGTCATAGTGAAAGGAAAGACCGCCATCTGAATCACAAGTAATTATAAACTGAGCGACTACATTTTTATTATTTAAAGGTTGATCTTGATCTTCTGGCGATGGCTGACTTGTAAAATTCATCTAAAAATATGCCTTTACTTTCTAATGTTGCCTCTTCCTTAAACTCTCCAAACTTTAACATTCCGCCAACAAAAGGCGTATAACATATATACACAACTTCTGCCTCGTTTATATCTATAACCCTAAAGTCCTGAAGCTCCTTTTTGCAGAAATTAAAGTCTAGATGTAAATGCTTTTCCCATATTTCCTTAATCGTTTTTTTCTCATCTGGGCCAGCAATATACTTAGTTGGAAGTTTTCCTGAATTTAAAAGGATTTCTACCTTTGGTATTTGGGCGCTTAGATTTTTGCATCTAGCCACGATTAAAGTTACTCTAATCTTCATTTTTTTCTTCTGTCTTGATTAATTGATTTTTAACATTTTGAAGAGCCTGCATCTTAATCGTAGCTATTGCAAACTCTTCTAGTCCACGCTCCAATTTCTGTAAACCTTCTTCACCGCCCCTACTGGCTCCATCATTTATAATTAAGGCTGATTCGTTTATTAAGTGTTTTAGTTTAGACTCTGCACAGTTTAAAACTTCAATTTCTCTTTTCATAATCTTATATCATCTCCCCGTTTAATCATTACCATTATTTTATCCATTCACAGCCTCCAATAATTTATCAACAGTATTATTCCAAGAAAACTTACTAGCAGTTTCTACACCGCTATTGTTCACGTCAAGCAGACCATCCTGCTTTAGCTTGTGGACATCTCTCATATATTCTATCACAACATCCTTCTGGTTGCAAGACAATTCTGCCCAAAATCCTTTTTTACCATCAAAGAACACTCCATCAAAAGCCGTTTCTAAATCTTCTATGTTTACGAGTCGTGAGTTTACGGGAGAACAGAATTCTGTATGTGCTGAATAGTTGGTGGCTATAACATGCTTACCGCACGCCATCATTTCTAGCAACTCAAGATTCCAGCCCTCTGCCCGCGCGGGAAACACCCCGCAGTCAACCATATTCATAAGTCTGGCTACATCTTCGTGTCGCCGCTGTCTCGGAATTAGTCGGATCTTATCGCCAAGTCCCGACGTTTTATAAAGTTTTTCCCAATGCTCTTTTTGTTCTGGTTTTAAAAATGGATTCTCGCACATCATCCACAGTTCTACATTATCATCTTTTGTAAACGCTCTGTTGAAACATTCTCCTAAAATATCGTGACCTTTTCGTTTTTCCCATTTGCCACAATTAAAAAAGATTGTTTTATCAGGATTAGAAACCTTGTTAGGATAGAATATTTCAGTGTCTACACCAAGCGGAACAACGTTAGCTTTGATTCCTGTTTGATTATCGACGATTTCAGAAGCCCATTTAGAGCAAACCATCAACTCGTCACAATGATGAAGGCTTATTCTTTCTCTTTGGCCAAACTCGGTCAACTCAAATATTGGAAATCCTAAATGCTTCCCCTTACCAACCCTCTGAAATAAGTCATGCTGATGCCAAATTTTTACATGCGGCCTATTTAGTTTTAAGCTTGATATGTTGCTTATAGCCTTAGCTATAAAATCGTCTGTTTGATCTGGATTTCCTATTGGATATAAAGAAACCGAATCATCTCTAGCAAAAAGCTCTTTTAATATATTGTATCCGGCAACACCATAACCAAGAGTATTGATTGGTGCCTGTAGGTTTATCATAAAATTTTTCCAATCTCAAAAAATATTTGTCCAAAAATAACAGCTACAGAATCCAGATATAAATCCTAGAACACATAAAAATCCTGCTATCGAAATATCAACCTTTGTATCTCTGGCTGCCATCTTGTATTTAGGTATGTGTTTTTTGTTCATGCCGGATCTTATAAAAGCGTTTACAATACTGGAGTTAGGAAATAGTAAAGGTGTCACATCGCCTATTTCATTCTCTACGAATATTAGATTATAGCCATTTTTATCACTTCCAACCCTATAAATTTTAGCGGCAGACACATTATTAATCATGACACACCCATACCTTTATGTTACCACTTTTTACAAGACCAATATCTAGCTTTCCATTTTGGGCCGGGAGCGGTATCGCACTTATGACGCGCTCTAAAACTTCTTCTTCGTGCCGGATCGTCTTTCTTGATCTCCATATTGGGATCTCCAAAGCGCACAATAACAACTTTACCGCTTCCATTTTTAGTATAAACCGCGAACTTTTTTGGCCCATCTGGGGTTCGGAATGGTTTATTCAGGCTCACTTTACGACCTTGGTATTCTGCGGACTGAGCCTTTTTCCAAGCCTCTGGATCTGGACGATCCTTATCTCCACGTTTTGCTGGCTTGTAGTCTTTTCCTTCTCTCTCTTTCTTTCGTCTTATATTCTCCCACAATCCGGGACGTTCGGCGGCCACATCCCATTGTAGCACCTCTTCGCCCTCTACTTCTTCGTACTCTGCTTCTGCCGGAACGTAGAAGTTATCTTCATTCAACTCTTCCGTATATCCAAACGTGTCAAAATTATACTTGAAATCCGCAGAAGCCATTTCGTTCATGCCTTCGCAAGCCTTTGATAGACATACGGCAACCCTTTGTTGTGAATCTTTGTACTCTTCTTTCATTTTGTTATCGGACATACATCTTGACACAAACTGTTGACGATCTTCGTCGTCTCTTCTTGATGGAATAGGCATTTTATCTCCTGAACGGTTCTAGTTTTGGGAATAATTTATATCTAATATCTTGCCAGATAGCGCCAGTGATTACCATTGACGCTTCATTATCTGACGGATAGTGAACACCCTGTAGACAGCGAGCATAACCAGCATCGCCAACCTTTGAGAAAAATTCTCCAGAGTATTCTGGGTATATATCTGCTAGTAGGTAAGCGCCCATAGCTGTATAAGCGGTATGACCAGACGGATATGCTGGAGTTTGATGTGTTTTTGTTTCTAAAACATTAATGGTCAAACCATAATATTTTGCAAGTTGTTCTGGTCTCGGCCTATTAAACTTATGTTTAAGATTCATAATTACGGGTTTAGTAATTTTCCAAACCTTATCAAATTCTTTCGTGGGCATTTTTAGATTGTGCCGCCTGAGTATACTGTTGTATAAATCAAGCGGCTCTTCATCTACAAGATAAACTAAATTCTTCTGATCTATGGTTAGATTGGCAGTTATATCCGCTAAATAATTTAATTCTTTTTTGGTTTCTTCAGAATTATTTTTCGGAGGCTCTGGTAAAATGTTTTTCCAGTCAATCGTTATAGACTTAGAAACTTTCCAAGTTTGTGGATTGTCTGTATAAACAACCGTATCTATTCTTTCTGCTAAAGATTTGTTTATCTTTGATATAATATTCATTATCTGTGATGTCTATGATAGTAGGGGGTAAATGGGGCGCGACCATAAAATCCGGCACTAATACCAAATCTTACATGACGACGATCTGGACTTACCGCAGTTCGTCCAATGTTTAAGCTGAATCCGCTTGGTAGCCATTGAATATGCGGTCTGTATCCAACGGGGTTTCTGCTGTAGTATTGATGATATAGCGGTCTGTGATACTGTTTAGCGCCATGATGCTCTGAGCCGCGAACATGTGGTGGCGGGTGATGCGCGCGCTCACCGTGTTCTACCTGCGGCCTTTGTGGTCTTTGTGGTTTCTTATCGTCTGCCAACGCGATTGTAGATGTTAAAAACAAAACTGTCAAGATTAAATTTCTCATAATACTAAATCCTTAATAATTTTACCATTGTTAGCTATTCTCATTGGGCGACCATTTTTAGCAGTATAGCTTTTTTCTGTGTCGATACCTAATGAATGGCACACTGTCATCATTATATCTTCTGCTGAATATGGTTCTCCGCTTTCTATTTCTGTTCCGTCTGACGATGAGGAACCAACAACTTGACCTCCTTTAAGCAGTCCGCCTGAAACAAATGCCGACCAAATCTTTGCCCAATGATCTCGTCCAGCGTTCTGGTTGATCCTTGGCGTTCTACCAAACTCACCCATCATAACTATAGCAACATTATCCCACATGTCAAGACGCTTTAAGTCCAATATCAGACTAGAAACAACCTTGTCTACTTCTGGAAGTTTTGTTGATAGGGTTTCGTGAGTGTTTTGATGCAAGTCCCAACCCCCAAAGCCGACCTCTACAAAAGGAACTCCACGCTGAATCAATCTTCTTGCCATCAGCGCGCTCCTTCCAAATGCCGTATCGCCATAAGCGTCAATGACATTTTGAGGTTCGTCAGTAGGTTTTAACGCCTTCATCTGGGGTGAGGTATTGGTCAAAATTGTTTTTTCAATCATTTGTTGATGATATTTTGCCATATCACTGTTTGTTCTTTTTGTGAATCCAGTTTCAATAGCCGCAAGCGCCATGAGTCTTTGGTTATCTACCTTATCTCCAAGGTTTCTGACCTGACCATTAGAACTTACAACAAAGGGATTCCAAGACGCTCCAAGGAACCCACCACCTAGACTTCCTGTATTAACAGAAAAGAATGGCGGTATTTCTAGGTAATCTCGTCCTTGAGAA
>Ga0208162_1001806_pt1 | contig 10833 bp, 13 predicted proteins | sample CB_VirMetaG_4_FD_184539 | JGI IMG/M metagenome (GOLD analysis project Ga0208162, IMG submission 184539) | Freshwater to marine saline gradient viral communities from Chesapeake Bay - CB_1508_1M Viral MetaG (SPAdes) (version 4) | ecosystem: Environmental > Aquatic > Marine > Coastal | place: USA... | reverse complement strand
AACATTAGCAGGATTAAAAATAGCATACGCGAATATCAGGAATTTATCGGAAGTATTTTTAATGAATAACCTAGTGTCCCCCGCGTCAATGTCCGAATTCGATGATCGCCAAGCATAGGCTCTACCATTTGCTGAGGCGTGTTCCAGTTCTGTCTCAACAATCGCCCTAACCTCTAGCTCCCCATCTTGGGTGGCCATAATCTGAGTCTCGTTTCCTGATTTATTAACACCTTTGACAACAAAATAAGTCATCTTTTACACTCCAAACCATTGGTTTTCATCTACAAAGAACTTTAATCTAACAGAGTTGCCCTTTTTGTATATGATTAGGCAATCTTTGTCATTTATCTTCCTACCGTTGCCCAGTATATCAATTCTCTTGTTGCCACCGTTTCTAACAATGACCTCGGAATTAACCTCAGGATAAAGGGGTAGGGTTATGGGTGCCCCATTTTTAGCATTTACCCAATCCCAGTTATTCGCGGTATAGTTAGAATTCACCGGTACAGCGTTAAACACTCTAAACGGTGAATCGAAGTGATAGTGTACCTCTTCAATATTTGTATGGTGGTTTAACTCAATATTTTCTTGAATTGGGTCGTCAATAATCCAGGGGTAAGTCTCTCTAGTCCCAGTTTCGGCTACTTCATCCGTAGTGCCGCCAGTCCTCTGTCTTAGCTGGTCTACCGTCCTAATGAGCCTTTCGAAAAACTCTCTATGATCCTTCCGAGCTAGGAAGTCTTTAGGAATAGGAACTAAAAGAGGGTCTACTATCACCAGCCAGCCTCCTTAAGATCTACCGAGGCAGAATGTATAGATATAAAATTAGGGTCACTCACTCTGACTCTAAGAATAAGATCATAAAACCCTTTCATATTGTACCACTCGACCCTTCGTACACTCTCACCCTCGCGGCCTATTTTAATCCAATCCTCGTTTGAAAATGACCGTCCACCGTCAATAGAGCACGAAACCATGATCTCGGGGTCTGGTTGGTCGCTATTGCCGACCCCTGTCTCCATCATAAATTCCGCCCGAGACATTAAGAGTCTTTTACCCGGAGATCCTAAGCCTAAACCGTTAATAGGTGCCGAGTCTCTTTGTCTAATTATCGTAGACCCATTGGAGGTATAAGTGTCTGTGTCCCACTCATAAACATCACCAGAGTCATAATCACAAATAAGATGCTTTCCGTAGGCGTACACGTACCCGTTCATAAGGTGTCTTGGGAGGTCCGGTGTAGTTCCTGTTGAAAGCCTTATCCACTCCCCTGTGGCCTCTGAGTAAGCCAGGGTAAGGCTCGAAGTAGGTAGTTGGACTATGTAAAAGTGTTGCCCATCCAGTTGGATTACATACCCTTGTGCATCTGAGGTTACAGCTTCTCTAAGTTCTTTACATATTGCACTCGGAGTAACACTCTCGGGCTGGTAGGCACTCACTCTATAAACCGCGTTATCACTGCCTAGGAAGTAAAGGTATTCGTCTGAATTAGCCATCGAGAATGGACTGGCCACGCCTACTTCAGTGGTGCTTTGTTGGATTCTATCAAAAGGGGGTGATCCCTCGCCTGAGTTGTACCAAATCTCTAGGGAAGTCTCTCCGCCAATATAAACCCGCTCGTTAAAAGCGTAAATCTGTACAATGTCGTCAGGGTAGCTCTCGGCTGTGGCGTAATTTAGTCCATCGACACTAGTAGGATCGCCGGCATCAGAAACCCCGAACCTCTGGTCTGTGCCTTGGTAGATAAACTGGTTATTAATGTAACAAAGGGTTTGGGCGTTCTCGAGGTCTGAATCCGTTATCTCTATAACTGAAGTTGTATATAAATACGTCTTTAATCCGTTTCTTATTACTAAATTAGTTCCGTCTGTAGCCAGTGAACATCTATCCGTTCCCGGTATAGTTCCCTTACTGGTTCGAGTACCGTTTGAGTCTATTTCTATGAGGTCTTGATCTACGATTAAATGTAAAAGATCATTGTGCAAAATCATGCCCCGAGTCGTACCAGAAGGGCCAGCGGAGAACATCTTTTCTCCTGGCCATGGAAGCAAGGCTGTAGGCGTTCTGCCACTCTGCTGTGCGTCTACATATAAATTTATTGAAGACTGAGAAGACCAAAGCCTGGATCTTGAGTTGTTCTCACCACCAACAAAATTAACTGGAATAGTTTTCAAGGTGTCGGTCCTTCACTCTTTTGACTCGGTGCAGCCCCGTATCGGCCTCTATTCTCTTGTTTTTGTGCGTCTATAAGCTTCTGCTCGAATAGCCCATCATAGTAACCCGATGTATTTTCATCTCTAGCCCATCTATGAAGCTCTGAGAGGCTCCCATACAAGTATAACTCAGGATAGTTAGTTAGTACGTCATTAGTAGTGTTAGAGGTCGTCAAAGGGGTTAAAGTCCGGTAGTAGCTCATTTCTAAGGTATAACCGGAGTCAGGAACGCGGTCGAACTCTATTTGTGATGTAATCGTGTAGTATTTAGGCCGACCGGAGGCATTAGATACCTTCATTGCCTCTGGTGCTTTGTAGTGGATCTCAAAGTTAGTATTTCCCGTTATGGTTAATCGTCTCATTTGAAGAAAGCCAGTAGGAAGGGCCAGGAACCTATCCGCAGTCGGAGCCGTTGCCGTGGCTCGTTCTTCATTTGTTCTCAATTTTAACCGCGCATCAATACGGCTCTCCGCTATGTCTATGAAGTCATCAATAACATCTGAAACATCATTTCTATGAGAAAAATTCTGTATAGCCGTTTTTAAATTAGCGTAACTATCAAGAGCCATGCTTAATACCTATTGTGTGTAATTCGTAACAGGGTAAATATTTTCTGTTCTCGTGAATCACCGCGAGGGCGTTGTCTCCGTCCGGGTTCTTCTCAAGGTCTATAAACTCGCCTTGAGTAAATGTGCTTAAATGTGGCCTAGTAAGTTCTAGGTCAAATAGTAACTTAAGTCCCGGAAACGTGAATCTCCAATAGTCGTCAGGGTACTTGTGGTATCGTTGAATCCAAGGGGTTGAGACGTATATTTTACCGCCAGGCTCCAAAAGGTCTGTAAGTGTTTGGGCCACTTTCCAAGGGTTTTTAACGTGTTCTAATATTGAGCAGCATATTATGAAATTAAACTTACCTAAATCCCCCGGACCCTGGGTTAAGTCATGGACCACATCCACATTCTTACCCGGCTCTAAGTCTAGGCCGGTATATTCGCAGTTAAAAAGTGATCTGAAATCCTGGGTGTTCCCGTAGTCCTTAGATCCTACTTCTAGAACTGGTCCCTTAAACTCATGCTCTACGTTCTTTAAGTATATGAGTTGGTTTATATGCCCCATGTAAAGCTCTCTCCCATAATTTCCCTATTTGCTCAATAGTATAATTCTTTGATATGTACTCTTGACCCTTCCGTGTCATCTCTAACGCTTTCTTAGGGTTTTTTAAATACCATTCTATCCCGTCTGCAAGGTCTCCTATCCAACAAAAGTCTTCAAACTCATCGTATGCTGGCATGGGCTCACAAATAACAAAACACCCCGAATACATGGCCTCTAATAGTCTGTTAGCGCTTTTCGCTTTCTTCTCTCCGACCGGGATTAGTACATATCCGGCCTTTTCAAAACCTTTTTTAAGGTTAGCTTTACTCCAGGGAGTCACAAAAGGGGCGAACGGCTCAGAAATAACTTGAATGTTACTAGGAAGCCTCCCAGCGTACCTAGTTAAGGGTTTGAAGTTCCACTTATTGCCAAACCATAGACCGCTCTCAGAGAAGTGTGCAGGCTGTCTGTCGCTCTCCACTGGGTCAGGTATAACTAGAGAATCTCGCCCGGTCTCCCTTTTTATGATCTTGCTCATCTCTTCTGAGTTACACGTAACAAAGTCTGCCTCTTTGCAGTGTTTTACATAGTGGTCTCTGTGGGTTTTAAAATGGTCATCACAGACATCAAAAATGTAGCTTTTACCCTTCTTAGAAAAGTCCTCGGGCCATTGGTGCTTCATCGTCACCACTACATCGTCACCCATCTTCCACCCTTTTTTGTAAAGGTGTCTAGCAGGCATAATACAACGGTATCTACCAGAGGCCACCTTATCATCCGGGCCAATAAAACTAACTCCGAACAATGACATAAAAGCCTCCCGGAGTGTGACTAAAAGAGTGAACTTTGAACCTATCCCAGAACTTCGGTAGCCACCACTTATAGTCCTCTTGGGTTAAGTGAGCGTTTCTACCATCAGAGAGTGTTTTAATAGCCGGTCCTGTGTGTACTGTGAATAACCCTGTGTGTAGGGTAAGTTCCTTTAGGTCATCCAGAACATTGTCTAGTAAGTCAGGCTCAATGTGCTCTAAAACGTCAATACATGTTACGAATTGCCTAGGGCTCGGACGTTCTGAAAACTCTTCCCGCCCTGGGTCGTACATTTCCAAAACCATCTCGTGCTCTGGCTGGATGTTCTGTGCGAGCCTTCCTTTTCCGCACCCATAATCAAGCATGTCACTTGGTTTTAACTTGTTTATAAGCGTAGTCACTAAAGGGGCATAACTTACCGAGGCCACCCCGTAATCTGGATTCTCGTGTAGTTTCTCTTGCTCCCTCCGGTACTCCTCGCTAATCAGCATGTAGCATTCTCTCCATTTCTTGGAACCACTCCTTTGACCACTCTTGATTCTCGTACCCCTTAAAACACGGAGTCCCTAACGTGTAGTGAATTATCCTTGCCCCTGGGTGCTCTGGGTACTCTCCGACAAGATGGTTATAGGATCTAGGAATCTCGCCAACCCTTTGAGCCCACTCAAACTGATGAAGGTATTTCCCTGACGCGGTGTTAACTACCTCGGGAGTTAGTCTTTTTACGGGTTGTCTCCAATTGTTGAAAACCATAAGACTAGACCAGTTCTTTTTAGGGTATGCGTGCTGCTTATTGCCAAGGAACTTGTCAGAATCCTTTGGGGTGTAGTCATGTTTAACTACCGCTACATCATTAAATCCCACATAGTCTAAAAGCTCGTAAATGTCACACCGGACCAACATGTCGCAGTCCATAAAAACACTGTGCCCCTTATAACCAGACAGGTAGGGCGTTAGGAATCGCGAAAAGCTGAACTCTGTCGAACCGTCTTCCATCCCCCGAGTGAATTCAGGGATATTTCTCCTGTTTATTGGGATAAACTCAACCGGCCCCGACGAATGCCTCATTATACTGTTGGTAAGAACGTGGTACGCTACTGTTTCCCTTTTGTCGAACCCTATACATATCCGCATTAATATCCCCCGCTATTTTCCTTACGTTTTCCTTAAAATTCCCCCTGTGTAGTTTAACACTCTTATACCATGGGAATGTATCGCCTGAATTATGGTATCTATACCCGCAATACTCAGGGACAAGAACGTCACAAGGCACGCCAAGAGCCCCAGCGAAGTAAACAACAGTAGTGCAAACAGTAATAACCCGGTCCAGGTTAGCAATGATCGCCAAAAGTTCTTCAAGGTCGGAGCCCTTTTTAACCCCTCTCGCCCAATACTTAATGTCATGTTTTTTTAACTCGTCCTCGTCTACTTTTTTGTAATCGAGGTTAATTAGGTTATTACCGAATAAGGGTGAGAATGTGTCTAAATTGGTGCTTCTGTACTTCTCCCTAGTCTCCTTCCCGCCCCCGAACATCGAGAACCCTATTCTCGGACCCTCTCCCATGATGGAATCCCACATCTTAACCCTTTCTGGGTCGGGTTTAAGGTAGGGCTTACCGGGGAAATCAGAGTCTTTCTTTCTAAAAAAATGGGGCAATTGACCTATTGCAATTTGATAGTCGAACTGGTCCCCGTCTTGGATCTCTAGGGTGTCTTTGAACCTGTGGCCATAGACCGAATAGGGGAAAGATCTTTTAAATATACTCTCTAGCCTGCGGTCACAGTCTAGGACTATCTTATTTGTCTTAGAAAGGTCTTCTAGGCATGAGGCGAACATTATCTCATCCCCGACACCTTGCTCCCCATAGACCAATACAGTTCCTTCCTGACCTTCCCAGTTAGGAACCCCGTAGTCCTTGGCCTCTCGATTCTTAACTCCGATGGTCTCGTAATACTCCTTCCACCCTGACCAGTCCCGCATCATGATCTTTGCAAGACCTTTGTTGTGTAGTGCTGACCGCATGTTAGGGTCTATTTTCAAAGCCTGGTCACATAGAGATACACACTGCTTAGGTCGTCCGGTATGGAGGTATAAGAGCGCTTTATTAGCTATTGCGGAGTTATTCTTATTATCTAGCTGGTAGGCCTTGGTGAATAATTTAATGGCCTTCTCGGGGTTGGACTCTTCTAAGCACATTCCCATGTTTGACCAAATCTCAGACCTATTAGGCCTCATCTGGGCGCATCTCTGGTATATGTGATAAGCCAAACCCGTTTTGTTGGCCTGCATCATTATGTAGGCACTCATAAAAAGGGCTATTTCAGCCTCTTCCGTGTCTGGGTCTTCGTCCAGAATGTCGTTTAATATTCTTAACGCTTCATCCGGTCTATCATTCGCCAAGCCCTTAGCTTTTAAAATCCTTTCATTCATATTCGGTTGACTGTCCTTAGATATTTATAGTCTGGACTAGAAAGTAGCTTCTCGATCCTTGGTAGGTCTTCTTTTTTATTCCAGTCTATGCCGTACTTGTTTTTCCACTCCATTAATACAGTGTTTGGTACTCGCGCAAAATGGTAATAGTCAGACTTAATACCCCGTTGTTTAAGCTCTGGGTACGTCTGGCACGCCTTGTTGAATTTTATAATACTTGAGCAATCTTGTACGGTTTGGATCTTAAACTTACCGTTCCCGTCACCCTCGAAAACCTCTTTAGTCTTCGTGTAGGGATCGTATGAAAGTAATTTACCCATAAATACCTCAAAAGGGGGCCGAAGCCCCCTAAGTTTAGCTAGTTAAAAGGTCGGTAATTTTTCCGCTCGATGCCTCGTTCTTAACACAGAGAGTGTATTCGACAAGCATCTGACGCTTTTCAGAGTCACCAGTTTTGGCCAGTTCATTGAGTTCCATCGGACGCAAGTAATTAACACTGAAATAGTCCATATCAAGAACAAACGCGGTCTGGTCCCTTTGGAATCTATTAGGAACCAATTTTAGTATTCCAAAATTACTTTTGTAGAAATCGACCGCACCGATCAACGTCACATCCTGTCGAGCGTTAGCGTCAGTCTGTAAAGTTGAAATACCAGAGAAACCACTGACCACTGTTCGGTTATGTGGACCGACCATGATTACTGTAGGATCACCGCCCGCACTCCAACACTCTTTAATTACTGCATCTAAGGAGGCTTTCTCAAAAGTACCAGCGGTTGAGGCGTCAGTAGGTCCAACAGTTGGGATCAAAGGGTCACCAGAAGCGCCCGGAGTAGTTGCACCACTCGCTGATACACCGTCTGAAGTCTTGTTAGTGGATAACCAAGCCTCTAAGGATGCCAAGGCCCGACCAGTACCGACACCACCAGCAGAGGCCACCTGTGGAGCCGCACCAGAGCCACCAGTAAGGGTAGCTTCCATATCCCGCTTGATCTCTTTACCGCGCTTAGCCACTTCGTAAGCCAATTGATCGGCTCGCCCTGCTTGGTCAATTGCTCGTGCAGTACCTGAGACGATAACTGTCTTTTGGGAAATCTGGCAGTAGTTCGCTACTCGGGAAACTGGCGAGTGTGTTAGTGCTGTTGGATCATCACCCTCAAGCGCAATGTTACTAGACGCTGCATCTAATGAGTCAGTTAACCATTCATTTAATACCGCGTTAGCCGTTCCTCGGCCTATGCCGTTCATAAATGGAGTGTCTGTGGGTGAAATATCATAAATCATATCCATGAGGTCTTCACGATTCCCCTCGGTACTATATTGTGTAACTGTATTAGTTGGTAAAGTCATAACTCTTCCTCATAAGCCTAAAAAATCTTTAAATGCCGCCTGAGCATCTGACCTAGTGCCTGTTTTCTTGAGCCTGTCTCTCGCTGTAGACTTCTTCTGAGGTACTGGCTCACCTCCACCGGCTCTCTGACTTCTCGGCGGCTGTCGCTCCCGTTTGGATTCTAAAGGTTTGGATTTTAGTTCGTCATAAAGTGAAGCCTTTCGGATAAGTTGAATAAGCCTGTGATCGTAGATAGCTCCCATGTCCTGATCACTAAACCCTGCTTGTGATAAGGTTTTGGACATTTTCTTTAGATCGTCGTTCATTTTATTCTCGTCAAGCCATTCGGGGACTACCTCTTTCCACTTCGCCCTCTCGGCCTGCATTAATTGCTCTTGTTTTTGTTTGAACTCTTTTTCAAGCTTTTCCTTGTGACCCTTAACCTTGCTTAACTTATTGTCGAACTTAGTCCTCTGCCTGTAGTATTCCTCCGGGTCAGACTCTTGAAGCTCCTTCATTTCATCAGAATCTAAAAACTGCGCCTCCCCGTAGAGAAGGGATTCTATTTCTTGGAGTTGAGACGCAATCTCCGCCTCTTTAGCTTCTAAAGCCTTTCGTTTTTCCGCGACTTCTGTAGTTTTCTTGCGATAATCTGCCTCCATCATTAACCCCTTAGGGATTAAATCAAGATCCACACCATCCGTAAGAACCTCAAACTCAACATCGCGGTCATTAAGTTTCGCTTTCACTCGTCGAGATTCTGCTTGCGTGTCGCTCTTTGGCGTTTCCGCTTCCTCTGTCTTAGCTTCTACAGGCGCTTCCGCCTTTGCTTCGGTTGGCTCATTGGCTCCGAGAAATGACCGTAAACGGTCGTGAATGGCTCCCTGTGGGTTGGCCATAAATCCTCCTATCGAATCATCCGTTTAATTGCTATGTCGTTAATCTGTTCAACCTGTCCAGTCTTAATGTGCTTTTCTAGGACTCTTTCGAAGCAATCCACTGACCTAAGCATATAGTACATGTCGTCTCTTAGGTCGCTTTGGTCATGACTACTATTGCGAATATTGTTAATACAAGCGGTCCTAATATCATTAATGGCATCCTTTATAAAAGAATTATCCAATGTTGCCTTGGCTTTATCTGCTCTCTGTTCGGGTGTCATATCAAATCCAATGCCGCCATCAGGCGGTCCACAAAGTTCCTTTTATCGTCATAGGCAACCTTATCTAACCATGAGGTAACACCACCTAATAAATCATCAAAAACTATATCATCATGCCTATCTATAAATTCACTTACTGTTGCTATCTTTTCTCGTCCTGGGGCTGGTCCTTGTATTGAGCCGGTTACACTTGCGTTCGCATCGTTCCCCCCTAATGCTCCTAAGCCTATGGCGGCTGGGGCTGCTGAGGCTAACAGGCTGGGGCTGTCTATGGCGTCTGGGTTAAATGCTGCATTAGTTGAGCGTATATTTTTGGGATCGAACACAACAGCCTCCCTTACCACCCCTCTATCCATTACCATAACGCCATCATGCCCAAGTTTTTTTAAGCCATCCGTAAGTTCTTTTCTTGTTTTAGCTCCTGGCACCATTGCCCACAAGTCGCCATCACCAAAAGCCTTTTTAACATACACTGGGTTTTTTAGCCTTAGCATTCCTTTTAATACTTGAGAATCCCCACCAGCCGCCTTTGCGTATTTTTCTGCTAAGTCGTATATTTGCGTTAAATATACCCCTTCTCCATAATCACCCGTAAAATTCTTGCCATACATGGACAAATCAAACTCATCAAAATCAGACCCAGTCCCGTGATAAAAAGTTTTAGAGGCATCAAATCCCTGCTCCTTAGCCCTTGCCATTCTAGCCGCCTCGGACATGTCCAAATTCTTAATGCTGGACTCAATAGCATCATCAGACATAGTGCCTGGGAACTTAATCTTACCCAATCCCTTTACCAAAACAGTTTTAAACGGCACGGTTTATTCTCCCTGTCGCCTCATCATAAACGTATAATATCTCGTCCTCGTTTATGTCTCTTCCTGTCTCGGCCTCTTTCTGCGCTATGTCTGAACTTATCTTGGTTAACTCCATAGCCATTTTATCGTCATGCTGGGTCTGTTCTTGCTGGGCCTTAAGTAGGTCAAACTGGGCCTTGGTTTGGATCTTAAGGATTTCTCGCTCAGTCGTGGCCTGTTGTTTGATCTGTTCGGCCTCTGCCAGCATGTTCTGACTCTGGGCCTGTAAAGCTTGGTTTTCCCTGGTTAGCTTCTCAATCTCAGCGATTAGAAGTTGTTGAGGTACTTCTGGGTCATTGAAAAACAACTCGGGCTCTTTAAGTCCCACTTCCTTGATTAAGCGAGAATAGGCGTTGTAGAGTTTCTTCATATCTACAATAGGAGCACCCAACTGGATTAGCTCTTTCATTTGTTGGATAAGAAAAGAAATATTGCCTATTTTCTCTTGACGATCCCCTGAGCCTATCCCTACGTCAATAGAGCAGTTAGTTTTATACTTCCACTGGGTAGGGTCGATCTGACGAGTTTCCCCGTATAGCCTTATCTGAACGGCCTCGTCTTGATACTTGCTAGCTAATGCCGCGATCTTCTCGAAGATGTGTTTCACCGCTGTATCAGCAGCTATCCGCGCTATAAGCTCTATTCTTTGTTGTGCTGAGTCTCTTTGACCTGCGAATGCCGTGGCCGTTTTATTAAGGATCTCTGTGTCTACACCTTGCGAGTATCTAGTAACCCCTGTTCGAACCTCTCGCATAGTGTCCGTGTATTCGATGGATTGTAGAATCTGAGGTGTTTGGTTATCTGTGGGAAGTGGCATGACTGAGTCACCAATCGGACCCATTCCGTCAATCCTAACAACACCACCCGGCCTAGGTGTTAAGAGGTCGTCTAGCTCTACCCGCTCATTGACCACCATTCGATTGAAGTTAGTCGCGTAA
>Ga0208162_1001803_pt1 | contig 10844 bp, 15 predicted proteins | sample CB_VirMetaG_4_FD_184539 | JGI IMG/M metagenome (GOLD analysis project Ga0208162, IMG submission 184539) | Freshwater to marine saline gradient viral communities from Chesapeake Bay - CB_1508_1M Viral MetaG (SPAdes) (version 4) | ecosystem: Environmental > Aquatic > Marine > Coastal | place: USA... | reverse complement strand
CTATTGTCGTTATATGCTAATAGCTTATCTTCTTTTACTGCCCAATTACCATTTCCTAATTTTACTGCCATTTTATATAACTGTATAGTTGTTTGCTTCTGCTAATAGTCTAAAAGATTCGTAACCCTCACCTGTTAGTCTTTCGAGTAAATCATTACTTAATGCTTCTTTAAATACTGCTACGCATTTTACATCTCCATAGAAGTCATTACTGCCATCTCCCAAATCAAATGCAAGTTCTTTAAGTCCTGTTGGTGCAGTACCACTCGTATCCGAAGCTACTTGTGTGCCGTTTACAAATAATCTAAAGTCATTTTCTTTGTACAATAACGCTATTTTATTAAAGTCTAAAACATCATAGTCATCAGTAAAAATAGATGCTTGAGTTACAGACGATGTTCTTGCATTATATTGTATTCTATCATCAGTTGTAGCTAATCTAAGTTCAATTCTATTTGCATCTGTGCTATCACTTATACTTATAGACCTATTTGTACTGTCATTAGCCAAAGCTGCAATCTCTGCATATAGCACACCCTCACTATCATTAAACAAGTCAGCATTACCGCTATTGTTTGCTATGTCAGCAGAGCGAGTTACTGTTGAACCGCTTGTTGGTATGTAACTTGTGGCGTATGATAAATCTTCCATTTGAGCACCCCATAAAACTACTTCCGATAATGTTGTACTCGCAAGTCTAAAATCTACTGCATAAAAATGATTTAAACCCGAGTGGGCAAGGTCAAATCTTTGCCATTGTGTTGTTAAGGTAAAAATGTTACCTGTATCTGTATTGTGATTTAATAATTGTATTGTACCTGTACCACTAACAGTTCTTGCCCATATTGATTTATGTCTGTTTACAGGAGAAATTGAACTACCTAAAATAACCAAATGTGCATCACTTCCATTTTCTGTAACTTTATAAGCAGTATTAGTGCCATCAGGTGCAGTATAGCCACTTTCTATAAGCACATCTTCTTTCCTCCAAATAGATTGACTGAAATCTTCACTATAAGTTATTACGTTTGTTGACTGTGGCTCTAATAACAAACTGCCTGTACCATCTGTATAATCTATTCTTGGTAAGTCGGTATCGTCTGTTATTTCTATTACTGATATGTCAGTTATTTCAGCATCTCCATTATTAGGGTGTGAATATAACCTTAAAACACTTCCATTTGCACTTTTTACTGTAAATATAGAATCAGCACCCGTTTGAATTTGTGCACCTTGTTCAACATCATAAAAAGCACCAACAAGACTTACAACTCCTGAGTTTACAGTTGCTGTTAATTTATATTTTTTGTTTATCTCTAAAGCACCTGATTGTGTTATATATCCTGCATTACCCGACGAATCAAATAAAGCTACGCCATTTCCTATACTCCACCCTGTACCAAACGACCAATTCTGTCCGACCTCTTTTACTGATACGTTGTCTATTGAGCCTGTATATCCATCTCCCACAAATTCGAAACCACCATTTATAGATACAGTAGGTTTCATATAAAAAGTATAACTACCATCAGCAGTAATATAACTTGTATAAGTGCCTGCATCAGCAGTTGTAACAAGTCTAAATCTACCACTATCAACAGTTGCATTAAAAGTTACTTTATATATCTTGTTATTTGTTACAACGCTATTTTGTTTAAAAAATGATGAAGTATTTGTAGCTATTGCCTTTCCATCTCCTATAGACCAACCTGTACCTTTTGTCCAATCGCTATCCGTTTCAAAGTTTCCATTGGTTACTTCCTCTGCACCTATTTGCTCAAAATCTCCGTTTTGTACAAGCTCTCCACTTAATATCTGTACGTCCTCTACAAGCCCTTGCTCGTTTACTCTTGTAGCACTTGAACCTCTACTAAAGTCAAAGTCGGCTTCTTGTATTTCTTTTACGCTTACGTTGTCTATTGTAAAAACTGCATTTGAAGAATTACAAGCAAATTGTATGCTTACATCAGATGAAGAAGGTGTTAAATAAAAAGTTTGTGTTATTGCGTTACCTCCAATTTTTAATTCGTTTCCTGTTACCAATATACTCTGTGAGCTACCATTTGACAACGATGACAAAACCATAATGTTACCATCTGAATCGCCTGACAATAATTGCATTGTTACAGTAACTTTATAATTTTTCGTATCAACCCAAACACCTGCTTGATAAGCACCTGATAAATAATTACCCGATGAATTATTACAACTTAATTTTCCATTAGACCAACTAATTACACTTGATTTTGCTGCCCAATTATCTATATTATTATCAAACGTACCATTAGTAACTAATTCAGTAGGCAAGACTTGATAAGGCGGTATTACAGTATTTAAGCTACCATCTGAATATGCAGTAGGTGTTAAGACTATACTTGCTTTGTCTAAAAGTCTAACTCCAAAATCAAACAATATGTTATTAGTGCCTTTTATATTTTCATAGTAATCTGACCTTGCAGCAAGAGCAGACGTAATTTTAGATATATAAGGCTTTATAAGTGAACTTATGCTATTTGCTATAGCTAAAAACATATTACCAAAGTGCTATTAATCCAGTTGCTGTTGTTCCTGTTTCAAACACTTGTGATACCTGAACAGGAATAAATTGACCATTACTTAAGTTCTGGAACGTGACAACGTCACCTCCAGAAGTCTTAACCTTAACGTCCCCTAAATTCCCTACATACAATACGCAACCACCTTGGCTTCCTCTATAGATAGTATAGTTTTCTCCAGAAGCCATGATGCTTTCACTCAAACTAAGCTGAGTGTCACTATCAACAGCAGTTACTGTTGCTGCAGTAGAGTCAGATGTATTGTAAACAATATCACCAACTTGAACTTTTGATTCAAATGTTTCACCTGAGTCTACCAGTTTGTTTGCAGTAGTTCCAGTGGTAGTTCCACTTGCTGGAACACTTGATGTATTTGGTATGTTGGCACTATCACTTGGATGAACTTCTAATGCACTTTGTACTTGTAATTTTTGATACGCCATTTTATATTTTTTTTATTTATGCAAAGATATTATTTTTTGTCAAAAGGAAACATTCGATTAAGAGTGTCACGTCTTTTGCCACACCCACAATCTTTACCAACGGCTTTAGCCGTTTTTTCCACAACGGTTTTGATTCCTGTTTTAACTGTAATGTTTTCTATAACATCACCTAATCCCCTTGCTTTCATATTAATTTGCTTCTAAAGCTTTTACTTTTTCAGATAATTCTTTTACTGCTTTAACTAGAATTGGCACTAGCTTTCCGTAGCTCATCTCTAGTTTGTCAGGATTTTCATCATACACCAAACGAAGAACATCATTATCTAACGGCTGAACATCTTGTGCTATGAATCCAAAATCTTTTTTGCCTTTATTAGCACTTTCAATTTCTTTTTCAACTTCATTTCCGTTTTCATCAAAACCAGTGGTTGTTTCTGGTCTATTATCCCAAGTAAACTGTTTTGGTTGCAATGATTCTATAAAGTCTAATCCATATTCTAAATCAGTAATATCTTTTTTGTCTCTTTCATCAGATAGTGAAGTGATAGAAGTTACAGCACATCTAAGAGTCGCAACGCTAGAGTTACCTAAAGTAAACTCATTGCTAACAGTTGCGGTACTAGACTCAGCACTAAACCCAAGAATTGTATTGTTTGTTCCAGTTGAAAGTGTAGTTCCAGCTTCAGCCCCAACAATTGTATTGTGAACTGTGGCTTGTTGTTGTGTTCCAGAACCCGCCCCTACGATAGTTGTGTAACTCATTGTAGTTGGACCACCTGTAGGACCTGACTCTTCTCCAACAACTACGTTTTTAAATGAGGTAATAAACCCTCCAGTTAAAGTAGAGTTGCTAAACCCACCACTACAAGAATTATACCCTATAATGATACTGCTGGTAAGAGCACCTAAAATTCCACCTGCTTTAGTACCTATAATAACAGACTTAGTACCTCCACTTCCTATATTAAATGGAGTACCAGGAACTCCTCCGTTACCAGCTTCGTTACCTATAACAACCATGTCTGCAGCTAGACCATTTTTTCCAGCGTCCATACCAACAACAACAGAATGAAAGCCTCCAAGAGAAGTGTAGCCTGCATTGCTATCTGGGTTACCTATATAAATTAGTCCATCGCCAATAGTACCTAAGCCTGAAGAATAACCCCCTAGCATCAACTTATCGTTTTTCGGGTTTGCACTTCCTCCGCTTGTATTATCTCTTAATACATCTGTTAAATCATTAAGGTCTTCTATGCTTGGACCAGCGCCTGCATTCACAGTATCGGTTATGTCCTGCATAGTATATACATGGGTTTTGGCATTTAGCTGTGAGGACTTTCTTTCTGTCATATCTACATCTGCAGATGTAAATATTAATTTGTCTCCTGATGGTATTGTTGGCATGGTTTTATTTTTTTACAAAGATAGTTATTTAATATTTTCCTTTTCTTGATTTCGGTGAACTTGCTTTGCTACCACCAGGCCCAGCCCATAAGTGCTTACATGCCCAGTATCTAGCGGTCATTTTATCTTTGGCAGTAGAGCATTTGTGTCTAGCTCTGAATGAACTTCTTGCTGCCTTAGAATAGTTATGGCCATAACCCTTAGCTCCGAAGTGAATAAGCTTTTCCTTACCACCAGAGCAGGCCTTGACCATTTTTTTCTTTCCAGCTCTGTCGCTTTTCACAACGACATTGCATTTCATTTTAGCTTTATTAGCCATATTACTTTTGCATCTTTTTCATCTTAGATTCAATGATTGTTCTTTGAAGTTCAGATGGTAATGTTTTTTGTTCTGCACTTAAATACATATCGACAACACTGTCTTTGAATCCAACGTCGCCATGTTTTACTTGATTAGCTTTCATCGTTTTGTAAATTTTTTAGTCACTCTTGCTTTTGGGGTGTTGGCAACAAACTGTCGGCTTCTCCCCTGTCTTTTTTTCTTGCGAGCAGTAGCAGCCCTTTCTGATTTGCTCATGCTCCTGGCCTTCTTTAGTGGAAGGCATCTGTCTGGGTTCTTCTTGTCCTTGCTTGTACCACAAGCCCCAAGGATTGAACCGTCCGTACCAATACGCACCCATTTTTCCTCAACCCATTTTTTTAATTCACCCATTATTTTTTTTCTTTACCATATGTAAAGTTCTCTCCAGACACAGAAAGCTTGTCGATTACCTCTGTTTGTAGGTCTCTAAGCAGCTTTTCGAGCTTATCTTTCTCGATAACCATCTGATTTACCTTGTCCTCAAGCGCTTCGTTTTTAGCCTTCAATGACTCTAATTCCTCTGGATTCTTACCAATAAAGGTATAAATCACCACAGATAAAGAGCCTACCAGCATACCAACTATCACTTTGAAGATATCGTTGTTAGTTTCTGGTATTTCTTTAAATGCTAAAAACAATAGCAATCCCATAACCATTGCAAACACTGTTGCAGCGCCTATGTAACCTCTCATCTCCTTATTCCTAAACATTACTTATAGCTTTTCATTTTACTAACATCCTTGTCTTTGAAAGCAATACTATCATTGACAGGTTTGATTTGCTGTAAAAAACCCTCATTATAAGCATGACCCGTTGGACCTACTTTGATTTTGGTTTTCTTTTTTTTAGATATTTTTTTAAGGTACTTTGGTGGTATCATTACTTCTTTCTTTTAGATGCTTTCGCATAGTTAGGGTCTTTGCAATACTTACTTGCAGCGAGATTGGCGTAGGCACTTGGATATCTATCAAAGGTTCTTTTGGCCCACGCAATCCCAGCTGGACAAATCTTGTTGCCTTTCTTTTTTGTTCTACCTGCCATTACTTTTTCTTCTTCTTCTTCTTAGCAGCGTAGCTTGAAGACTTCTTTTTCTTCATGTACTTAATCTTTCCTCCGAGTGGCATAACTTATATTTTTTGGTTTCAGCAAAGATATAAATTTTATAACTTTGTTTTTCAAATGAAATACACTGTAATAAAAAGAAAGAGACATGATAGGGTGCAACCAAAGCACGACTATCTAAAGTACTTCAGGGTAGTCAGACATTGGATACGCATGAAGTACGAGATTGGACTCCCTGAACTTGAGATGCTCCTTTTCCTTCACGGAGAAGGTCTGTTCAAGAAGTCAGACTTCGATGAGTTCCAGAAACTAATCTCATGGGATACCGATAGATTCGATAGAATGCTTCGAGACAAATGGATAATCGTCTGGCGCAAGCGAACAGGCAACGAAGCTACTTTGTACGAAATTTCCTACAGGGGTAAGAGAATGATTACACACATGTACAAAATCCTAAATGGTGAGGAGGTAATCTCAGAAGACTCTAAGCGTAACCCTATGTTCAAAAAAAATGCCCCATATAAAGACAAACTCTACAGGGGCATGATTAGAAGAATGAACGAAGCTATAAAACAATCACGACGTCCTTCAGCTGAATAACAGTCACTGGGTCTCCAGCGAGCACAACATCATAGGCGCTTCTCTTGTCGTAATATATCACATCATCGGCTTTTACTTGGGTAACTAAATCACCCACCGTCTTAATCTTTCCTTTTGCGTATCGCATCTGGCTTACATCTTCTCCTGATAGTATGAGGCCAGAATCAGTTCTGACCTCTTCTTCTATCTTGTCGATTACAATAAAGTTGTTAATTGCTCTCATAAATGCTTTTTGCAAGTCTTTTAGCGTCTTTATCAACTTTATTCCAATACTCATCGTTATATAAAGGAGATTTCCATCCTGTAGATATCATGTCATATTTTAAAAAAGTTTTAATATGACGCTCTAATTGTTCTAATTCCATTTTTACTGTCTTTTAAGTGTTACTATTGCGTTTGTAGATAATATAGTGGTGGCTACAGATACTGCATTGCGTAGTGCATTCTTTGTAACCTTGGCTGGGTCAATGATTCCCATCTTAAACATATCCCCATACTTCTCTGCTTTTACATCATACCCATAGTTCCAGTCGGCTATCTGAATATCGTTGTAGTAAATATCATTTAAATACTTACCAGCGTTACTGAGTATCTGTGCTGCTGGAGCTTTGAGAGCTGATGTGAATATTGCGTGAGCAATTTTTTTCGATTTTTCAGAATCATCACATTCTAAAATGCTAGCTGACTTGTAAAGAGATATTCCTCCACCAGGCACAATCCCTTCTTCAAGAGCCGAGCGTACAGCACAAACAGCATCATCCACTCTATCATAAAGCTCTTTCTGCTCCACGTCAGAGTTTCCTCCAACATAAATAATACCGATGCCTCCTGTAAGGCTTGCGATTCTTTCCTTGAGAAAGTCCTTGTCCGCTTTTCTCTTGGCGTTGTTGTGTTGATGCCAGAGCTCCTCAACTCTTTTGTCAATATCCTCATTGTTTCCCTTGCCTCTTATGATGATGGTATCATCACGGCTAACGATTACTTTCTCAGCAAACCCAAGGTCGTCCATAGAAATCAAACCTAAATCATCTCCTGTGCTTTCTGAAAAGTATTTTGCTCCAACGGCCAGCGCTATGTCGTTCATAAGCTCGTGGCTTTTGTATCCGAACTGCGGAGGAATGATGTGGCAAATCTTAAGACCATTGCGAACTACGTTTGCAGCTAAGGTGTTAATCACATTCTGCGAACAGTTCCCAATAATCAAAAGCTTTTTATTCTCATTGATTACTGGCTTTAGTATTCTTTCAATACTCACTACGTTTGCAATCTCTTGGTCAGCACAAAGGATGTGCACATCCTCTAGGACACACTCATCACGCTTGTGGTCGTTGACAAACAAATGCGTTGTGTATCCTCTATCAATGCGTATACCTTCTGTAACCTCTGAAAAAGTTTCAGATGTCTGTGACCTTTCAACTGTAACAATACCGTTCTCACCTACCTTCTTGTAAGCATCAGCGATTAGCTTCCCAGTCTTTGCATCATTGTTTGCAGAAACCGTAGCTACATCATCTAGTCTACGTCCGCTAACCTTTTTAGACTTCTTCTCAATAAACTTCACTATCTCATCAGACATATCGTTAATCTCACGGATTACCTCTGTGATACTAACGTCCCCTGAAGATAGATGGTCCATACCCGCTTTGATAATAGCTTCCGTTAGAACAATAGCTGTAGTTGTACCGTCACCTGCACTGACTGCTGTTCTGTCTGCTGCATCCTTCATAATGCGTACAGCTAGATTCTCAACAGGGTCCTCAAGTGCTATTGACTTGGCTACTGTAACACCATCCTTTGTAATGGTGACTCCCTTAGTATGGTTTTGTGATTCTATAAGTACTGTGTTTCCTCGTGGACCGAGTGTACTCTTAACTGCTTCTGAAATCTTTTCGATTCCATTTAGCAACTTGTCACGACCCTCCTGGTCGAACACAAGTTCTTTTGGTGTATAACTTAATTCATTCATTCGATTAGATTTTCTACAAATATACCAATAACAATACCAAAAAACAAGGCATGTTAATATGACAGTTTTATTCTTCTCTATACTACTATAGTATAATACTACTATATACTATTATTTTTAAATCTCTATAATAGGGAGTAAAATCAACATATTAACATAAAAGACTAGTAATCAGTAAGTTACAAGAAAAATGTTTACATAAATTCAGCAGTCTGATGTTGAAAATCAACATTCTGGCTAGAAATTTATGTGTAAACCTATAAAGAACAGGTATAAGTTCAGCTCTCTATAGTTGTGTTCTTTGTCTCTTGGGAAGTATGACCATCCAATTAGTGGACCGTGTTTAACTCTGTTTGATATACTTAGTACGATGTCTGTGTTCATATAGCTAATGTAACCAATACCTCTGAACAAATTGTGTTAGATATGTGGAAGTTGAGGGTTATACACACATATTACGCATCACATCACAAAACTAAAATCGCTTTTTTTCTTCAGGGGGGGTGCATCTTCGAGCCATGCCCTACGGATTTTTTGCCCTTTTGTAACTGCCTGACTATCAGATACTTACATTCTTGTTGCAGTATCTTATCATATCGCACAACTCTCGTAAATGCTTGAGTATCAGCGACTTATATCTTCTCTGTTGTAGCTTTTCAGATACAGAGAGAGAAGGCGTAACACCCTGAGCATCAACAAGTTACACTTATATTTTAGGGGGGAATACGATATATCATAACTACTTGATTATCAATAAGTTACAAACACAATTTTATTGTGCAACCGAAGGAAACAATACCAAAACAAAACCATCAAATTATCATATTCTCAATAAATACCCCAAAAACGCCTATTTTATTGCGAAATTCTCATGAGAATAATGCAACGAAATCGCCAATTTATTAAATTATTCACAACAAAAACATTGTTTTACTGAAATGTCTATAAAAATGCTATCAATATCAGATTATTTTCATGTTTTGTGCCAAGCCCATAACTACCTGAAAACCAGCCACTTACAGCGATTTCAAAAAGCTAACTTGCTGATTATCAGCGTTTTCTAGTGTCAAATATCCAAACTAGTTTAGCCAAAGTTCTTTGACATATCGGCACACACATACAGCCCTCGACCTCGTAGGGTGTAACGCATGTAGGAAAATTCCTACAAACTGAGATGTAGCGTGTATAGGTGTAGTCGAGATTGAATTATCGAAGTACAACGGAGTACGAAGTAGCAACGGAAGTTATCCCTGTCATTACAGGTTAAACGATAACATTCTATCAAGTTATTCAACGAGCAAAAAGTACGAAGTTTAGATAACCCCTTCCAATACGGGGGTAATAGATTGGGAACTGCAAGAGCCGAAAGGTCTAAAGCAAGAGTAGATAGCCAACCATGGGCAACAGATTGGGGCATCGTGTAAAGTGCAACGACATGTTTGAAAACATGCGTGAATTGGGGTAAAAGCCAACGAATACCAACTGCTTATTTTACGAAGTAAGTCATGGGAAAAACAAGTACAAATAACGCCATGCGTTACGAGAGAGCGTATCTGAAAAAGCGTGAAAGATAAAAACCGAATAACCTCAACAGAGTGAAATCTGTTGGGGTAACTACATTTTTAAACACTATTATTAATCTTTAAATTCAATTATTATGAAAACTCAAAATGTAACTAAAACAATCAGCAAAGCAACTCAAAAAGCAAGAGCAAAGAAAATCAGCAAAGCTATTGAGTTGCAACGTAAATTGAAATCAGCACACGAGAAAGAAATTCGTGGGCTAAATTCACTTGTAAACTATGTAACTGCAAAAGGTAAATTTTCAGAATTTACAGAAGGCAAGAAGGCAATGGAAAACTTCATTGCATACGTCAATGACCGAGATAACGTAGAGATAAAAATCAGCGATATATCAGTCAAAAACGTAGTCGCAAATTTGACCGACAGAGAACTCAACAAGAAGGACGGAACGAAGAAAACTATCTTTTCAACGTACCACACAAAACTTGCCGTTTCTCGAATGGGCAAAGGACTAAGAAAGCAGAGAATTGCAGAGCAAGTCAAAGCTAAATTAGCCAAAGCATAAACCACAACCACCCCTATCAGCGTAGTGAATATCTGATGGGGGAACTAATTTTTAATTACATAAATCATGAAGCGTACACGAATAAGGTACAAAGTAAATGCTGGAGAATTAGGTCAATTCTTGAAGCAGAAACACGAGGACACGAAGAAAAAGTGGGGAGAACTCGTACGACATACCCTCATTGAAAGGGGACTTGAGGTAACAAACGAGAACTTCAAAAAGGTAAGTGCCGAACTGAACAAGGCACAAAAGTTTAGAGTATTGGAACGTAAATTAGGAATAGCATGAATGTAGTGATATATTTTAACGACATACATGGGAAACACAACCCATATACAGATGCGTTTATTTTAAACGAAGGAAA
>Ga0208162_1001802_pt1 | contig 10844 bp, 3 predicted proteins | sample CB_VirMetaG_4_FD_184539 | JGI IMG/M metagenome (GOLD analysis project Ga0208162, IMG submission 184539) | Freshwater to marine saline gradient viral communities from Chesapeake Bay - CB_1508_1M Viral MetaG (SPAdes) (version 4) | ecosystem: Environmental > Aquatic > Marine > Coastal | place: USA... | reverse complement strand
ATGAATTTGCATCTGCGGGTGCACCAAGAATACTTCCTGCTTCGTCTAAGATACCATCGATTGGATAGTTACCACGGCGTAGTAGAATACCACCAGAGATTCCAATACCTGTTGTCAATGGTAGTGTAGTTGCATTACCAAGATAGTCTGATCGTGTTGGATAACTTGAAACATAAGATGCGTTCGTAAGAATTTCAGGACCACATAGGAATCCCATTTGGCCTGTGTCAGAAACGATCTTCACTGTTTCTGTGTACTCTGCTAGATGTTCGAGATCGCCATATGAGTTCGGACGATCATAACCACCGGTGTTTGCACCTCTTGGGCCGTATCCAAGGCCACCACCGCCGATGGTAAAGATTGCATCGGAATTTGATCCATTGTATCCGACACCAAGTTCTGGTTTAGTAGATGCTTCATGATCTAGACACAAATGAATACCTTGTCGGGATGACAGAAGAATACTTTGATCGTAACCTGCTTCTAATTTATCTGTAGGAATATTTGTGTATCCATAATCTGGATAAGTGTTATAATCAACACCAACAAATCGACCTTGATTATAGGACAGATCAAAGACATTTGGTGGTTGCGGAACACCACGAACAGAGTTATCAAAGATTGTACCATATGTGTACGCACCATCACCATCTACGATCCACTGAGCGTGACCAGCATAATCTAGAGTAGTTCCCCACCATGGGTCAAATTTCGATGTAGGACCTAGAATCTTAGACGATCCCCATGCCCCTGAATTCAGTGTAATATCACCAACAACATTGAGTACTGTTGTTTCGCCGACACCGAATGATCCATAATCTCCAGCAGGCGATCCTTCATAACCAATAGTCCAATTTTTTTCGTATGCTTTACCAACAGTCAAGAAACCACGATTCGAGTCAATTGTTGTTCCGTCGATAAATGCAGGACCACTAATACCACCGTTTCCGTCGTGTTCATGTACTTGCAATGATCGTGATGTTTGTTTACCTGGGAATTGGTAATACAAACCACGGACACTATCTGCTGTCCAACCTTCATAACCCTCAAACAGGTTATACGGTCTCCAATTGATTGTGCCTCGGTCATATATGATGATATCTCCGCCATCATATACCGTGTCTTCAGTATCAGCAAGTTTGTTCAGGGTTAGATTCAAATCCAAACCATCAACATACGATGCTTGTGCAAGTGAGTTGAGTTTGATGATGTAGTAAAGAGTCATGAACGGTGGCATGTTTGGGTGTTCATTGCCACCAGATGAATTCAATGCACCACCAAGTGGACTTGCACTGTCTGTTGTTATTCCTACATTATCTCCACTTGAAGTCAGGAATGTAGTTGGCAGTTGACTTGCTGAAAGAGTAATTTCTTCTGCACCGCCCAATTCACCAAGTACATAACTTCCTGCTGAAACACCAATGATTGTTCGTGTTTGCAGGTCTGGTTTTGCGAATGAAGAAACTGTAACAGTTGCATTGCCTGATGCATCATCAATTGTGATGTTACCATCAGTAAACAAATCGCCATTAGGGAAGTTATTCCCATCTGCATCTGTATCGAGATGATCTACTGTAACTACAACTGTTGTGCCATTGATACTTTCTACTGTACCAGACACACTTCCTTGAATCACATTATCACCAACAGTTGCGCCTGTTGGTAGTGTAACAAATTCAAGTGTTTGTTTGACACCGAATTTTGTTCCGATGCGTTCGTAGAGTTCTTGATAATCTGTAGTACTCAAGAATGTTCCGTCACAGATCCCCCAACCACTTGGAAGCAAATCAGGATCGCCAGCATATGGCATAATTGTGCCGACGGGTTGAATCTGATCTAGACTTACAGTTGCACGACCACCGATTGCAGTACCGATATAGTTTGTTACGATTGCGGTGTTATCTGAAATCTTAGTCAATAGTGGTTTGATGATGCTGCCGCCATTGATTGGCGGTGTGCCTGTTAACTGTCCAGGATCCGTATCAGAAAGGAAGAATACATCGTTACCATCTGTAGTGATACCATTAGAGAAATCAGATAGAGAAATTTCACCACCATAAACGATGACGAATGCATTCTCTGTAACAGTTTCTACAACACCAGCAACTTCAGCACCTAAGGCAGAATCAGCAATCGCAGCGGTCCATCCTTCGCTGCCGGCACCGACTGGAACATAGTAACGCAAAACATCACCCGCGACGAATCCGTGCGAGGTCAGTTCAATTGTGTTTCGAATTGACTTGCCATCTGAACCTGGCGAAATAAGTTTGAATGCGCTAACGCCCATACTCTAAACTCTCCTAATCAAATACACATCTATGTATATTAGTTGTTGTACCTAGTGATGTTGATAATTCGATCATTAGGTGTAAATGATGTTGCATTATTATTCAGATATGCTTTAATCTGAATGTTTGCAGTGGCACCTGAAATTTCCAGGTTCCAATCACCATTCAACACGCCACACGGACCTGTTAATCCTTGCATTGCAGAACCAGATACACCAATTGTATCTGCACCGTATAGTGTTCCTGTACTCTCCGCGGTCAAATAAAGATTGCCACAAGTAAATCCAGTGGCATTCAATCCAACATGAGCATTGATGCTGTATACACCTGCGTCAAGTGTAATGTAATCAGTTGTGGTGTCCGAATTGTCATACCATGTGTAATCATATGATACTGTTGAACCTGGTACATAAGTATTTGATGTTGCTCCGCCCGCATCCTTTAATACACTTCCGGATGATCCAGAAAGTGCAATTGGTGTTGTAGATGCCCCTGCGTAGTATCTTACATTTTGTACCGGATATGTTCCCTTGACAAGTTCTCCTGGACGATTGAGCAAGTAACCATCTGTTAGACTTGTAGAGAATAACAGAGCCTTGCTGTAGTAACCCATAGTGGTAGGTTCATCTTCAGACAACTGAACATCAGCATATCCAGTTGCACCTGACTTCAGATAGTAGACTTTACCGGCAGTATAACCTGTACCGTCTGCGGTCAAGGATGAATCTAGACTGAAGAAACCACTTGTAGTGATGAAGAATTTGTTTGGATCACCAGCAACTACGGTATCAGAAACAATACCAATGACTTCAGAGAGTGCAGCAGTTTCAGCCGATGCCCTCTGGTATGTACCGTGTTCGTATGTGATTCCTGTAAACTCAGCATCAGATGCACCACTCAAACCATAGAGTTGAGTAGAATCAAATCGTACAATATCACCTTCGACGAAGTTGTTGACCTGATTCACAAGTTTTCTGACCGAGAACCCAACGGCATTGAATGCTGTTTCATCAGGAATTTCGTGACCAATGTAGTTGACAATCAAACCACGGTCTTCATCGAGTGCAATGAGAACAACCTTGCGAATTTTGCCCGGTTGTACTGGAGGTGTTGTAGTAATCTTTCCTGGATTATCTTTAGATAGGAAATATGCCTGGCCAGGTGAAAGTGTTGACCCACTAATCAATGCAGATGACCAACTGTTTGAATTGCCAGTTACAACTTCACCGCTGAATGTAAGATCAAAGCAATCAACATTGACAACTCTAGATACAACACCTACAACTTCAGCAGATGATGTATCATTTGCGTCAGCAAGTGTGTATCCGCCATGTGTCGTATATTCTCTACGAATAACATGCCCAAATGTAAATCCGTGACCTGTCTGGTGAATACGTTTACGGTTTACACCATTCGTGATTTCGACGAAACCTTCTTCAGTGATACGAATTGCTTCCTGTGTAGTCCCGCTTATATCGTCAGCAGTTGTGTAAGCGATAAGTACATCACGCTGATCCCCGGACGATCCAGATGTAAAACCAATCTGAATACCACCAGAAAGTCCACTGCCGTTATACTCTCTGAATCTTATACGGTTATCAATAGATGCGATTGCTTTGCCACCTGTGAGGGCAAAGTTTTCAGATGAAACCCATGCATCCAGAGGATGCATCCATAGAAGTTCTTTATCGCTGTCCGATCCTCTGAGAATGATACCACCGCCACCATAGTTAGTCTGAATGTAATCATCGTCATGACCAAGTGTAGTACCACTCGGACCTGTGTGACCAAGAACAAGTGTATAATCATCTATGGTGACATCATTTGAATTGATTGTGGTTGTCTGGCCATTGAATGTGATATTTCCGGTGAATGTGTGATCATCTGGAATAATAGTTTCAAGACTCACTGTGAGAATACCATCATCATCTACGCTTGTAGTGATGCCACTATTGCCGTCTGCTGTATAAATCTTAAGACGGTTCAGTTTTTCCACAATGTCATTGTTGGTGAGTTCTTGCCATTCTTTGAATGAGTTACCCAGTACCAATTGCGGAATGATGTATGTATTCTTATGTGGTCCCGTTGCGGTCATAGTTTACTTCTTCTCCATGAGCATATGTACCATATTTTCAAGTTTAGATACCTTATCCCTAAGAGTATGTATTTCTTGTTTCTGTCTCTGGGATTCCAAAAATCTATCCTTGTCCAATTGATCTTTGTTAATTAGCATCCCGGTTTGTATATCACGAACCCAACCTTCTTTATTGATTACTTTTCGATATCTCATGGTGTTGTCAATGTAATTGCTCTCAAGTTCTTTACAGTTGGAACATCAATAGTTTCGGCAGACAAGAATACAACCTTGACTGAGAATGATTTGATGTTTTGTGCTGATGTTGGAAGTCTAAAGAAGAAATCTCGGTATTCGTTGCCAGTTGATGATCTATATTGTGACAGAGAAATACCACCTGTGTTTTCAGGAATAAAATTCTCCAGTTCAACATACTCTAGATCATCAAACGGAATGACTTCATTTTCTTCTGCAATCTTTGCATAGACCTTTACATTATCAGTTTCATTTGGTTTGTTGATTGCCAGAATCACTTGCAACTGATCCGCATTGCCAGAATCATCTAGTAAGACTCGTCTAGAAATATATCTTGCAAATGATGCATTTGTGCTACCATTTGTAGTTGGTTCGGTTTCGCCTGAGTATACATCATTGATAAGATTTTCAATCAGCAGCAACCCTGTCTGACTCAAATCAATCATCGGTGCAACAACACCATCGCTGCTTTGCAGTGTGGTTGTAATATTTGTCGAAACATCATTTTGTTGTAATGAGACTCTTGAAGGCAGTTTGATATTTGAATCTGCATTCACGACAGCATTGTTCGCAATACTCAAACGATGTGTGATATTTGTACCTACTGGTTTAAATTCGTGCGAGTGAATGTATGCATAGTCACCATCTACAGCGGCATTCAAACCAACATTTTGGAATTGCATTGTCAAGTTTCCAGAGAATGAACATCTATTGATCTTGAACATCAAATCCTTATTTTGAATTGGTGTTGATACAGAAGCATTCTGTGGTTCGAGTAGTGAACCAGAGTATGGATCCTTGTTGATATATTCTCTAGTGAGGATATCAATACCACCCAATTCGCCAGCATACAGAGTGTATTCATCGGTGTTTGTGAAGAAACACATTGCATGCTCACCTGGTTCTAGGAACACAGGTGTAGTGAATTGGAATCGTGTCGCGGTGATAGGACCATTCGTGTCGTTGTTTACATTGATATCTTCTGGGTACTTTGTAACCTCAGAGAACGGCACAACAATAGATGAATGTGCAGTACTATTGATTGTTGGACGAATCTGCAATGTGATTGGCAATCCGTCTGCCTTTGAAGCAAAGTAAACATCAATACTATCGAGGTACAGACCACTTGGGTACTCGTTAGGGTCGACAAAGAATGTCTGTGTCAATGGATCAATGAATTGTAGATTTTTTGATACATCGAATACTGTGTTACGGGTGAACATATCTTTGACGATTCGTTCACTGGATGAAGTCTGACGTTTAAGCACAGTTGGTCGGATAGATGATACACCCGAATCTCTGGTTCTCTTGCGTCCCTGAGCATAGTAAACACCGTCTGCTGAAGTCAATGAGAATTCAACATCGTTGTTTGCATCATCGGTTACACGGAAAACCTTCTCACCAGATTCAAAGATTCCTGCTGGGATATCAAATGTAATACCTGTCAATTCACCGGTTGAACCTGAAGTGAATGGACCTGTTGAACCATTCAGAGTACAATATTCATTAACATCAATACCATCGAAGAAGCAGTTAACACTTGTGTCTGGTTTTAGACCATGAACATTAATGCTTACTGACTTCGATCGAATGAATGGTACAATACTTACATCAATAACTCTGTTACCGATGATTCGTTTGATTCGATCTGGAATATTCTGAATCAAGAATGTTGCAGTATTCTTCTTGTCTGTAACATCTTTCGTTTCTCTTGAAACGGACTGAGCATTTTCTTCGTATCGTGTCTGAATGATTGCTTCAGTTCGAGTTGTTCTTGGTAGTGTAAGTGTCTGCTGTATACCAAATTCAGGATCAACATTAGAATCAAATGGCAAACCGTGCCAGATTGATTGCCAATCATTCCATTGTGAACCGTAACCCTTACCTGTGTTTGGGTTGGTATAGTTTACTACTTTCCATGCATCACTTTCGCCTTGACTATTGATCTTGATGATTGGTCTGTATTCAACATCAAACCAACTATCTGCATAAGGTGACAACTCAACCGTGCCCAACCAATTTGTCAACGCAAATGGGTTAGGATTAACAGTTGTGGATGAGTATGGTTGATTCAACAATGGCACGACTGTATGATCGAATCGAAGAATGGAATTATCATCGACTGTTAGACCACTTGTCAATGTTCCTCGAACACCCAAATCAAAACGATTAGTAATGAAGGATGGTCTACAGATACCATTCTCAATATCAATTGAACATCTGTAATCATTGTTGGCAACATCGCCAATATCATGACCACGGAATGAATCAATCAAGATAGAGTTCTTGTAACCTTCTACCTGCACACCGTCGGATTTAGTAACAAGCAGTGTCTTCGCAAGTGTGTCTTTTTCAAGATCGTTCAATGTTGTGAAGTATTCAATGTCATCAATTCGCTGCTCTAATCTACCGATATCTTTCATTGTGAATCGTTTGTTATCAATCTGTTTGATACGAACATCATTCACATTGAATGTGTATGGCGGAATAGTCAGTTGATACAGAGTAATAGAATCATCACGATCCGAAGGTGCCTGTGGATTAAGTGCAGGAATACCACGAAGTACTTCGAATGTACTGTTCTCGTCACTCAGATTCTTGGTCAAGATGATCTTGTCGATACGACCGACATAGTAATCGTATGCTACACGAAGAATATCATTCTGCACGGAAGGTAAATTTCTTGGTGTGACTGATTTTGTAATCGGACCTTGCTCGGAGGTGACAGATGTTTTTGCAGAACGAATACCACGGAAGTCAATACAGTTTGCAAGTTGTACAGACTTGCCACTTGATGGACTTGTGTAGATTGGAATATTGTCAAATGTAAATCCACTCACAGAGGAAGTGTAGGAGTTTACAGTGATAGGACCTTCACCTTCATGCTCGAAGTAATCGAAGGAAATCACGATGCTGTCATATAAGACTTCATCAATTGCACCCGCGTCGGTGAAAGTAAAGTATTCACTTAAACGGTTTGACTTGATATACAATCTACCGTAATCATAGTACACATCTCTTTGACCATTATCAAAGATGAAATCATCAATGATGGAAGTTCCATCACCATTGACAATTGAAGTAATATTCAACACATCTGCTTGAGTCAATTCAAAGTAGTAGTTTCCGTTCTTTGGATCGAGTGTCGCTTCTTGTGCAGTGAATGTATTTGTTGTGCTCCGGAAAATCTTTCGGCGTGTGTACTGTGAAGTATCTTCTGGTGATGGTAGGAAATCATCCCGAAGTATACCAGTATTGACTTCTAATGTACAGTGCAGATAGTAATCGTTGTTTGTTTTAAGGACTGTATTTGGTCCTCGAAGTGTCAATGTCCTAGAATCACTGGATAGCAATACTGACCAGTTACCACCGGCAATATTGATAGGCAATGATGTTGTCGGTGTATCAGTTGTAGTAAACTCACTTGCATTCCAGTTATTGTTTTCAGCAAATCCGAAAGCATAGAATGAGTTGATAATCGTTGAAGTTAATGTAGTAAGACCAATGCCCGGTGTCAATGAACCAGCAGCAAACTTTAGATCGCCGTTGATACCTTTGTTGCCGAGATTGACAGTAATTTGATTTGTATCGTCGTCGAATGTAGTTACGGATGAACCACTGAGATGCAAAACTTGTGTCTTTTGATATTCCAGACGATCAACATCGAATGCTAATGAACCTTCTGGTACTTCAAATACAAGATTTGGAGAGGTGTTACGATCTCTGATGGTTTCAGAGGATGTATTCGGTACGATATCCGCAAAGTGTCGGTAGTAATGATATGCGGTTGATCCAGATGAGAAGTTCTGCAAGTCACTACTTCCAGCAATGATTGCAATAGTTGCATCATCAATGGACAGTGTGATACCAGAACCTAGATTATCACTCTGGTAATCTGTAATGTAGAATCTCCAGTTAGATGAAACATCTTCTGGATACTCTGGCATGTAATTGTACACAAGCGCAGTACCGCAGTTTGCGTATGTTCCGCCAGTCAAACCATAGAAACGAATTTTCACAGGTTTACCGATACCATTCTCGGCATTTGTCGGGAATGATCCCTGAGAACCCGTGACTAGTGTTGGGAAACCATATTGATGGTTTCCCTGAGAGAATGTAGAATCGCCGGTGAGTGAACCGATGAAATAATTCCCAAATTGGAAATTGGAATTGTCAATTAGACTTCTTGACTTTTTGTGTTCACTATCTCTGGCCTTATCCACATTCAGGAATACTGGTGATTGAGTTTCAAACTCATAACCGAACATATATGCTTTACCGGCGCCAAGACTTGCTGCCAACAAGTCTGCATTACCGCCTGCATAAACACCTCTCGTTGAGGAGGTTTTCAGGTGTTCTTTAATATCAAGTTCAAATGGTCGGATGACATATGAACCTGATTCGTCATATGTTCTTCTTGCAAGTGCATCTTCGATGAGTGCATAATCGGTGTACTGAATTTTTCGTACCAACTTACCTGCATTAAATGTGGCAAGTTCAATGAAATTCTCGGCATCAATAGATGATTGCCCTGCATTGTTTTCCAGCACAAGTTCAATCTTATAACGATCAGCGCCAGGTGCATTGTAGTTGTATGAACCGTTTGCAGGGTCCCTCAATGTAGGATCATCATCAGAGTTTACTGTACTCTTTGTGATTTGAAAACCAATAGTAGAAGTACCGTTGGTGAAATCTCTGATTGTGTTTGATGAACCAGTTAGACCGTATGGACTGATTGATTGTTTGTCGTTTTTGACAAAGAACCCATCAGTATAAAAGACACCTTCGTTGATGGTGACAACTTTGGTGACACCTGATTCCCCATAAACAGCAGTTGCATCTGATGTTGTACTGCTGACGCCAGAAGTAGTGATTATCTTTGAGATGTTTGGATTGGATGATGTGAATGATCCACTGGACACAGAACCTCTTGTGTACTGTACTGTGAAAACATAGTAATCATCATCTGTACCAGATGGTTCTGCAATATCAATAACCCGTGCAGTTGTTGTGCCCTGAACAATATCATAATTCAGCCATTCTGATGGAATGATTGTGTTGCCATCTAAATCAGTCTTCCGGAAACGAATGTATGTTGCATTCTGAATTGCGATTTCACCACCGATGATCTTTGAACCATTTTCAAACAAATGGTCACCGACACGCTCGATTTGATTTTGCAAAATTGTCTGCAACTGCGTAAGTTCACGGCCCTGGACTGCATAACCAGGTCTGAACATCATTCTGAGGAATTTCTTATCCTCATTGAAGTCATCATAGTAAGGCGCTCTTTTATGAATTGTTGGGTCATATGACATACTCTAATATGCTCCTTAGAACCCTAGAAGAATCTTGAATTCTTCTTCCTGTTCTCTCGATCTTTCAACGGGTCTTATATTCTGTATGTATACGATTTCTCCACCTCCCAAAACAACTTCAGGCAAATCTACAGAAATCGCTGTTGTAGTTGCAAGTGATCCAACCTCAAGTGTAGAACCTGTTGCAAATGATCCAATCACATCTGTCAAGTAGAAATCAACTGTGCAACCTCCGGCGCCGCCGTCTACAAACTGATGCGTGAATACCTTAGCGGTCGTTTCGATCAATGAAGTTGCATTTTCTTGTGTAATACCAAGGTCTTTCAGGGCATCAAATGTACCTTGCGAATAAGTCTGATCTACTGATGCTCTTAGTTTAGTAGTTGTTCTGTAAGTTGGTCGTTTGATTGTGTCAAGAAGTGTTTCACCTTGACTCACAACTCGGCCATAGTTTTGCTTCAAGTCGGTATCAACTGTAACAAATCTATAATCACCAGTTACGCCAAACTGTTCATATTGCTTGATCAGTTCACCGCCTTTGGTTTCCAGATAAGTCACTTCATAAGATGCACTTGAACCAATGATTTCATTTGTGATACCTTCGGCAGGTGAAATGAATGACCCAGTAGTACCAAGAACAATCAGTTCATTATATTCGTTACCTCTAGTCCATTGTTCAACAATACCTTGAGCAGTTGCACCGTCTACAGTTGTGCCACCTTCATATTGTGAGACTGTTTCACCGATAATGAAATCGTTTCCAGTTGTAACACCAAAAATGATTCTATATTGATTCTTCAGTGGATTACCGCCAATGAAATCACCACGGATATTCTTCACGGTAAGTATTGAATATGTTCCGCGTGTAGATGGTTTCCAATCATAGACTTCGCCAACTGCATTTGATTC
>Ga0208162_1001800_pt1 | contig 10847 bp, 17 predicted proteins | sample CB_VirMetaG_4_FD_184539 | JGI IMG/M metagenome (GOLD analysis project Ga0208162, IMG submission 184539) | Freshwater to marine saline gradient viral communities from Chesapeake Bay - CB_1508_1M Viral MetaG (SPAdes) (version 4) | ecosystem: Environmental > Aquatic > Marine > Coastal | place: USA... | reverse complement strand
CACCTCAGGCCTTAAGTAGTCCAGAGCCATGGCCATTGCGCTGGAAAAGCACATTCTTTCGCCTTGTCCTGTCTTGCTGTCTCGCTGATAGAAGTAAGGAGCGTCAAGCACTTTGATTCCGTCGGACGCCACAACAGGAACCTCCTCCCTAATGCCTCTGTAAGCCTTCTTAAACGCCTCTAGGATATCTCCATCCAACAGATGCTCTAACTCCCTCCAGGCGGCTATCTGGTGGGGCTCAGCGGCATAATAAGCAGCAGCTCGCTCCAGAAAGTAATCTTCCTCGGGCTGATTGTCGTCCATTAGGCCGATCAAGAGTTCAGGGTATACAGGATCAGTGGCATACCCCTCGTCCTGGAGCAACTGAGCGGCATCGTCACGGTTGTCGGCCCTGTTGACACCTTCGTAGCCTCGCCAATCCTTGTACCAGCGATCAACAAGATGTCGTACGCATTCTAGTGACGAATCAAAGTCTTTGAACTCATCCTCGACGGTCATGAATTTATTTACAACCCATTCCTGAGTTTTGACCACAGTGCCAGGAGACCCCTTGATGCCGAAGTAATTGTTCTTGCCAGACAGGTGCTTACCCCAACCTGACTCCAATGCGGCCTGCGCTGCAACCAGTTCAGGAAACTTGGCCCCAGCTGCCTTGCCAAGATCGTAGAACTCTTGCCAGAAGGATTGGTTAGACATGGGCAGCTAAGGGCTGGGATAGGATGCCTATCAGATTGAGGGCAAACGCCGTGTCGGCATAATAGGTCAGTCTTGACTATTCTGCTATGGAAACCACTGTAATCATTGGTCTCGTTTTGTTCCTTGTCTCAGAGATTCTGCCCTTTACACCTCTTGCTGGTAACGGCCTGGTTGATGTGTTAATCAAGGCCCTGCGCGAAACTTTTCCCCATAAAAAGTGAACCCTTGTTTCTGCTACCGTGGACTCATCGTCGACATTGTTCGCAGGCTATGGGACCGTGGTCTCTACAAGGACAACAAATGGCTAAAGATTGTGCATGCCAACTGGTTCAGCTACTGGGTTGATTACAAGGCCTGCCTGACAATGCAGGATGCGGACACTCAAATAAAAGGTCTTTTGGAAACCTCTCAAGTCGACAAGCCCATCTTCACAGAAGCAAACGAAGGTGAGACACAGCTTGGCGGCGAGATGAGACTCCGCGCACCTTGGATCGATGTTGACGATTGACGAAGCCCTGCTTGACCTGTACAAGGGAACCGTTAACGTAAAGAAAACCGCTGACGCTCTAGGGATTCCTCTCCCAGAACTTCAGCGGCTTTTTTGCGAGTTTGTTGCCAGAACCCCGATTGATGAGAACGTCTGGATGGGAGACGTAGAGGTTTCTTGGCCTTGGGCTTAAAGCAGGTTATGAGCTAAAGTGTTCAGGCTCATAACAATGAAGACTCCTGCAACAATCCAGCTACTCCAGGACTTATGCTTGATCGCAGAAGGAATCAAAAGACTTTCACCGACTAGAGTGCACAGAGCGCCGGTAACAAGCCATCCGCGTTCGAAACAGATGTACGTCATGATGAAGCTAAAATTAGCAACATGGCGCAACCTGTCTCTCCAGCAAACTTGGTAGTGCACAAAAAAAAGGGGCGTATGCCCCAGTGTATCATTTTTTCTTTTTACCCGCAGATTTTTTCTTTTTCATGTTAGCGAGAAAGGCGGGTGGCATCTTTTTTGATGAAGACTTCTTCTTTTCAGCTTTAGATTTTCCGTAGTGTCCAGGCATCTTTTTAGTGGCTTGCGCCGTAGATAGTGGTAACGCCATAGTCTTCCTTATTTTCCAGGTAGTGGGGTCATTAATGCTAACAAAATTGTAACATAAGTCTCAGCTGCTCGCTGAAACTGATCGGGTTGGTCAGAACGGAAACCAAGAAAAGCTAGATGAGAACACATCAGGACGCCAAGCAGTCCAAGAGTCCAGGTTTGCTTGTTGGTGGTCATGTCACCATTTCGCTTTCTCTACCACTTCTCGCGGTTCGCCCAGTAGGCTGCCGACATTTTTCCCTTGGCAATGTTCCTAGCGTGCCTTGCCTTGAAGCTTGCCCGCTTCTTCTTCATTCTTGTCGATTCTCCTGCTTTGGGTTTACCAGCAGTTTTAGCCCCTTGCTCCCCAAACCTAATGGTCTTAATCTTGTCGCCTTCCTTCGCGACCACAACGTGGGACTTCTTGGGATGATTGGGAGTGCGCTTTGGCCTGTTATAGCCAGACACCCCGGCACGAGCCAGCCTAGGATCTTTCTTTGAAGGCTTCTTTTTAGCAGCCATGGTTACCTCCGAGCACGCCGCCCCGCTCCCTTAGCTTTCCGAGTATTTGCCACGGTTCCCTTGCCCTTCTTGCTGCCGGCTCTCTTCTTCGCATCCGTAGCCTTTGCCTCTGACTTGCTGAGGGACTTCCAGGCACTGTCTGGTAAATAACGAGCAGTTACCTTGCGGCCTTTGCTGTCGGTACGCTCAGCTTTCTTGCCGTCGCGAGTACGCCATTTTTGTGAAGTCCACTTGCTTAAGGAATTACTAGACTTCTTTGCCCCACTATAGCCTCCTCCAGCCTTCTTGTACTCAGCGGTTGCCCACTGTGCTGCACGAGCAGACCACTTACCAAACTTAGCCTTGGCGGCTGCAACTTTGCGACTCCAAAGCTCAGGTTTTGTCTTTTTTGCGGTGCTCATTTCTTCTTCCGAGGCTTGTAACCGGGCTTGGACTTGCGGGCAGTTCCGCCATTAGCCAGACGGGCGTTCTTGCCGTGGCCGTTGCGAGCACGGTTCTTTGAGGGATTCTCCAACTTGAACTTACCATCCTTCGTGTGGCTGACATCCGGGCCGCCCTTGCCCATGATTCCGCGAGCACGACGTTCCTTGGCCAGCTCAGCCCGATATTTTTTGCGATCAGGACGAGCATTGCGCTTTTTGTCGTAAGCGAGCTTTTTCTTGTAGGCCTCTGGGTTCGACTTATAGAAGTCTGCGGTCGACCTTTTCTTTTTCTTTTCGGTCATACCTATGCTAGCTCACAAAATAGGCTGCCAAGTTTATTCGTAACTAGATAACTTCTCGCGCAAGTTTTTCGTCTCACGAGCCTGTTCTGCTACATGATAGTCGACGCGGTCTGATACGTATTTAACGGCTCCCTTCATCTCGGCCAACGTATCAAATAGTCTATCCATATAAAGCTCAAAGTCTTTCTTTGTAAGATATTCTTCCGCCATCTTGAGTTCCACCCGATCCACCTGATTAGCTGCTTGCCGGGCTGCAACTAAGGCATCCTCCGCCCTCTTCCAAGTAAATCCACCCCATCCGATAATGGCAGAAAAAATAACTCCCACAAGATATTCAGGCATCGAATTGGAAAGCTTTCATATTAGTGTGCCTTTATGTAAGCAAATCTACCTGCTTTGAGTCTTTTTGTGTACATGAGACCCAGCTTGTTAACAAAGAGTGAAGCTCGTGAATACTCTTAGGCGAGGAAGTGCAAAAAATAAACATTAAAGTGGCCATACCAAGCAAGAAATTCGTAAGAGCAAAGACGGCCAAGGCCCCACGAACTTTCATTCGCTTCTCCTTGTACGTACATATAAACTGATTTTCCCTGCCACTTAAGGTCATAGCCAAGATCCATCCTTGTTTTTCTGCCCTGGTTCATAACCAAGGCCCTTCAAGCCTGTGACTGGATCAACAATATCTCTCTCAACCTCAGTAAAGGGTCCTGCGTCAACGTCGGAATCGACATTAACCCCGTCGATGTATCGAGGCCCTTCACTGTAGGTGATGTCCATTTTGTCTGTCCTTACGAATTAGTATTCCTTAGGAGACTCTAGTTTCTTCAGGCAAGGTCCTCAATTTCCTTGCAAAGTTTAAAAATTTCTGCTTTTGGTAGAGAGCTTTTAAAGTCATGGCCTTGCTCAAGAGCCCAGTCCAATAGTTCGGTCTTGGTCATCTCCTCTAGACGCTCGCCAACAGATTCTTTGGTTGAATCGTCGTCAAAAGCATCTTGGCCTGCTTCTACCAAGATTTCAGGCTGTGGCTTGGGGGCGGGAGCAGGAACAGCCCTCTGCCCTTCCTCTTTGTATCCTGCGGCACGCAGTTCACGGGCATCCACTGTATAATAGGCAGGCCGGCGCTTTCCGTCTTTAACAAACCACGTAGGCAATTTATCTAGATGTGCCATAAGAAAAAGGAGGCATATAGCCCCCTAGTGTGCCGATAGCCAAAGGCAATTAGCTCAGGCCAGCAATGAATACCATCTCGATGTCGCTGGACACCATGGAAGTCATAACCAACTTGGTGAAGCTTTCTTTAGCCTGAACCAGGTTCCTTGTATCAGGGAACGTGTCAGTCCTGCCGCTGTCCCATAAACGGGTGACGCCATAAGGAGGAAGAAAGCGGTTTACACTAGGATTCCTTCCCCCATTTAAAAAGGGGCCCTTAAGACCCCTTGAAAATATTCAATTTATTGAGCTAGAATCAACGGCGAGGACCGTCAACTAGCTCGAAGAACACACCGCCGCAGACGGGGGTAGAGGTGCCGCCGAGGACGTAGATCACGTCGTTGTTAGCATCACACAGGGTACCACGGATGTGGGCGATAACCACACCGTTGGGATCAGCGTCAGCCTGATCAAGAACCACAGTCTCGCCGCCGATGGTCACGGTAGCAGTAGCGTCGTTGGCACCGGAGGTCAGGCCAACAGCAGTCAAGCGGATGGTCTTGGCGCTAGCCAGAGTGACGCCGTGTTGGTTGAAGCCACGGGTGGAAGTGGTGATTTCCAGCTGGGAGTCAAGGTTAAAACCTTCGCGGGGAAAAATACCAGAAGAACGTGCAGCCATTTTAGGTTACGAAAACGAGGGACTAATAAGCAAGGCCCTACCAGAGCGAGGCCCTATGTACTATGATACCGATTGCATCGAAGCAAGGCCTTCGGTGAATGCCATAGTGGGTCAGGGATTAGCGGTGATTTAGCTAAATAGGGTGTCCGGTAGCTGATCCTCACGCTGCGCCTGCTCTGTCACGCGAGCAGAGAAGACGGGGACACTAGGAGGGCGGGTTAAAAGTCAGGGAATGGTGCAGTTGGTGGAGTGAAGTTAGCGGTGTAGCGGGCAATGCCTTTGGTGATACGGAGGTCGTCGATGTAGCCGTTAAATAAAGAATTGGTAGGCGAAGCGGTATACCTTCCAATCTCTAGTTGGTTCAGGTTGCCTACAGAAGTTGTTTGAGTAGCCGTATTCTCTATGATTCCGTTGTAGAATAAACGCCAATTGTTCGATTCCCTAGTTAGAGCAAAGTGGCTCCATTGATTTAAGGGGAAGGTGGTTGTGGTGGTCCAGGTAAAGTTGAATGTTGTATTAGGAAATAGATACCACGATAGCTTTCCGTTTTCAAGGCAAAGAATCCAATTGCCATTACCAGTACCAGGATACGAAGAAACGATGGTATTGCGAGTACCAATCTGGGTAGGTAAGATCCAACCTTCAATGGTAAAATCGTTAGTACCAAAAACAAAACCGTTATTGGCTGGCACTGTCAAATAATCCCCGGTTCCATCAAACGCAATACTCGCCCCACCAAACTTACTCTGCGCCGTACTGATCTGTGCATCACCAAATGCTGTCACCGTCTTAGGTGACGGGCTGCTATCAACAATCGTGGTGCTGCCATTAGCGCCATCACCATGCAGCAGTAGTGAGACGTTGCCGATGTACGGGTCAGCAGGACCAGCTTCTCTACCTGTAATAATCCAGCTCATGATGTGATCTCCTGAAGGGTGGCGTCGGGTAGGCGGTAGGGGTAGTAGGTGAGGCGGGCGATGTGGCCGTTCAAGCGGAAACTGTTAGCGTAGTTTCCCATTACAATAGAACTTCGTGTCGAACCTATTGGATCAACTGTATTGCTGCCTTGGTATATACCGTTGATTACAGAAGTAGCACCAACTCCGTCTTCGTATGCCGCAGCAAACTTAGCTGAATCCAATGCAACCGTAGATGTCACGCTGAGGTTGGTACCATACACTCTTGCAGCCCCAGCAGGGCTTTCACTAGCAGGTCTGAATGAAAACTCTGGATACCTAGTGTTAAAAATCTCAGACGTGAGAATGGTTTGTTGGAGAGACGGATTAATTCCTAACTTGCTTGCCTGAGCATAGTAAGTGCCCTCACTCTGCTCATACCACCTACTAAAATTACTCCCAGTAATACTTGCCTCATCAGCCGCACGTGTTACTGTTGAGCCACTGGTGGGGATGTAGGAGGTGGCGAAGGCGCCGGCTTCTAGTTGGGCTCCCCAAGCATATATTCCCTCTGCTGGTATTTCATCAATCCAAATACCAGCCAGACCTGAAGGTTGAATTTCAGTTAAACTAAATCTCTGCCATTCGGTAGTTAAATTGACTACTTGTCTATTAACAGTAAGGTATGGATCTTTTAACGAAACTGATGGAGTCCCAGAAACACTCCTAAGATAGATGGATTTTGTGTTATTAGATGTTGTACTTACTGATGCAGAAGGAGTACTAAGAACTCCATTATTAGCCATACCCGTGCCAGTCAAAAAAGAAGCAGTTAGTGTACCATCTGGAGCAATACCTTGGTTTGCTGTAATACTAGCACCAGTTTGTATAATCCAAGAAGAAAAATTTTCACTATAAGTCAATAAATTAGTCCTACTCTCCTCAACCAACAACCCAAGACTTGCATTCGTCGTTGGATCGTGGTCAAAACGGGGTGCAGCAGACGGGAGGTTTGTGGTTTTGATGTAGGGAGAAGCGGTGCTGCCTTCCTCGAGTTGGGCGCCTGTAACGTAAAAGCCTTTTGTCGTATCACCTGCAAAATTAAACTGATTTGAATCCGTAACCGTCATGAAAGAAGATCTAAAATTTACAGAAGTTGCTTCGTCAGTGAAAACAAATCGATACCACCCATCGCCAACTGCAGTAGATGAGGCGGAATATGAAGTCCCACCTGCTGCTGAAACCTCAAGATTATTAACAAGATCCCAGATAAATACTAGGTTGTTCTGAGCAAAATTATAAACGCGAATTTTTGTTCTTCCTAGGGTTGGCTTAATATAGATTGATTGAGTGTAAATAGAACCACTCGTTACTACTGTCTTAGCAAGCCTGAAATAATGCTCCCCTGTGCCAGTAGTTTCTAGCAACTTGAATGACGACTGCAGTCCTGCAGGAGAAATTACGTCTGATGTAGGAGCCGTTGGAGCGGTTATAAGATTGTAATCCCAAACAGTCGCGTCTTCACTATATGTATTTAAGTTAGCCTTACTTGTCCTAATTACACCCGTACTATCGACATACGTACCAGCACTTTTACCACTGCTAACATCACGTTGAAGATCAACTAGCGGTAACCCGCTAACTCGATCATCCAGTGTTTTACTGGTGGCAAACTGTAAGTCAAGACTTGGTTGCGTATTAAGATCCAGCAACGGATCATTAGCCGTTGGTGACTGGATGACAAAATTTCCAGGGACTGTAGTAGGGCTCATGGAATTGCTGCTCCGATAGCTGTCATAAGGTTAGACACGCGGGTGTCGAGTAGGGCGAGATCGAGGGATTCGCCGATGCTGTAGAAGGCAAGGCGGGCGTTTGATGTTCCATAAAGCGAACCATTGTTGTTTTGACTAAAAATAAAATGATTCTGTGTGCCAGGTGCAGTGCTTGCGAATGTCAAGCCTGTCACGGTTGTTGCATTACTTCTGACCGTAAAAGCAGTTGATGCTGTTCGACTTGTCCCATACAATCCGACAGCGACCGTCACATTGGCGGGAGTATCTATGCTTCTGTTGCGTATATTTCCAGTAACGTCTAGGAAGTCATCTGCCGTACCAGGGCCGCTATACGCGCCAATGTACCTGCCTAAACCGGACCCGATGCTTGCTAAGTTTACGGCTAAGTGCATATCGTTCTGCGGATCAGCATTCGCAGCCCGATTGCTATCCAAATAGTTATCCGTCCCATTCCCCTCTAGCCCAGTCTCGCGGTTGTAGTTCCATCCGCCCTCGGTGCCGTTTTTGGTAGGAGCAGCACCCACTAGCGGCACCAACGCTCCATCAAGCGTCCTAGCACCAGCAAGGATGCAAGACGCTTTGATTGCGTTCCAGATGCCGTCAGCTTTACAGCCAACGACAAAATCATTGATTGCAGTGCGTACACCGCTTTCAAGTGGTTGACCGTCTTGTTCTTCTACGTTGATGATGTATTGGCGGGCATCAACATCGAGACTGTCGTCTTCAATGGTTACCCTGCCGCTAGGTGAAAGGTCGGGGAATGGTGCGGTAGGTGGGGTGAAGTTTGCGGTGTAACGTGCTACGCCTTTTGTGATGCGGAAATCGTCGATGTAGCCGTCCATAAAACCACCTAAAACAGTGCCTGCATATTCAAAAGCACCTACTTTTAACGTTGACTGCGTAGAATCATTAGAGGTTTGGGTGTTAAAAGTAGTCGAACCTACCAAGGTGCCATCAACGAAAAGTCTAAAAGCTGACTGGTCGTAAGATAAAGCGATGTGGTGCCAACTGTTAAGGGTTACGATATTATTTGGCGAGGAGGTAGCTCTAGTGACAGTACCTTGCCTTACTGTAGCAATCAAAGAAAGAGAAGAGTTAAAATGAAGCAGTGTTCCTATTGTGTTTCCCGAAGCCCCGCCAGTATCAAAAATGGTATTGTCAGAAGAACTACTAAGTAAATAAACCCAACTCTCCGCTGTCCAAGAGTCAGTTAATTTATGCAGAAATTGAAAAGATGTTGCTGGTGTACTAAGATAGTCCCCATTCCCATCAAACACCAAACTACTGCCACCAAACTTACTTTGAGCGGTACTAATCTGTGCGTCACCAACAGCAGTCACAGCCTTGGGGCTAGAGCTGCTATCTACAATCGTGGTGCTGCCATTCGTTCCATCACCGTGGAGGAGGAGTGAGACCTTATCAAACTCCTCGTCTACTGGTGCATAGCTTGAAAACCACTTAAGCGTCATCACTCACCTCCGGGGAAAGGACGCTCATACGCAGTGATTTCAGCGGGACGTTCAGCACCAAGTAACTCACGGCTTACCAGCAACGCAAGACCGTCGGTAACACGTTGGTCATCAAGGGCTACACGCTCTGCAGCAGTGAGTTCATCAAGCAGTGCTTTGATTTCATTTGCCTTAGCATTTTGTGCTTCGGCGGCATCAATCTCGGCTTGGTTTTCGACAGTAGAAGCTGCTTCGTAGATAGCCACTGCAGCTTCATACGCGGCAGTTTCTTCAGCAGTAGGGTTCTCCAGCAAGGAGTAAGTCAGCACTGCTTCGTCGTATGCCTGCTGTTGTTCTTCAGTGGGTACACCACCGATTGGTTCTGGTACTACGACTGTATCGACAGAAGCAGCAAGAACATTTGCATATTCAGTTGGAGTGAAGCGTGCAAAGAATCCAGCACTTGTAACGACACCATAAGAATTGGCATCAGCAAAGCGGTGGCCGTCTTTGGTTAGAAGCCATTCAGCGTAGGCTTCAGGGGTCATGCCAGCAGAATTGGCGGCAAAGATCAACCCGTCAATAACGCGGGTGTTGGTCAGAGTTAGAGAAAGAGTGTCCATAGTGATTAAGCTCCGATGACGGTCCAGTTAGTGCCGTTGTACCAGCAAAGGTAGGGGGTGGCACCAGACCCTGAGTTGACAACAGTATTACCAAATGTGAGTCCAGAATCGCCGTCGGTTACGCGGGCGATCATGCCGACTGCTGGAGTGTTGGGGAGTGTTGCGACAGTAAGAGCACCTGCAATCTCTAAGACACCACGAGTGGCACCTATTTTAATGGTTCCGTTGTTGCCGCCAGTATTGCCAAGGCCCGCATCAAGATAAACACTTCCACCATCAAATGACAGTGGATTGCCGCTCGGAGCATTGCCACCGAGCAAGTAAACGTGCCCACCGTTGGCTAGTGTCGCCGATGTACTTACTCTATTTTGCCCTGCGATTGTGATTGACGTGCCGTTGATTGCGTTTCCGTTGGTACTATCAACCGGCTTGATTTCGTAGGACGTATCTCGTGATGTTTGGATGCCGGAGACTGTGTGAAACACCCCATTAACTGTGCTAGCAGCGTGCATCCGAATATTTGTACAGAGTATATCAGTATTTGCAACAGGTGACAGCCTGAGATTGCTAAGCCCGGTAGTGATGATTGCAGTAGAAGATGCTTGCGTAATTGCTAATTTACTCGTCCCACCCAACTGCAAATCCAACAAATTCGTTGGATCTACGCCAGTGCCACCTTTCTGTGCATCAATGACTAGACCGCTGGAGTCGCGGGTGAGTGATGTGCGCTCGTAATTAGATGCGTCGGTGTAGGTGTTATAGAGCCTGTAGGTTTGGGAGGCGGTGCCGTTGCGTTGGGCGAGGATGTTGGCGGCGTCGCGGAGTAAGAATGAATCTGCTCCAGCATTGGGGTCGCCTCCACTGGCCCACCCGTAGTAGTAAGTTGAAGGTAGAACTAATCCGCCTGCACGAAATTGAGCAAGAGACGCAGAACCTGAAATAATCAATAATCTGCCGTAGTTAGCATTCAGCGAAATGTTGCCGGATATTCCAGTAATGGTGGCAGTACCGCCGCTTTCTACACTGAACTTGCTCACCCCACCCACCTGCAAATCCAGCAGGTTGCTGCCAGCAGCACTTGCCGTATCCGTTACATTCAGCTTCAGTCCAGTAAAAACTGTCGAAGCATCATTCCAATCCGGGTCAACAGTAAAATCACTGTTACCCTTTAGCGTTCCAGCGTCGTTGTATTGAATTGTGCCGTTGGAGCCGCTAACCAGTGCAACAGTACCCGTTGCATCG
>Ga0208162_1001798_pt1 | contig 10855 bp, 11 predicted proteins | sample CB_VirMetaG_4_FD_184539 | JGI IMG/M metagenome (GOLD analysis project Ga0208162, IMG submission 184539) | Freshwater to marine saline gradient viral communities from Chesapeake Bay - CB_1508_1M Viral MetaG (SPAdes) (version 4) | ecosystem: Environmental > Aquatic > Marine > Coastal | place: USA... | reverse complement strand
GGGTGTTGTGCGTAATGCTGAGCGAGTGACTGCCGAGGAGATCCGTATGCTTTCACAAGAGCTCGAGTCGGCCCTTGGGGGGTTGTATTCGTTGTTGTCAACTGAGATGCAGATGCCCTTTGTCAATAGGCTCATGGATGTCATGAAGCGCAAGAAGAAGCTACCTGCCCTCCCTAAGGACGTAGTGAGCCCAGTGATTATCACAGGGGTCGAGGCGCTAGGCCGAGGGAACGACCTACAGAAACTTGACTTGTTCCTTGCAGGCGCAGCGCAAGTGGTAGGCCCACAAGCTGTTGCTGAGTTTGTGAATGTTGGAGAATATTTCCAGAGGCGAGCAACCTCGTTAGGCATCAAGACCGCTGGACTCGTTAAGAGCCAGGAAGAGATGCAAGCTGAACAACAACAAGCCCAACAGATGGCTATGTTGCAGCAAGTAGCACCTCAAGGCATTAAGGCCCTTTCTGACCAATCTATTGAACAACAACGGCAACAAGGGGCACCTGAACCCGAATAATAAATAAATGGCCGAACTACAAACCAGCACGATGGTAAGCCCGTCAGTGCAAGAACAAGAAGCAACTGATAACACAGAAGCAATGGCCCAAGCTTGGGATGACAAGCAGGAGGCACTACAACAAGAACTCGGGGATGGCTTAGCGCCTGAGTCCGAGGAACAAGCACAGGACCGCCCTGAGTGGCTCCCTGAGAAGTTTTCAAGCCCAGAAGACATGGCGAAAGCCTATGGTGAACTAGAGTCGAAGCTTGGCAATCCCACTGAGGAACCAACCGAGACCGCTGAGCCGTCTGAGGCATTTCAATCAATTAACCAAGCCACTGAGGAGTTCATGGAATCAGGGACACTCAGTGACGAGACCTTCAAGTCACTGGAGGGCTCAGGGCTTCCTCGTGAGCTCGTTGAGTCGTATATAGCTGGACAACAAGCAATCGCTGAGAGTCAGACCAGTGCAGTATTTGATATTGCAGGTGGCCAAGAGAACTACGCAGCGATGGCTGAGTGGGCCAATGAGTCCCTTGATGATGCCTCGGTAGATGCGTTTAACGAGATTGTTGAGAAGGGAACCATCGACCAAGCTAAGGTAGCAGTCCAAGGGCTCTATGCTCAGTATCAATCGGCCAGTGGGGCAACCCCTACGCTCGTCCAAGGGAACACCTCGGGCAATGCAGTGGCTCCGTTTGGTTCGTCCAAGCAAGTCAGCATGGCTATGCGTGACCCTAGGTATAACAGTGACCCCGCGTATCGCAACGAGGTCCAACGACGCCTTGCAATCTCTGACGTCCTTTAGATTATGAACATTATTAACTACATCATCGACAACAAAGACACCCTCATTAGCACCCTTACGGCTATCGTTGCAGCAGCATCAGCTATCGCAGCGTTAACACCGACACCTGCCGATGATAGTTGGGCTGCTAAGCTCTACAAGGTCGTTGACTGGCTTGCTCTTAACGTAGGGAAAGCCAAAGACAAATGATCGGGTCGATCGTTAAGTTACTTATAGCCTTCCCGTCACTGGGGAGGCTTTTTCTTTCTATAAGAGATGAATACACTAAAGAGCTTGCTAATCGCAGGCACAATCGTCATCGCATCCTTATCAACAAGTGGGTGCACGACACTCAAGCCAAGCCGGATTCCCGAAATGATCCAGAGGCTTGATGCCCACGACTTTGACAAGGACGAGAAACAGACCATCTCTGCACTTCTTCACTACATTAACTACCTAGAGAATGAGTTGTAGTGCATGGTTCAGTGGCCCAGAAGTCCCCCAAGAGGACGCTGAGCCGATCTTAGCGATCTGCGTAGGGCATAGCCGTGCGGTAGACATGGGGGCTTCCTCGTGCGACAACACTACCACTGAGTGGGATTACAACCTACGGGTGGCTAAGGCAATGAAGGAGCACCTTGATGTTCCCAGTATGATTGTCTGTGAGTATCAAGGGAATAATTACTTTGATGCCATGGAGTGGCTAGGGACGTTCTTAAAGGCCAAGAAGGTCAAGGCGGCCATAGAGCTCCACTTTAACTCAGCAAGCGCGTCAGCACACGGCAGCGAGATGCTCTACTGGCACAGGTCCAGCAAGGGCAAGAAGATCGCTGAGTGTCTACAGGAGGTTGTTGTAAATGAATTTAAAACAAGGGACAGAGGCATTAAGCCACGGACAAAGCAAGAACGAGGCTCGAAGTTTCTCCGGGTTACTCCATGCCCCTCAGTGATCGCTGAGCCGTTCTTCGGGTCCAACATGGACGACTGGGATCAATTTAAACTTAATCACGATAGCTTAGGCGCTGCTTTGGCTAACGGATTCAACAACTACTATAATCATGAGACGTCAAGGAGTCAGCCTACGGAAGGAACACAAGTCTAAGAAAGGTGGCCTTACCGAGAAGGGACGGAAATACTACAACAACAAGACTGGGAGTAAACTTAAGAAACCCCAGCCTGGTGGTGGCCCTCGTAAGAAATCATTCTGTGCACGCATGAGTGGCGTTAAGGGCCCTATGAAAGACGCCAAGGGACGCCCTACGCGCAAAGCGTTAGCACTGCGACGCTGGAAATGTTAACTATATAAAATTATGCCTAAAGTTGGAAAAAAGAAATACCCCTATACGGCTGCTGGTAAAAAAGCAGCGAAGAAAGCAGCTAAACGCGCTGGTCTTGTGATCAAAAAGAAGAAGTGAAAGAACAAGTAACCTTCAGGTGAAGCATGGCTAAAATATGTCCTAAAGGAATCGCATGGGCTAAGCGCAAGTTCGATAAGTATCCGAGCGCCTACGCTAACATGGCGGCATCGAAATACTGCAAAGACCCGAACTACGGTAAGGGCAAGCGGTCTAAACTTAAAATCAAAAAGAAACGTGGGTGAACTAGCAAAGTGGCGCAAGCAGAACTGGGTCCGAATAGGCACTGACGGTAAAATCAAAGGACCATGCGGAACCTCAAAGAACAAGAAAAATCCAGACAGATGTCTTCCATCATCGAAAGCGAAAAGCCTAAGCCAGACACAGAGGGCCTCAACTGCACGCAAGAAGAAACGTGCTGGTGCGAAGGGCAAACAGTTTGTTGCCAACACTCCTGCTGCGCGTGTGAAGCTACGAATCAAGAAGTAGAGCTCGAAGACATCGTAAGGATTGTGTTTCTTGACCATGCACAAGACTTAGGGAAACCCCTAGTCTGCACCGTGTATGGCATCGTAGAGCATATAGATAAAACTTTCCTTAATGTAACGTGTTGGCACCCCACCTACAGTGAAGACGACACTGAGGAGGATAACCGAACGACTTACACAATCATACGTGGGTGCATTCAGCAACTCTGCGTATTAAATTAAACTTTCATTGCGTCCAATAAACCCAAGGACATCAAACAATAAACCTTCAGCCTGATGCGTCAGACAACTGATCGTTTCGTTGGTGACTAACGACTACGGACAAAATAAACAAAACAAACTATAACCAAAACTTATTATGGCACTAGATAGATTCCCATCCATTCCGGGTAAAGTGAATGGCACAGGAGCACGACTAGCGAACAACGCAACAAACTTTGCTGCGGAAAACGCTCTGTTCCTGAAAGTATTTAGCGGTGAGATTCTTACAGCGTTTGATGAATCAAATGTTGCTAAAGACCTCATCATGACTCGCACGATTTCCAGTGGAAAGAGCGCACAGTTCCCCGTAACAGGCAAGGCAGAAGCCAAGTATCACATTCCTGGTGAAGACTTGCTAAACACAACGGACGTATCAGGCAGGGACTACTTGTCTCAGATTGCTCACAACGAGAAGGTAATTAACATTGACGACATGCTCGTCGCTTCAACTCTTATTCCAAGAATTGATGAAGTTAAGAACCACTACGACCTCCGTAGCATCTACGGAAAAGAGCTCGGAAAGGCACTCGCTAAGCGTTTGGACATCCAGATCCTTAAGACAATGTTTGCTGCTGGTCTCACCACCACTGCTAACTACTCTGGTGGGCCTACAGGCACTGAGCTTCTTGGTGCAGACACTATGACTGCTGGAGGACTTGTTGAAGCACTCTTTGAGTGTGCTCGTTCACTTGACGAGAAAGAGGTCCCATCTGATGGCCGCTTTGCCATCTTGACTCCGTTCCAGTATTACAAGTTGCTCACTGCTGACAACGTAGCAATCAACAAGGACACCTCGAGTGGTTCTGCTGATGCTGCTAAAGGCACTATTATTGAAGTTGCAGGAATCCGTCTCTACAAGAGTCCACACATTGCTGGTGTTCAGGTTGCTGTAAGTGGCCAGAATGCTGACGACGCAAACGTTGCGAACTCTCCGTTTGCGGGGACTGCTGTGGCTAACGACGACGCGGGTTACAACGGTGACCTTACGGGGATTGCTACTGGCGGAAGCGCCGTTAACGACCTTGGCTTCGTTGCTGGACACTCGTCTGCTGTTGGGTGCGTTAAGCTCCTCGACCTTGCGACTGAGTCTGAGTATCTGATTGAACGTCAGTCTACTCTCTTTGTTGCTAAGTATGCAATGGGCCTCGGCGTTCTTCGCCCTGAGTCTGCTGTTGTGGTTAACACCACTTCATCTGCTGCTAGCTAATAGCACACACTAAATTCATGCCTCGTCCTCATTAAGTTGGGGACGGGGTATTTTTTCATTTTTAAAATTATGCCACTCACTACAAAACTCGAAGCCGTCAATACGATGCTGGGTAACATTGGGGAAAGCCCGGTGACTCAAATCACTGTTACTTCCACTCTGCCTATCTCTGCGGTCACCGCGATCACCGTGTTAGACGAAGTCAGTCGCGAGGTTCAATCAGAGGGATGGCACTTCAATACGGTCAACAAACAAACACTTACTCCCAACAGCAGCAATGAGATCGTTCTTGCTGATGACATTATGCACGTAGATACCCTGGATAACTCTAAGGACATTGTGCAACGCGGAGGCAAGCTATTTAACCGTGAAGACAACACATTCACTTTCACAGGAGACATTGACGTTCGGTTGATGTTCCTTTTAGATTTCACTGATCTCCACGAACAAGCACGGAGATACATTACACTCAAAGCCTCAAGGGTCTTCCAGGCACGCACTGTCGGGTCTCAGGAGCTTGAGCAACAGATCCTCCGGGATGAACTTAAAGCACGCTATAACCTCGAGGAGATGGACGGGCAGGGAGCCGACAGGACCATCTTTGATAACTACGACGTTGCGTCTTGCCTTGGTATTAACCGCAACTACGATCTACTCTAATAATGCCTTTAATTAATACATCATTACCAAACCTTATTCAGGGGGTTAGCCAGCAGCCCGATGCCACACGGTTCTCAGGACAATGCGACGATCAGGTTAACTTCATGAGTAGTGTTGTTGATGGATTAACAAAACGCAACGGCACTAGGTTTGTTAAGAAACTCTTTGGGACTGACGCAGCGATCTCAGCGGACAGCTTTATTCACTTTGTTAACCGAAGTGAAACTGAGCGATATGTTCTCATCCACGATGGCACTAAGTTCCACGCTTACAATGTTCTTAGCGGGGACGAGGCGACTATCAATGACGCCACAGGAGGCTACACGACTGCTGGGACTTATCTAGATGTATCAGCAAGCACCACCAACGCACGGGACACACTTAGGGCTACAACAGTGGCTGACGGGACGTTTCTCATCAACAGAAGCTCCACCGTTTCAGTAGATCAAACTACGCGTTCTTCTTCGTTAGATAAAGAAGCGCTGATCTTTGTGAAGCAAGGAGACTACGAGAAAGAATATTCGCTTGAGGTTAATTATAGCTCAAAGACACCTGCTACTGCACAGTTGACATTAACTTATACAAGAGTTGATAGATATTTCTATAAACTTAGCGCAACAAGTGCTGTCTCTGTAACTGGGGGTGGTGGTTCTGGGTATGTAAATCAAGATATTTATAAAGTCTTTTCGTATCCTACGACTAAGTCTATAGGTGGAACAGTATACAATATAGGCCTTGGATCGGGTGGAGACACAACTGTCAAAGTGACATCAGATGCAAATGGAACTATATCCGCTGCGTCTATTGAAGACATAGGTCGTATTATAAACTTCCAAAAACCAGGGGCTTTAGCTGTTACAGACGTAGGGGCGACTGTCTCTATTACAGTGACCTTAGAAGAGTCTCCGGGTTTAGGAGGAGTGACGCAATATGACAACACCGAGCATGTAACTATTTACTCGGAAAACTCTACTAAAAGTTACCACGCGGACACTACTAGAATTACTGAAGTTTTACAAAGAGGACATCACAATACTTTGGACCCTAACTATTCATCAGGAGGTCATATACCCAGCGGATTCGGAGGATTTGAAGACCGGTTCCCTGGGATAGGCGCAGGAACAAACGCCGAGTTTACATTGACCCGTGAGGGCAACTTGATTGTTCTTAAACGTAAGTTAGATTCTAGCAACAACGAGCAAAGTGACTTCACGATAAAAGCTAAGGACGGCCTTGGAGGCGGAGCACTCGGAGCCGTTTATAAAGAAGTAGGCGCAATCACTGACCTTCCTTTGTTCGCTAAGAACGGCTTCCGGGTCAAGGTGCGCGGGGATGGTGAACTTGCTGCTGACGACTACTACGTCGAGTTTAAGACAGACGATGAGAACCAAGAGATCGGGCCAGGCTCGTGGGTTGAGACCGTTGCTCCTGACATTCTTCTTAATTACAAGGAAACAAGCTTACCTTTGTTTATCACTAACACAGGTCTAAATGAATTTAAGTTGGAACACCTTAAGACTGCACCGCGCAGTGTAGGTGATGAGATAAGTAATCCGTTCGCGTCATTTTCTGACCAAACAATCCAGAACAGTGTGTTCTTTAAGAATCGCTTAGGGTTTGTCTGTGGTAGTAACGTAATACTTTCTGAAGCAGGCCTAGGCCGAGTAAACGACAAGGGGATCTTTGAGTATAACTTTGGCCGAACAACAGTCACAACTCTTCTCGACTCGGACCCGATTGACGTCATTGTTGAGTCTGACCGAGTCACTGACATTACGGCGGCTGCTGCATCCCAAGAGAACCTCATATTGTTCTCAACGAACGGACAATTTGTTCTCAAGGGCGAAGACCTCCTGACTCCTAAGACGGTCTCAGTGAAGCCCATTACGAACTTCGAGTATAACAATGAGACTGACCCTGTGTCGGTCGGTTCGTATATCTATTACCCATTTGACTTAGGGAACAACACAGGCATCCGAGAGTTCTCACTGAACAAGACCACTGACGTCTATGAGTCTACGGACATCACTGAGCAAGTCCCCAGGTATATCCCTAAGGACATCACATACTTCTCTGGATCACTCTCAGAGAATCTATTGGGAATCCTGTCAAAGGACGAAGACCAGACCCTTTATATGTATCGCTACTTCTTTAGTGAGAATAAGAAAGTATTGAGCTCATGGTTCAAGTGGGACTTTGGGGTAAACATTAAGGGCTTTGAGTTCATCGACTCGACCTTGTATATGATTGTGTCTGATACAGTAACAGACGAGACATACATTGTTAACTTACCTCTTAACTTTGACGGGGAAGACGAAGGACTGGCAACTTACACAGGGACAGGAAGTTCTTTTTCTAAGACAATTACAAATTCCCCAAATGATGATGTTACTCACTTAGACATGCGAGTCCCTGCTGTCATCTATAATGATCAAATAAGGTTTCCTACGTATACTTCAGGATCTACCCGCCCTCTTAGAAGTAACATTTTAAACTTTGATGTTTCGTCTGGTGGGAGCACAAGTAGCCAGATTACGCCTTACTATGCAACTTCTGATATTGTTGTGTATAGTGACAGAGGAATACACATTCCAGTAACTATAACCACTCTCGGAAATAACACACTTTTAACAGTAACAAACACTGGCGTATGGGATGACAATACATCAGTGTGGGTAGGCTTTAAGTTTAACAGCACCTACACGTTCTCTGAGCAGGTCTTCAAGGCACAATCAGGACAAGCACGCACACCTAACGCAGCGGCCAAGCAGTTCATCAAGAATCTATCGCTTTACCATACGCAAACCTCAGACTATAAGGTCAAGGTGACACCAGATAAACGAGCACAGTATACTAACGAGTTCCCTGAGTCGTTCACAGGCACCGGGAGCTCTTTACGCACTGAGCTCAAAGACGGATTCTTTAGGGCCCCTGTGTTTACCTCTAGTGAAAACGTAGAGATCAAACTAGAGAACGATGGGGCTAAGCCTAGTAACTTCCAGTCTGCTGAGTTTGAATCCTTCTTGCACACACGATCAAGTCGATATGGAGCCTAAGAAAGCCTATGGTGATTGTTCTATTGTTCCAGCAACAATGGCCCATGCGAATTACCTAAAGGATCGCTTAAGGTTCCACGACGCACTCGAGTGTGAGATTCTGGGACATAGCCCTAAGGAAGCGCTCAGCATTGCCCTCACGCTTGACTATAAGACATACACGGCACTCGGGCCGGACAAAGAGCCGTTCGCTATGTTCGGCTCAGGGAAGTCCGAGGATGGTGGTTATATCTGGATGCTTGGGACCCCAGACGTCACCAAGCACAAGAAGCATTTCGTCCGGGCATCTCGAGCGTGGGTGAGGTATCTTACAGAACCCTTTGGGATCACCTCTAACGTCGTCCTCAAAGACAACAAACAAGCCATACGCTGGCTGAAGTTCTGTGGCGCTAAGTTTCTACAAGAGGTAGAGATCTCGTCACATTCATTTTACGAATTTATCATTACAACAAACTAGACTAATATGTGTTTACCAGTATTCGCTCCTTTAGGGACAGCACTCCTCGGTGGGACAGTCACAGGGACGGCAGCAGCCGCTGCGGGGACCATGTCGATTCTTGGGCCACTTGCTCAGGGCATGCTTACAATTGGCGCTCAGAGTCAGCAGGCTTCGATGCAAGCCGAGGCTCAGAAACGCGCTACGATTGCCGAGAATGCTCGATACAGTCAGCAGGTATCTGCGATGCGTAAACAACAAGCCACGGAGTCGCTAAGGCTCGCTCAGGAGGTCTCAGCGGCCAACCGGGCAAGCATGGAGGCCATGGCACGTAAGGAAGTGGCAGCCGCTGAGGGAGGCATAAGCCTTGGGTCTGCAAGTTTCCTTGCGGAGATGAGAGACCTAGAGAGGCAGGTAGGTGAGCACAACTATGCAATCCAACAGAATCAATATTTGGCTGACCAGGCCTATGAGATGCGAGCCCGTGACCTTGGACTCCAAACACAACAGAACTACATCAACATCAACAAGCCTATCGCTACTCCTAACGTCCTTGGGACAATGCTAGGGGCAGCCACGACGAGCCTTGGGAATTTTTCAGATGCTAAGCGTCTACAGGCACGCCAACTTCCTTCAGCACCTACAACAACTACTAATTAATGACACGCAGAGATTTATTTACCAAGCCAGACCGTGAGCAGGTGCCATTCAACTTGAGCGCCCCTGCGATCACAGGAAAACCCTTTCAGGGAGGGCAGTATTCGGTAGCAGTGCAGGACCCCGTGCCTGCCTCACAGACGTCTCTGGGGAAACTAGCAGCAACGCTAGGGCAAATAAATCCAGCAATTAAAGCGTATGGGCAAGCCCAACAAGCCACAACAGACCTCCAAAAGACTATGTTCGGGCTCGACTTTGCTCAGATGACTGAGAAGGAAAAAGAGCTAGCAGCACAAAGACTTAAGAGCGAAGAGAAGTTCAACAGTAAGCTACGTGGTGAAGGCTACGAGCTTAACCCAGTGGCAGAGATATACGCTAAGGAACTCATAGGGGCAGACAAGGCCGATGAGTATATGGCTTTTATTGAGGAGAACAAAGCTCAGTATATCGAAGATCAGGTAGTTATTAAAGGACGTAAACCGAGCCCAATGCAGATCAATGAGTTTATTGAGGGCCTTACCACACAATTCAAGGAGGCTAACCAAGACACAATGTCTGACCCGCTGATGCTCGCTGGGTTTATGCGAAGCACAACAGACTACCGTAACCGGGCAAGCGTTCAGATCGCAAAGGAAGCTTCGGACAGTCATAAGAACGGAGTGCTTATCCCTCAGGCAGCTAAGGCGCTAAGTCGGGTTTCAAAGCTTTCAGATATGAAGATCCCTACTCTTGATGGTGTTGCCGCATCAATGACCGCGCAAGAACGGAATGCTAGGTATCAAGAAGCTTGGACAAAAACAGGACCCCTTACCGCTGCTGACCAAAAGCTAGTCTTACAAAGTTGGCTAAACTCAATGAAGCCAAGCCTAGCGCAGGTAAAACTTGAAGAGCTTGCTGAGTCGGGCATCAAGGTAGGCAATGAGCCCCTTAGGTCTTATGATCCTATTGGGGACAGTTACTACAACAACCTACAAGATGAGCTTGAAGACAAAGACATCGAAGAGCGTAAGGAACAACAATCTGAAGATACTTTGTTTAAGAATGAGAAAGCGAAGGAGTTTCAGAAGATGTTTGACTCTGAAGAGTATCGAGAGCTTTCTTATGCAGAGAAGCAAGAGTATCAAGAAAAGCTAGAAGATGAGATTGATAATATAACAGATGGGGACGAGCAGGCATTGACCTCGGAGGCTTTCAGGGTGGTTAGACAAAGGGAAGCAACAGAAAGAGACCGAGGGGTAGCCACAATAAGGAAGGTAGCAGGCAGGTCAGGCACAGACAGTCTTGTGTCTTTCCAGAATCAAGGTTTGCAAGAGCTCCAGAAAGAGGCAGATGAGTTTATTAAAAGTAATGGGATCAAAGAGGAAGACCCTGCTTACGGACTAATCAAAGGGTTTGTTGAACTTGAAAAAGGAGATTTAGTGACAGGTGGGTTTGATGTTGGCCCTCCTCAGA
>Ga0208162_1001797_pt1 | contig 10858 bp, 13 predicted proteins | sample CB_VirMetaG_4_FD_184539 | JGI IMG/M metagenome (GOLD analysis project Ga0208162, IMG submission 184539) | Freshwater to marine saline gradient viral communities from Chesapeake Bay - CB_1508_1M Viral MetaG (SPAdes) (version 4) | ecosystem: Environmental > Aquatic > Marine > Coastal | place: USA... | reverse complement strand
TTTTTCCTGCAATTTGTTTTAAATATTTTTTATAAGCATCAGTAAAATTGTATTTATCAATATCAGAAGCTGATTTTATTTTTACAGTTAATCCTTTTTTTATCTTAACTTCGTTAACTGATTCTTTTACAATATCAAGAGAAGTATATTTTTTAGATTTGGCCATTCTATAATATAAATCTTGGGCTTTTTTCATATTGACAATACCTGATTTAAAAACTTCTCCTTGTTTATTTTTTCCTACAACTCTATATGATTCGTTTACTGATTCACCTTCCATATTCACATTATCCCACATCCTACCGCCTTGTTTAAGGTAATCTCCAAATCCAGTTTTCCTTTGGTCTTTAGATGGCTTTAATTCTTTCTTTACTTTGGTGTATGGGTGTTTAGTTTTTCCATCATACCAAAACCAATCTTTAGGATTTGTAGAACCACCAGTTTGGATGAATCCTTCTTTACCTTGTTTGTTAACATACTTAACACCAAGTTTCAATTCAGCTTCGTTTACTGATTCTTTCACCTTTTTTTCCAACTCCTTATACATTTTATCTAATTTTTTATACTCTGGGGTATTTTCTTTACCTTTGAGTTCCAAATTAGATAATTTATCAGCTATTCTATCGAGTTTTGCTGCATTGGGATGTGATGGTGTGTGTGATTCTGGCATAAGTTCCAAATCACTAGGTGATACCAAAAGTTGAGCGTTAGGTAACTTAACCATGTAATGTCTTCCATCTTTATTTAAGATGACACCAGCTTTACCCAAGTTTTTAGGGTCAGTTACATTTTTAGCATTTTTCTTTATCCTTACATTATCACCTTTTTGGAAATTGGCTTCAAACATAAATTTATTTTTCATATTTAAAATCTCGTTTCTAATAATACTACGTATTGATTCCTTCATAGAATATATTTCTTTCTTATCAGGTAACCCCTTATGTTTAGTACCTGCAAATTTTTCGATTTCTTTACGTGACATTTTGTCTACAATATCCAATACAGACTTAGACACCTCACTACGTGGGGTGTCTCCATCTTTGACTGATAATGCAAGCCCAAAAAGTTTCTGTTGTTGTTTACTTGTAGCTGGCATTTAGATTCTCTTACTTATTCTCGAACCAAGCTTCACGTAAGTATTTACATTCCAAAGACCAACCAGCTAATACATCTTCTGCAAACTTAATTGTAGATGCAATAACCACTCTAACCAAGTTTATGACAAAATTGATAGTTGATGTAATGTAAACCCAAATGCGACCACCCCAATATACAACAAAATCTCGAACTTTGTCATATACAAATGTGATTTTATCCCAAAGTTCACTGAAAAATGAAGCAACGGTAAACCACAATTTAACAAAAAAATCAGCAATCGATTCAAAGAATCCTCTAACCTTACTGAACAAGTTATTAAAAAATTGTTTTATCTTTCTCATAAAATTCTCTTTTCATTATATAAATATCACTTATTTATATAAACCACCTTTAGGTTTCCCCTTTTTAGTATTTGATTTCACGTCATTGAAATCATCTTGTAACTTCTTTTTTTGTTTTTTGATTTTAACAGTTCTACCTGGTTCCATATCCATGTAGTCATCTAAGTTAATCTTTTTCATTTAATCCTTACCTTTAGTTTTTGAATGTTGTTTAAAAATTCTGTAATTGAGTAGACACGACCCGTGTCTGTTAATATTTTCAAAGAACCTAATGCTTCAGGTTCGTTGTTTACTATATTCATGAGTGCTTTAAGTGCACTTCCTGCCCAAAACACACCAAACCCATTATCAATTCCAAGTAAATTTGATTCATATGTAAGGGTTTCCAAATCATCAGCGGGCATCTTTAAATAATATTCCATTATATTTTGATTAAATTGTTTTGATACTCTTCCATCTTATTGATTTTAACCTTGAGGTTACCCAATTCAAATTCACCTATTTCTCCACTATCCTGTATAATCTCGCTTATATTCTGTATGATTGCAAAGTCTTGTTGTGTGAATGTATTTCTATCAACTATAATTATAATGTCATTTTCCAATTGTTGAAATGGTGTAGTTAAAATACGTTTGGATAAATCGAATTTTGTATTTTTTTGTTCCACATCCAAGTAATGTGTTGTGATTACTTGCATCTCATCATCTATCAAAATGTTATCACACCACGGCTCTAATGCCTCTAGCAGTTCTGAATTGCAGTTGTTTACTCGGATACCTATGTTGTATTTTGGTGGGATGATTGGCTTCATCATAGTATCATGCTTTACACCAGACCCCCATTTACGAATGAATTCTTTAGTAGAGTTATTCATATCACGTTTCCATTTTTCGTGTCTTTTAGTATCACCATCAAAAGAACCGGCGCCTCTACCAGTGAAGTGATATACCAAAGAATCCCACGATTGGATGAGTTGATATCCATTCATTACAAATCGATTAAATAAATCAGAGTCTTCCCTACATGAATGCATGATGGGGTCATGTCCCCCAATTGACTGAATGTCTTCTTTGTAAATCATCCATGGTGCAAAGATGCCGTCGGTAGTTTTATCTTTGTTATCTACAATCAATCGCTCGACATATGTGGTAAACTCATCAGCTTTGAACTCTTCTGGATACATCCCAAAGTCTTCTAAAATCTTCTCCCCACCATTTGGATGAAGTGGTGGTTCAATACGAGTTGAACATACAACTGATTGTGGTTTGAGATGCTTTAATGCATGACAGTCTGCATCTTTACCCAAAATCATATCAGCGTGGAATATCATTATAATATCAGTTTCTGATTTTTCTATACAATAATCATATGCTCTACCAATACCATATAACGAATTACCTAAGTCTGGATTTACATAGTATTTTACACCAAGTGATTCTGAATTTTCTTCTAACCACTCAAGTGTTCCATCTTCATCTGAATCCACGAATACAATAATGTCGTGGTCTTTACGATAAGCGTTCTTTCGAATTGAGGGTATTGCCGTTTTAAGGTATCTCAAGTTTGTTTTACTTGGGATACAAAATGTTATTTTTTCCATTCTATTCTATTTCGAAATTGTTTATCTAATTTTTTTCAAGAGTTTGAGTGATTGAAATTTTTACTTGGAATATTTGTTATCTCTGATAAAAGATTATCAATTACTTCATTTTCACCCAAAATACCAGGAGTATCAGTATTAACATTACCAATATCTGAAAAAGGTATGTTTTGCATTACTAATGAGGTTGGTGTAAATCTTTCTTCAGCCACATTGTATATATCCATATTGTGATACTTAACCCATTCGCGTGTCCATTTTGGATACTTTGATAAATAATTAAGTATAATCCTTTGATTGTTATGTGCAAAATCAAATGTTCTACCAATACCCCTTCCAAAGGTATCAAATCCTATACAAAAAACGTGAGTTGCACCTAAGAAATGAACGATTGGTAACATATATGCAGTAAACTTGTTTTCTTGGGCCCAATGAGATTCACTATGCCTACCATCAAACGGAACGGTTCCAAAATATGTGTTCTCACCTTTGAATCTATTTCCTGGTTTTTTATAGATATCGTGGTTAATTGGGATGGTCTTGGTGTTTATTGCATTATCTATCCAAGTTATCTTCCCAGCAGAATCTAATGTATCAATTGCTTTTTTGTAAAATGCACGGTCATCAACTCGTTCTTTATTATTGTATAATGGACTTGTACCACAATTTATATTAAAAATCTCAAGGTCTCTGAGATAGTATGGAAGTACAATTTGAGGTAACATTTTGTAATTAGATAGTGTATGGTTTTTTGACATATATACCCGAAACCCATCCAATGCTGCATCTGGGTCGGCATAGGTCCAATAATCTAACTTGAAATTTGATGAATCTATTAAGTTGGGAAATACTCTGTGCATTCCAATTGTAATAACATCACTTGGAATATCAAACCCTAATTTTGCTTGGTATATGGATGAATCACCCGTGCCAATAACTAAAAACTTTTTCATAATAATTTCTTTGTTTCCTCGATACCTACATTAAACAAACAGTCAATGATACCGAGGTGGGATATAAACTTACCATTCACTTGATTATATATAGGGTGCTCATATGTATGCCATAGTAATTCTATGTTATTCTTTTCGAATAAATTGTCACCTGATAATATATAATCCATAGAACCCATAACCGACATATATCTATCGACACCCAGTTCGTTACATATAGAAATCAATGCTTCATCCTTTTTACCCGAGTAATCAATATCATCAGAAATCACTATTTCGGTATTTATATCTAATAAATCTAAGAATTCAATAAGCATACGAACAGTAATGTATATTAAATATTTAGGTCTTTGATTTAGAACTCGTTCAATAATTGGATATATGTCTTCAAAGTAGTTTGATTTTGAGTAACATTGTCTGATTGAATTAAGGTGCTTTTTTACCCAATCACCACTCTCGTAGTTAATTTCAGCATCCTTAATTAGTAAGTTATCTCTACTTTTTGTCTTTTTTATAGGAATTGTAAGCCATACCTCACCATCGTTCCCCTTTATCTTGTTTCGTGTTTGCCAACTTCTCTTTGTCAGTTGTGTAGTGGTATATATAACAAATATATCACTATTTTTTATTAGATTAAAATACCCCAACCACGGTAGGTATGTTGGTTGCATTAATGATAAAATTTTATTCGAAGGTTGCATATCCAATTCCATCAATTCCATAGCTGTTTCCATTATATAGCATATATTTTATTTCGTTATGTGAGAATACATATCCATATTCAACCATATCCGAATCCCACCCACTTTTCGAAGTTTGCAACTCATTATAATGACCATCCATTCTATTAAATTTGATACCATTATTTGAAGTTGCATACCCGATTCTATAACCTAAGTTTGGGTCTTTGTATGAAAAATACATTTCATATGTAGATTCATTTTTAATTACAATAGGTCTTGCTAATGCAGTTTCATTGTCATATAGTTCAACGGCAACATCTCCATTACGATGCCAGTTAATACCATCAACCGAAGTAGCATACTTTATATTGTATTTTGGTAAATCACGAGTCAACCAAGCTTCTCCAGAAACATACCACATTTTGTAAATATTTTCAGATTCATCAAACATTACAAAAGGTGCAGTACATATTCCGAATGGTTCTGAATCAGTTCTGTGCATTAGGGGTGCTCTTGAAGTTCTATTGTAAGAGCCCGATGAATCTAATTCAGCAAGTCCCATAATTAGTGACATTCGGTATGTAGTAGTTCCAGAATTCCAACCAATGTAATACAATTTGCCATCAATAAAACAAGAAGGTGTTACACCATTATCATCAAAACAACCACGTTCTCCTGGTGATAAAATAGGATTTGGGGACTTCGATATCTCTCTGATGATACCGTCACTTACATCCACAATTGAATAACCTATATGTGATACATTATTTGCATCACGGCCTGAGTAGTATACTTTATACATATTATCTTTAATATGCACTGGGGTTGGTAGCATTCCGTGTGTCTTGTTCCACCATAAATTGGGGTCTGGTTTTATAACTATACCTTTTTTATTCCACATATTACTTTTTAGGTTTTCTAAGGTTAGGTAAAATTACATTCCATCTATTTCCAGAAATAACACGGTCTACCTCGTGAACTAACCCATAATTAAACAACACCAAATCACCAACATCTTGTATATTTTTCGTATTAACAAAGTCGCCACTCTCGTTCCACACCGTAGTTCCCGTTTTAAGATTGTCATCACCAGAATAACTTGATAAATTTAATATCATACCATATTTTTGGTTCTTATAAGAGTGTCTATGTTTACCAAAAAAGTCATTTGGGCCATATTTTATAAAGTTAAGTGCCAAGCTGAATTCATAATCCGATGGTGTTTCAAAATCGGTCTGAATACCGCTTAGTTCTAAGTAAAACTTTTTATAAAATTTTAAGTCTGGGAAGAACTCATCGGTACGATACGCAATACTATAATATCTACCAGGACATGCTGCTGGTGCTGCTTCTGGTATGTCACTATTTGACAAACGGACTCGTTGATATGCATCTGGTGTCAAGTAGTTATTCCAAGAGATGATATCACCATTGTCTTTATTTAACAATGCTTGATTTATCAAGGTATCACATTGTAAATGTGTTAGTACATTTTTTATACAAACAATGTCTTGATTTTCTAATGAATTCCGTACCTCAGATTGTAATTCGGAATTAAACAATTCAGAAGTACTTGATATGGTTATTACATTACACTTCATATTGTATCCCGAAGTACTTTCTTTTCAATTTCTTATTCACTATGTGATTCGATTCAAATACATCACTTGATGTAACAGTGGCGTCATTAGTAATATCAGATGTTACGTTAGCACCCATAGTTATAAAGCAATCTTCTCCTATTTTTATAAAATCTTTAAAGGCAGCGTTTACACCTACAAATGTATTTTTGCCGATAATAGTATGACCGGATATTGTTATCCCAGATGCTAAATATACGTTATCTTCCAATACACAATTGTGTCCTAAATGATTAGAACTCCAAATCATTACATTGTTACCAATCTTGACAGTAGGTTGTATATTGTTTTTTTCAAGGATAAAGCAATTATCTCCTATATTTAGGTCAGGCCAAGTAATAGTACCACGAGAACAAACATAACTTGGTAGTTCATATCCCAATGATTTCATTTGTTGGTATTTCTCAGAGCGAGTTTTATTTAATTTAGAATATGATAAAGCAACGTGTGCTTTATATTCAGTTGGTGGGAATATTCCCAAAACATCGGATATTTTTACCAATGGTAAATCTCTGAATGTATCCGATTCTACATACTCATCATCTGCAACAAAACCACATACTTTATAGTCAAACATTGGGTCGTTCTCAAAGTAATAGTGTGCTAACTCAGCATACTCACCTGTTCCAAAAATTATAATTTTATTCATAGTGTTATTTATTTTAGTTTATCAATATTATTGTATAAGACATTTGCCATTTTAAACTGCCAGGCCTCATCTATATCAATTGTTTCACTTGGGTGCACTTCATATAGCTCAGGATAGTTAAATGTAAAATCACCCAAATATATGTTGTTTGATAAGTCAGATTTATCACCTGCGTAAAGACAATGTGCTGCTTCAAACGTAGTGTCAACCAACTTAGTATCCAATGACCCAGGATATCTTGTTATTAATTCACCATCAGAGTTCCAATAAAAATTCTTAGTGTTGTGTACTGCAAACATACTTTTACTATCACTCTTTAAAAAGCAAGATGTAAAGTCATTTATAGTATTTACACTCAATAGTGGAGTACATGCATTGGTGGTAATAAACCACTTATGTGGTAGCATATGAGACCATTCAGAAACAACCCGTGGTTCTTTGGTTTCCGATACTGACATATCTGACCTATTAAATATATTCACTGGGTACTTACGTGCTATATCTTTCAACTCATCATCATATAATGCAATGTATATGTTTTCATTTGGTATAAGGGTACTATCTACCAATTTTTTAATAGCAATGTCTAACAAAGTGCTTCCACCAAATGGCAGTATCATCTTATTAAGTATTCTTTTTGAGTTTAAACGTGCTTGAATAATAAAACACACATCTTTTATATTTTTCATAGTTCTGAGATTTCTTTTGTTAGATTTCGTATTTGCTTGTCACATTCCTTTATATTATAGAATATAGATTGTGCTCTTTTTTCATCCAACTCAAAGCACAATCTGACCACATCCATCCAATGTTTATTATTCTTTGCACGTATCAGTTCTATTTCATTCAAAATATCAATCTTACTTCTATTAGTGTCCATATGTAGCATTTCACTTAAATTTAAAACTTCACTATCTAATTTTTGAATCTCTCTTAATATCTTACTCGATTTTATACTATCCAATTCTTCTAATAAGTTTAGAAATTGCATAGTAAATGAATTTACACTATTTCTAATTTGTTCAATTTCATTGATAAGTATACTATTTTTCGAATCCACCGACTTCTGATTTTTTTATTATACAATCAACATCTATGTCAAATAATGCATATTTACCCAATGTAGTTCCATATTCAATTGCAGGTACGGAATCATCATAGCACGGTCTTTTTGTGGTGATGTTATTTGTTGTTAACAAATCACCTTTTTTTATTTTCTTTTTTGCAACAACCGAGCGTTTTCCATTCTTAAATGTCATCTCAGAGTTAGTGTACATACCACCATTCTCAATCAAACTCAATTCGGATTGTCTAATCAAAGATACCATTTCTTTTAATTGATTGGGTTCTAATGCAAAGAAGTGGTCTGGGCCCGATAATTTATTGCTAAGTGTAAAATGTTTCTCTATAACAGAGGCACCCTTGGCAACTGCAAGGGATGGTGTTAGTGTAGATGTCGTATGGTCGGATAACCCAACACCAGCACCTCTAGCATTTTTGATTAGCCAATCTATCTGATTTAAGTCGATTTCAGACATAGGGGTTGGGTATGCATTATTACAATGTAAAATTGTCAAATCACTATTATACTTAAAACAAATGTCTAAAAATTCATCAAGTCTTTCAAACGGAAATCCAATGCCAAGTGAAACAATTAATGGTAACCCTGTACTTGCTACCATCTCAACAAATCTAAAATCAGATGATTCAAACCCTGCTATTTTAATACGACTAACTCCAACATCTACTAATTGTTGAACCGCTTCCTCATCAAATGGAGTCGCCATAAATTCAATACCAACCTCATCGCAATATGATTTCAAATCACGAACCCAATTTCGTGGAGTTTCTATTTTTGTGAACATACTATGTATGTCTGTAATACCATTTATGGGGCGGTCTTGTTTTGCAAATAACCCAGTAGATGTGTATAATTGAAACTTACAAGCATCTGCACCTGCATCTTTGGCGACATCGATTAGTGCCTTTGCCTGCTCGAAGTCTCTATTATGATTAGCACCTGCTTCAGCTATTACAAATGTTTTCATATAATGGTAAGTTTAATATTAACTTATGGATTTCTTCAGTAAATGGCAATTCAGTACCATCCTCAAAATACTTGGTTTTATGCAACATTGGATAGTGTTTTGATGTAGGGTATTTCTCATACAACTCATCAACTCTATCTTCATCACAAATTAAAGTAGCAAAGTAGTATGATGATTTAGAATCGTGTGGTAGTAATCTACCATCAAGACCCATATCTTGAATCGTTAAATGGTTTTGTTTTCTAACTGCCCAATTACCACCATAACTATCAAGTTGAGTTAAAGCAATGGTTGCATTTAGATTATTCATATAAAACTTAAACCCATCCATAGTAACATCGTATGTTCCATCAACATTTTGTCTACCAAAGTTTCTATATGATTTGAACCACTCACTTGCCGATTCATCATCAGTTGAAATCATACCACCATCAGATGCTGCAATCGGTTTATATGGGTGAAACGAGAAGAAGGTAAAGTCTGATTTGATTTGTGGAGTCGCACAATGTGCTGAATCTACTACTACAATTTCATTGTAATTGTCTTCACTCAATGTATCAAATCCTTTAATGTTAGATACACCACCATATAGGATTGGCATTAGGACTGGTTTAATTCCATCATCGGTATATCTCTCACATCTCCACCTACGTTTTTCACGATAATCATCCAAATCAAAAAGTAGATTCTCATCTACCTCAACCCAAATCAAATTATGTCCGTGGTGTTTGGCAGCCCAAGCAGGTGATGTAAACCCAATTGAAGTGGTATATACATCACACGACCCATACTTTTCTTTTAGATATGCAAATATCATAAAGGCGGCCGCGGATGCAGAGTTCACCCCAACATTGTACTCCTTGGAAGAGAAGTCCTTATACCTCTCTTCCATAAGATTTACATTAGGACCAAACCCAAGGTCACCACTTTGTATAACACTTGATATAAGACCTATTGCTGAGTCTGATATTTTAGTTTGGAATAGTTTCATCTTAACACTCCAAACCTTTGTTAATCAATTCAACCAATTCCTCGATGTCTTCTTTTACCCAAAGTGCCGAATTAAAATGAGGACCATCATACTTCTCAAAGTCTTGGTGAGTCTTGTTAGTGTATTGTGGTCGAATCTGAAGTAGGTTGATTCCCGGAACTTGGTATGTAAATGGTAATTCAGTTTCTGCCAACATATCTTCGTGTAGTTTCTCACCAGGCCTCAATCCCATTAGTTCGGTCTTAGACTCTTTACCAACAATCTGCTCCAATGCTTTAATACAATTTGGTAGAGTGTATGAGTTGATTTGTGGTACAAATACCTCACCACCATTAGAATTATCCAATGCTCCTAAAACTACATCAACTGCATCATCAAGGGTAAACAAGAAACGAGTCATCTCATCAGAAGTTACTTTGATAAGTTCATCGTTTTGGATTTTGTCCATAAACAGAGGAACAAACGAACCTCTACTTGCAATTACATTACCATATCGAACTGATGCAAAGATTGTTGACTTTGAATTGTAGTCGTAGTTTGTGAAGATTCTCTCAGCAATAAACTTAGATGACCCATAAACATTGACTGGTTGACATGCTTTATCAGTAGAAACCAAAATACACTTTTGGATATCATTATTAAGTGCTGCCTTTGCAACATTCTCAGACCCATCAATGTTTGTTTTTACACATTCATCTGGATGAAACTCCATATCATCAATTCTCTTCAATGCTGCAGTATGGATGATGTAATCTACTTGGTGTCTCTTTAAGGTTACATTCAATTTATCGTAATCTCTAACATCACCAATGACTCTAACCACATCGGGCTGGTCGCCAAAGATAAGTGCTTGTT
>Ga0208162_1001796_pt1 | contig 10859 bp, 8 predicted proteins | sample CB_VirMetaG_4_FD_184539 | JGI IMG/M metagenome (GOLD analysis project Ga0208162, IMG submission 184539) | Freshwater to marine saline gradient viral communities from Chesapeake Bay - CB_1508_1M Viral MetaG (SPAdes) (version 4) | ecosystem: Environmental > Aquatic > Marine > Coastal | place: USA... | reverse complement strand
GTCGCGGCCCCAAAAGCTGATACCTCCCATGAGATCATCAGCAACCACCGAAGTATCTTGGCGGCCTAGTGCAATCTCAGCTCCTGTGGTTTGTTCAACCTGAAGTAAGGGTGTAGCAGCAATAGCACTAGACGTGCCAACTAACAGGCGCCCACTTGAGTCCCAGCGACCCTTCTCTGCATTGCCAACAAACACACGATGTTCAGAGCCTGCGTATGTGATTGGCTTGTACGCAGAAGCATCCCTGTCATAGCTCTGAATGAAAGCTGTAGGTGCGCCTGTAAAAGTATCAGGAACATAGTAAATCTCAAGACCGACGCCACTGCTAGGCGAAACGGGAGTTCTTGAAATTACCCTAAAAGAACCGTTGCAATCTAATGTTGTCTGAGGCGAAGTCCCCAGACCCAAGCGGCCATCCTTGTCAATACGCATCACCTCGCCAACACCGGCGCTTGCGCTGCTTACATGAAACTCAATACGGGTCGGTTGGTAACTTCCCCAGTTGCCATCTGCAGTCGCTCTAATAATTGCGCCAGGTGAGCCAGCGCTTGAATCGTTAAAATAAACATCCCCAACAATCGTGTCATCGGTAGGATTCGCAGAGCCATAAGCCAGCGTTACAGTTGGATGAAGCGTCCCGAAAGTAGTGTCGCCAAAAAATACCGCTCGGCTGCCCCAAGTGCCGGTAGTTGTACCAAATAAAACTTGTTTTTGGTCGTCAATAAGGATTCGAGTAAATCCACCAGTGCTAATGCCAAGTTTGTCTGCTCCAGCGCGGTAAAAACCAGTGTTCTTGTCCGACGCAAACGCCAAGCCAGGATTATTTTCCGTGCCGTTTTCCATCAGCAGCGTGCCGTCCAGCTCTTGCAGCACCACCCAATCCGTATTGGCAGCATTCCGCTGCTTCAACTGGTTGCTCGTGGTATCTGCCCACAACATGTAGGCGTAGGTGGTAGAAGGCTCGGTCGCTCCGCTGTTCTGCGACACGATGGCAGACAACGCATTATTCAGGTCTTGCCTAAATTCCGCGCCAGACTGGTTGTCAAGAACGTAGTCGTGTTGTGCCATGGTCGTCCTGTGATAGGGAAAGTTTAGGCCAGTTGCTTGCCGTGACCAACAGCTTGCCAGTCAAACGTCCGTGACACGGCACTTCCACCGGAATCCTTGAACGTCACGGTGAAACCAGTGCGGCTGACACTGCTCAGCTCGTAATAATCGCCGCTTTGCATGTCCTGGGCGCTAATTCCAATGCTCGGAGTCTGAAAGAAAGCGTTTGCAAATGTCACAGCCTTAGAGCCAGCGCCACTTGTAACGTCTTCCGCCAGTTCCGTCCGGGCTGGCAGGGTCATCGTCGCACCATATTCTTTCACCACGATATTTTGCGATGGATTGGATGAGGTCATCACGAGCTTGAACTGGGCACTACGCAACTGACGTGTGCCATTTATCAGTGGCTCCCATTCTGTAAATGTCGGATTCAATTCGTTAAACTCATCAGTTGAAGTTCTGATGTACATCTCAGCATTGACAGCATCCAAAGCCGAAGCATCAATATCGTCCCAAATGTCAATTGGGTCAGTACGCTCATCCCACAGGTCACCCGGCATAAAAGCCTGAGAGAACAAACGACGGCGAATATTAAAATCAAACACGCCTGGCGCAGGAGACGGAAATGGATGATCAGTTACTCCGGCATTGACTGAGAAAAAGTCATAAAACTCTCCGGAGCTTATTGTCCCACCAAGAGCATCAATCAGACCCAAGCCGTCAAAATCACCATCAACGGCAACTTCATCAATAGTTTCCGTCTGATTCAAAATGACGCCACCACGCTCTGCGTTGTAGTGCGTATCAGCAAAGGAACCAATCGTCCAAGACTCGCCAGATTCTGTAACTGGATAGGTTTCATCCCATTCATCAACAACTAACGTTGTTTCAGGATCAGGCAACGTGACAACAACAGAAATCGCATTGACAGATCGGTTGCCCGTGCTGTCCTCAAATCGCGCTAAATACGTTCCAGCTAATAGCGGTACGTATGCCGCAGTTTGGTTGCCAGCAACAGCTGGAATAATGTCAACCGAATCGCGCCATACAACACCTGTTGTTTTAGACGAGTGACGAATAATGACCTTGCCACCAACCAATACATCAAGGTCAACCGCTGCAGGCCAGCTCAACTCAGCTAATTTTTGGTCGATTTGGCTGATTCGAAGTGCTTCTACGTCTTCTGGATTTGCGGTTTTGCCAACCACTTCATAGCTAGTAGAAGCAGGCAAAGACTTTTTGCCGACAACGCTGATTGCAGTTACCTCAACTTCCCAGTTGCCTTCTATTGCATTCTCAATGTCAACTTGGCTAGTTGCCGTCTCCGGCAGTTGAATCCAGTTGCCTTCATCAACCCTGTAGCGGAATTGGTATGCAACCGCACGTTCACTAGGCTCCCAGCCAACGGAAACACGAACAAAAACTTTTTGGTTATCTGTGTAAAGACTTTCACTGAAACTCAGGGCAGCTGGTGCAGGTGGTGCATCACCAATCACCGTGATCTTTTTCTCTTGAAGTGGTTCACCTGCTTCGACGTAATCAAACTTGCCGCTGTTATACGAAAGTGCGGTGACGCCATATACGCCGTTTTCCGGATCTTCAGCAATGCTGATAACGCGCCAAGTCGTTGGTTCAACCGATGAACCGACTAGCAACCAGACAGCATTTTGCTGAGGCGCCAAACTAAAAGCAGAACTAACCGTGACAGTGCGGGTGCCGCTGTCGTAGCTGCTTACTGTCCGACTCTCCAGCAGGCCGTCGGGCAACACAACCGACAATGTATCGCCAGCTGCAACCGTCCTATCAACGTCAAGCACCACCGTGGTAGTAGTGGCAGAACTAACGCGACCGCTTAGACGTGTGCCAGCTCTGGTTGGGTCGCTGACACTGATGACCATGCCAGGGCGCAAAACAACACCCGATTCAATACCAATGGAGAAACTGACGGTTTCTGTTTCTTGGCTATTGGTATAAAGCAACCAACGCCCAACTCGTGCTGCTTGGCCGCGACTGGTACAGGCAAAAGCGTCGAGTTCTTCCGTGACAATGCCATACTTTTCAATCAGCGCAGCATCTTCAACAACCTCAGTAGCAACATCCCGCGTGTCCTGATCTTGGTAACGCACCAACACAACAGTTGGTCGGGTCTTGATATCGCTGCCCGAATAGCTGAAGTCGCCGTTGACAACGTTTGATGCACCAAAGGCGTAAGACGAATCATGCGGGCGATCTTGCGCCAGCACAACACTGTTATTTGACCAAAACGCTTGAGTGCGAAAAACGCTCAGCAGTTGATTGACAAGCGTGAAAGCTTGCTGCCTGCTTTGAATGCTGACGTTGCAGGAAAAACGCGGCTCGGTAATAACCGTGCTGCCAATAACCGTATTAATAAACTCTGAAGAATACTGCGAGGCCGCATAAAAACTCCACTTGTCCAAGCGACTTGCATTGCCGTCAAAGCTGGCTTTTTCAGCTGTTGTAAGAATTTCGTTGCCAAATCCGTAGCGAGTAGAAGTCAGAACATCCCAAAGAATCCACGCTGGGTCGCTTGTCCATGCTGCAGCACCAAACGTTCCATCCCAAATGCCGGTGTAACTGATAGAGCCAGTAATCGAATTAACTGTGGCGTTGCTTGGGATGCGAACTTTGATTCCTTTGACGTGATAAGTGCGGCTGGGAATACTGTTGAACTGTTGAGCGTCCAACTCCAGTGCGACTAATGCTGAGTTGGGATAGCGCAGCTTGGTGTCAATGATTTCGGTGTAGGACTGCCAAGTGAAAGCATTGACGATAGCGGCAGACTCGGAATCTTCATCAACACGACGAACGCGGATGTCGATAGGGAAATTGTTGCTGATTGTGGCGCTATCCCAGGCGTCGTAGCCAGCAAAACTCAGCTCTCGGCTGAAACTAAATCCGCCCGTAGTTTTACCTTTGATAGTTTCATTTTTGGCTTCAAAGAAACCTCCGCCGTTGTATTGGAAGTCAATGGCGAATGTGAATTCTGAACCTCTAATGTCCCCAGTGTCTGTGAATTGACGTTGCAGGGACGGAACGGAAATATTAAAACGCACACGGTCAACTTCGCTATTCGTTATTTGCCGAGTAATTGCCGCAGAGGTGCGCGGCACTTCCACGAAATATTCACCTCCACCGGTTGAAGAAAAACCAGTTAGTTGAGCAAAAATTGTATTAGTTGTTCCAGAGAGTACGGTAATAGTTCTAGCCTGTGACCGTCTAAGTGGACCAGTGCGAAAACGCAAGGCTACAGTCATGCCGCTTGTGTAGCCGTGGTTTGGAGCTGTAATCGCCAGCAGTGTTAAGGCTTTGTCGTAGCTGTATGTAGCATCAGCAATGTTAATTTGGCCGCCGTCAATATGAAGCTTATTCCCACCAGTCCAGACGCCCTTGGGATCAAGCCAATCAATGTAAAAGTAGGAAGATGATTCGTTACCTGCGCCTTCAATATCCTCAGCAGGGATAACAGCATAAACCTTGTTGTATCCGGTCTGACGAGTCGCCCAGATTGAACTTTTGGTGCGACTTATGTCAGTGCTTTGCCTTAAAAAAGTAAGATAAATGTTTCTTGCAGTCCAGTCAGCATCATCGCGGGTTGATGCGTTAATTTTTAAATAGGGCTTAAGTGCGTAAACATTGCCGCTAACCGGCTTGATATCGCCAAAATCTGGCTTGTCATCTGAGGTAACGGTAAAAGTGTCTGTGCCAGTAACCGTAATCTCGTAAAGACCATCAAAAGAAAGAACTGCCTTTTCAAAATTTAGAAAAATTTTGTCGCCAGTTGTCAGTCCATGACTAGACCAAGTAACCGTAACAGTGCTGCTGCCGGTGTTTGTGGTGTAACTTGACAGATTGTAGAACGAAGTGGGTCTTTCCCATGTACCAAAAAGACTGTTAGCAGCTTCAACTGTCAGTCCGACAGGGTTTTCGTTTTCAACGTTGGAAAAACCTTCGATATACGTCTGGTCTTGCGTGCCAGTGCGGGTTTCGGTTGTAATACCTAGAAAATTATTAACGCCAGTTTCAGATTCCAGCGGCGTGTCATCTAAATAAATAGACTTGTTGCCATCAACCAAGCCTTCAATTTCGCCTTCACTAATTAAATCCAGAATTCGCGCAAACGCCTTTGATTGCAGGTTGTCACGCGAAATAGTCGGGCGTTGAATATTAGGGTTGACAAAAACGTTCTGGGTAACAGACGACGTGCCACCACCTTTGGCGCCGTAAATCGCAGGCTTTTCCTTCGTCATATCTTGCTGGTGTTAAAGACGCCTGCGCTAATTGCCACGCTACCTACAAATACCTTGCCATAGACCAACGGAATCGGAACGCCTTGAGTGCTCGTGTTTTGGATGCCGTTGAAGTTGTAGGACTGAAGGGCGCGTGGGTCGTTAATTGGGCTTTGACCTTGACCTTGACCTGATGGTGCGCCGATTGCTGGTGCTTTTGGCGCGATTAGTTGAGCCGTACCGCCAAGAATCAGGGCGCCACCCACCAGGCCGATTTTGGTCATTAGCGCTCCACCAATAGCGGCGCCTACGCCAGGCAGAAGCAAAGAAAACGCAACCAAGGCAACGCCTGCAATGATTTGACCGATTGCTGCACCATTACCACCCGCACCAGTCAGAACCGGCGTAATTGAGATGGTCGCATCGGGATTGCAGCTCAACCCAAAATCTTCCTCGCCCACCGTCGTCTTGCTGACCTTCACCCGATAACCAATGCCATCTTGGTCGCTGTCAATCAGCCACTGGTCCAAACCGGGGAAATTGACGCAAAGAAAACGCACAGCCTCAGCAGGGCTTGCCACATCAGCACGAAACACTCGCTGACCTAGGCGCTTCGCAAGCTGACCGTAGACCTTAACGAGTCTCATGCCGCACCACCTTACCCACGCATTTTAATAGCCACTCCCCTAGCAAATCACGACTTGATAGGCGATTGGTCAAATGATGCAGCACATACTGGTCGCCCAAATAAATCGCCACATGATTCAAGCCCTTTGAGTCAATCGACATCAACAGGGCGTCGCCATACTGCGCCTGCTTCAATGACACCTGTCTAAAACCCGCCTGTTCGTACAGCTCGTCAAAGCGTGGCGCGGTATCCCAATCAAAACGACCAGGACGATCCCAATCGGGCAAATCCAAATTCCACTCCTCTTTGTACCAATCACGCGCCAGCGACCAACAATCCAAGCTGCCCCAGCAATACTCCCGCCCAATTAGCGGCGGCTTGAAATCGTTCGGCAATGCTTCGCCCCACTGACAGGTCAGCGGATTAACGATGTACCAGGGCAAACCGCTGCGATTGCACGCCACTTGATCCGCCATGCTTGGCACGGGGCGACTGGCTGGATGGCTGTGGATGATGGCAATGATTTCGCCTTTGTCCTCTGCCGCTGCGTAATCGTCAGGATCAAGCTGGAAAAAGTCTTTGCTGGCTGCCGCCTTGTTTTTGCATGGCCAGTATTTCTGCCTGCCCTTGATTACAAGCAGCAAACCGCAGGCTTCACGCGGAAACTCAGCCTGTGCGTGAGACAAGGCAGCAGCTTTAGCAGCATCTTTGATAATCATCCAAACTGTCCCACACCTGGGAAACCGCCGAACGGCAACGGCACACCAGCCCCAAAATGCTGCTCGCAGGATTCAAGAGTTTTTGAGCACGTTGGCAGCGCACCGCTGTAGGTGCATTCTGCGCCCTTGTACTTCCACTGACACATCTGCAACGCTCGGCGTTTGGGTGCTGCAACACCCTGCATGTCAAAGCTGCTCGCCAGATCCCAGGTGATCACATCACGGGTTTCCGTTGCTTTACGGGCGATGTAATAAACCTCACGCGGAAATTCAGCCTCTGGGTCTGCCGTCGGATTACTGCCACTAGTGAAATTGACAGCATCCAGATACCTACTGAGCGTTCTGATGCGTGTGACTTTTGCATTGATTAAGTCGTTGCCAGCGGTGTAAGCATTGACTTCAATCAGCGCCAGCGTAAGCAAGCCGTTGAGGTTGGCGACGGTCAAGCTTGGCGTTGGCAGTTGCCCAGTGCCGGCGTACTCAAACCCGTCAGCCTGAACAGGGAAGCGGCTATAGGTCGTGCCAGCCCAGACAAGGTTCCCGCTTAATTCGTTCGTGCCAGCGTGGAAGTAATACGTTGTGGTCGCTGGTGGACTGGCTGGGTCGTAGTGCAATCCTGAAACCAATTCCAGCTGGAACAATTCAATAATTGCGCTAGGCGAGAGCTTTTGCAGTTCTTCGGATACTGCGCTGACTGCTGCCCAGGTGACCGTGCCATCAACGACATAGCCCTCGTCGTTTTCTGTGATGACATCAGTTTTGGTTTTGTATAAAACCTTTGGCCAACTTGGCTCTGTTGCAGCTGACGTACCAGCAACAATGCAGCGGAAGACAAAGCCGGTGCCCTGTTGCGTCGTGGCGCGTACAACGTTACCGAGGGCATATGCGTTACTAGCTTGCCAAGCGGTATAAGCCATCAGGGTTCAAATACCTGGCGGAAGCTTGCTTGGATCGTGGCACGACCCACATACGGAATGCTCTTGCTCCACTCCGAGCACACCCACTTGTATGAAGTGGCTTCACCCAGTGGCGTCCAGTCGAAACTCTCCTGACCAGCGCGGGCATCAAGAAAGGCTTCGATTGTGTCGGCGTCAGCCTCGGAGACGTTCCAGGTCAGATCCCACATTTTGGGGTTCTGATTCTCACCGAACACTAATCTTTGTTCATAGCCGTCCCCGAAGCGGACAGTGCGGACCACTGGGGCGCTGGTTTTTTGAGCGCCGTAGGTTGGGGTGATGGAAGGGAAAGTAGCCATTAGGCGAGCAAGCCTCCGGGTCTCTTCTGTTTGATCAGTTCTTGCTGGACGGCGGCGCCAATGACCTTGCCCAGTTGATTTGCCTGCTTGTCGTTTCCTTCGACTGTAGAGCCCTTGGCATCAACATTCACCGTGATACTGGCACCGCCTATACCGCCTAACGCATTATTGGGAATGATGGTGCCACTCTTGCCCGGCATAAACAGCTCGGGACCTTTCTCGCCCACTAACGCAGGCTTGCCGCTCATAACGCTTCCGCCGTTAGCAAAGGCTCCCTGGAAACCAGAGAAGTTCCCTAAGCCTTTAAGTGATCCGCCAATCCCAGTTAATCCCGTCGCGCCTGCATAACTTGCTCCAGCAGCAGAGCCCCCAATACCAAGACCAGAAACACTGCCGCTCAAAGCTCCTGACCCGCTTAAGCCTTTGCTAACACCTGCGAATGGACTAAATGCACTAGAGACAAGCCCGATCAAGCCAGTCACAGCCTGCTGCGCTGCAATCTGAATCAAGTTGTCGATAATTGTGTCGGCAAGCCTCCTAAACGCATCTCCGATTGTTGTCGTGCCCTTGGCAACCTCAGCGACTAACGAAGCAAACTCAGATTGCGTGACTCCAAGAGAGGCTCCTAATTGCTCAACCGGATTCTTTACAACAGCAAACTGCTGCATCTTGATTGCTGCTTCACCTGCTAGTCGCGCCTGCTCCCGCAACTTGTCTGCCTGAGCATCAAGGACAACGCCAAGCTCTTTGCCTAGCTGAATATCGACAAGCTGCAACTCAATGCTCTTTGCAGCAGCTGCGTTATTTAGGACGGTGGCGTCAGTAACACCCTTGGTCAGTTCGGCGTATTTACGACTGATCTCAAGGCGCTCGACATCAGCTTCTGTCCGTACACGGTCTATATCGTTCTGCTGCTTTTCAATCGCTAAGCGATTCTTGGCGGCGAACAGATAACCGTTGACCTGATCAGTAATCCGAGCGAGCTGGTCTGCCGCTTTCTTAGCTCCCTTGTCATCCTTAGGAGCACCTGGCGCTGTTACAAGCCCGCCGGGATCGACAACACCAGCTTCTGCTTTTGCACCAACAGCAATACCTTTCTTTAGTTCATTCTCGTCTTCCTTAAGCCTTTTAATTCGAGCCTTGATTCCACGCTCCTGAGACTTGCTTGCTTCCTCAAGAGCTAGCTTCTCAAGGCTTATGTTTTGCTGGACTGCCTGAAGGCGAGAACGTGCCTGCTGAAGTGACAGGGCATCGCCTGTAGCTGCTGCTTTTGCTGTCTTTTGCGCCTGGCTTTCATAGCTAGCTAGAGCGAGCGTTGCCGCACCAATGCCAGCGGCGAGCGCAACCCAGGGACCAGCAGCAATCAGAGTGGCAGCGCCAATAGCCTTCAGTAGTCCAATCGTTGTCGTCAGGATCGGACCAAGCGCAACCAGCGCAGCCGTAATGCCAAGAACAGCAGCAGTAAAGTTCTTGACCGGCTTCGGCAGCGCCGCAAACTCCTTAATCGCTGATGTGACCGCCGAAAGCAACGGCGTAAAGGCTGGGAGCAGTTGTGTGCCGATCGCCTGAGCGAGCTCCGTCTGTGCCTTCTGGAACTCGCGCAGCCTGCCGGAGGTACTGTCAAACGACCTCTCTAGCTCATCTGCGCCCTGATCCTTGATGTCCCGCAGCGCCTGAATCAGAACAGGGGCAGAGACAGCGCCTTCTGATGCGAGCTTTTTAACTTCACCTCTGGCGACACCAAGGACCTTAGCAACAGCATCAATAACCTGCGGCGTTGCCTCGTTGATCGCCCTGTATTCTTCACCCTGCAAGACGCCAGAACCAAGCGCCTGGTTTAGCTGTAACTGCGCTGAAGCTGCTTCCTGCGTGCTGACCTTGTTGATCGCAAGGATGGTATTGAAACCTTCGTAGACGTCCTTGATCTCCGCAAGACTTGCCCCCTGCGGACCAAGGCGATTGCCTAGGTCGATCAAAGCAGCGAGCGTATCCGTCTGTGCAATGCGGAACTTGTCCGCCGATTGAGCCGCGACCTGCTGAATGCCAGCTAACTGCCCAAAGCGCTGCGTCAGCAGCTCTGCGCGTTTTTGTGCGGTTTCAAGCTCAACACCAGCAGTAATCGCGCCTTTCAGGGTTCGGAATCCTGCGTATGCAGCGACAAGACCCTGTACGCCTTTGGTTTGCTCCCTAAGGGTCCGGGTCTGCTTTTCTAGATTAACCGCAAAACGCTTTGTAGTACTAGCAGCCTGATTGACGCTTGCTTGGAGCTTTTTATACCCTGCGTCTAGCCCGGCAACAGCTTGCCTAATCTTGCCGATTACCTGGAGCGGTTGCCGCCCATCAACTGTTAGTCGGACTTGCGCCACTGGTCACCCCGCCATGAAACCATGCTACCGGCGCTGCATCTTGGCGCGTTCCATCTCTCTTTTCTCTCTCTCGCCCTTCACTTCAAAGTAAGCGGCGTAATGGACAAACTCGGCATCAGTCAGCTCGCTCCGTAGACGGCTAACTGTCATGCCAAGCTCGCAGGACAGAAAAAACTCGAAGTAGAGCCAGTCGTCCTGCTTTAGTCGTTTTTTACTTCTTCGAGGTCTTCAGCTTCGCCAAGCCCGAACAAGAACAGCTCAAGCTCGTTCAGGACAGACTCAGGCAGCTGTCGCTGGAGCTTCGGTGCGTCAGCAGAGACAAAAGCCTTGCTGCCATCTTGCAGCTCAGCCATCTGACACAGCATCTGGGTGCTAATATCCAGCGCCTCTTCAGTACCAGCAAGCGACTGCGCTTTCTTCCGATCAGCGCGAGTAATCGGACGGAAATAAAGATCCACCACAGGTTCCCCTGCGGCGTTCTTAAGAACAAACTTGCGGCGCTGGCTGAGGTCAAATGCCTCAACCAGCAAATCCACAGTACGTTTGGTGCCTGCCATCAGAGCCTATTTAATCGCTCTGATATTACACCTCATCACT
>Ga0208162_1001795_pt1 | contig 10861 bp, 11 predicted proteins | sample CB_VirMetaG_4_FD_184539 | JGI IMG/M metagenome (GOLD analysis project Ga0208162, IMG submission 184539) | Freshwater to marine saline gradient viral communities from Chesapeake Bay - CB_1508_1M Viral MetaG (SPAdes) (version 4) | ecosystem: Environmental > Aquatic > Marine > Coastal | place: USA... | reverse complement strand
GTAAAAAATATTAAGATTGTAAAACCAACAATTAAAAAGTATTTGTATTCATATGTACAAACAGGATTTTTAAGAATAAATGCAGATGAGTCCGCAACAGCGATATACTTACCTGTACAAAGATTTAAAAAGGCAAGTGAAGCACAAGTTTATTCAGACAGTAGGAGATTTATTTAATGTCATTAATTAGTATAGGGAAAAAAATAGGTGATTTAGATATACGAATTGGTATACCACCATCACGTGCTCATTATGATAGACAGGATGCGGCCGCTAAAGCAGGTTATGCTAATAAGTCAACTAATCAAAACTCAATACTTAACAGATTTAGGTCAGGCATACAATCTGCTGAAGGTTTGGCAAGACCCACTCAATTTATTGTAACAATAGATGGACCAAATAATTTATCTAAAGCATTGTTAGAAAGAGGTTTTGATTTTCAAGTTGACGATAAAGAAAAAAGATTTGAAAATTTTAGAAGATTAGCTACAGGATTAAAACAATCATTACAATTAAGATTAGATTTATTTTGTAGTGATGTATCAATGCCTGGTAGAACTATAACAGATGATGTTAATGAACAGTATTATGGACCAAGTAGGTCTTTTGGTAAAAATGTTTCGTTTGAAGAAATGACCTTATCGTTTTATTCAGGAACAGATTTTGATGAAAGAGTTTATTTTGAGGCGTGGCAAAATATGGTAATAGATCCTATATCATATGACGCAGGTTATTATGATGACTATGCCGCACCTTGTAAAATTACAATTACACCTTTAAAGAGGTCGTTTTTAGATACCATATTACAGTATGGTAGTGCTGATTTAACAGTTGACCAATTAAGAAGTTTAGTAGGTACAAATGAGTCTTCATATCAATTACAATGTTATGAAGTTTACCCTAAATCAATTGCTGCTCAACAATTAAGTTACGGTTCAAAAGACGCAGTTGTAAAAGTTGATGTAACATTTAAATACAGATATTGGGCGTCAACAACTGAAAATGTAAGTGCCGTAAGTGATTTTGATAATAGAGAAGTTTATCAAAACAAATATCGTAGAAATACAGAAATACAAGGAGAAAATAGTTTCCTTGATAACTTACCATTTGGTTTAGGTGGTGTTGTTAAATCTGTAGGAAGACAAGTTTACGAAAAAGTAAGGAGAGATTTACCGATAGGTAGAGTAACGGGAGGTCGTGTATTCCCTAAAGGTCTACCAGACCCAAAAATTATACGAGATATATTATATTAAATTATAGGAGTAATAATGAGTTTACCATTAACAAAAGTGCCTGAATATGATTTGAAACTTTCAAATGATGTTACGGTAAGATATAGACCATTTTTAGTAAGAGAAGAAAAAATACTATTAATGGCAATTGAAACAAGGGATGACAATGAAATTACAAAAGCATTTGTTAACATTGTACAATCTTGTGTTGTTTCAAATACAGATATAACCAAGATACCATTTTATGACTTTGAATGGTTATGGTTAAATATAAGAGCAAAGTCAGTAGGTGAAAGTGTTGATTTGAAATTAAAGTGTCCAGATGATGAACAAGTTGTCGTAGATTACACTTTAAAAATAGATGACATTAAACCTAATTTAAATAAACAAGTTGAAACAAAGATTGAGTTTGAACCAGGTTATGGTGTTATTATGAAGTTGCCAACTATAAATGAAGTAGGAAATAAAAAGTCTATTTCAGAATTAACTTATAGTTTAGTAAAAGATTGTATTCAATCGGTTTACAATGGTGACGAAATATTTGACCGAACAGATATAGAAGTATCTGAATTGGAAGAATTTGTAAATAATTTGACAATGAGTCAGTTTAAAAAGATTAGTAAGTTTTTTGAAGAACTGCCTCAAATTGAACATACTATAAAATATAAGAACCCGAAGTCTGGTAAAGAATTTGAGTTTGAAATAAAAGGTGCGGCTGATTTTTTTCAATAACCCTCTCACATGAGAGCCTGGAGAATATCTACCGAACTAATTTTGCATTAATACATCATCACAAGTATTCTTTAACAGAATTAGAAGATATGATACCGTGGGAGAGGGAAATTTATATTGAAATGCTGTTACAGTATTTAAGAGAAGAAAAACAAAGAATAGAAGAACAAAAAAGGAACAAGTGATGGACGAAGTAAAGGTCGCAGAACCAAAACAAAAGATTAGTGTTGATTTAGAAGTTGACACTTCAATAAAAGACTTGGGTGTAAACCCTTATGCTAAACTTATTCATCTAGCAAGAGCAGTAGATAGTTGGAGAATATTTCCAAGAGTATTCATCTCAACATACATCTATTTACTATACAAAGTAGTAATTTGGTATATGAATTTAGAAGGACCTACTATGGAACAAAGTGGTCTAGTATCAATCGTGGTTGGTGCTGGTGCGGCTTGGTTTGGGTTATACACAGGTAGTAGAGCAAAATCAGATAAGAAGTAATAAACAATGGCAAAAGCACCAAAAGGACCAAAAGTAAGAGAGTCAAAGGTTAACTTTGATACTGAACCCGAAAAACAGGTAGAAGGTAAACAGACAAAAGAAACCTTTAGACCTAAAATAGGACAGTTACGTCAAAAAGAGTTTGGCACCATCTTATCAAAACAAAAGAAAAAGTTTAAAGAAGAAGGTGACAGTTACATCTTTGGTGAAACTATGGTCAATTATTTTGACCGTGTAAGAAAAGGTTATAATTACACAGATGAGTCAATGCAAAAAGAAAATATAAGAAAACCTGTAAGGGATTATATTTTTGATTATGGTTTAGCATTAGACGGTTTAAGAGATTTAGGTTTTGATGAAATGAACGACTTTCAAAAAGTCACTTCACAGTTTTTACAAAATCTACCAAAAGCAGGTTTAACAGAAAAAGAATCAACTGTTGTTACAAATCTGGTAGGTAATGTAAACGAAAGATTAAAAGACCTATTAGGTGTAACAACAAGATTAAAATTTGGTGTAAAAGACTTTTTAAAACAATTTACACCACTTAAATTATTACAAAGATACGCACCAGGTCCTGTTGCTGATTTTGCTGCTAGAATTGAACAAAGAAAAGAACAGGCAGAAAGACAACAACAAAGAACTAGAAGAGCAATTATTAAAGGTGGTAGAAAAACAGGTGGTGGTATATCAACTGCTGAGCAAGACTTCTTTGGTGGTCCTGAAGAAGGTACTGGTGCTCGTAGAGAAGAACTAGCACAAAAAGGTGCCTTTGAACAAGTATTTACAGGTGGTCCTGTAATGCCATCCATTGATAGAGAAACAATGGTTGAAGAAGAAAGAGAATCCGATAAACAGTACGGCGAAACAAAATCAATACTTGAAAAATTACTAGAGGCACAATTAGAAACAAACGAATTATTAGGTGGTAAAGATAGTGGTATAGTAGATACTGCTAAAAATATTGCTACAGAATATGGTGATGAAGCACTTGCAGTAGGTGCTGTTACACTATTCAGAAAAAGGCTTGCAGGTATTATAGGTAAAACATTAACAACATTTGGTTTAGGTAAATTTGGTGGTGATTTTTTAACAAAATACTCAACTAAAGGAACTAAAGGAAAGAATTTAAAAGGCGCTGACGCTGATACAAAAGAAACTAAAAAAACACCTAAAACAAACAAAGCAAATAGAATATCAAAAGCAACTAAAGTTATAAAAACAGGTGCAAAAGGTTTTCTTGGCAAAGTACCTTGGTTGGCACCTATTATTGCAGGATATGATTTAGTATCAGGTGCTACAGTTGACGCAAAAGAAATATTAGATGTTGCACCAGATGAAGAAGTAGGATTTTTAGAAAGATTAGCAGCAGGTGTTTCAAAGGCAGCAGAGTCATTTACATTTGGTACTTTAGACGCAAAAAAAACTGCTAGAGTTTTGCTTGGTAAAAGAACTGAATCAGAAAAAATACAAGATATGCAAAATATACCATCGGCTAGTACATTTTCTGAAGACGGTAGCGATATAATGACAAATATACCATCAACAGCAAAAGCAGATGAAATTATAGCAACCAATTTAGATAAAGATGTGGCAACAGGTGTTAATACTATTAATAATAACTTGACTAATTCAAACAACGTTGTAAACAATATTGATAACAGTAGCACTAAAAATGTGTCAAGTGATGTACCATTAAGTCCAATTAATAATGATCCAATAATTACTAATTCATATTAACCTAAAGGATTAAGATAAATATTACTATGTCAAATAACAATTTTGTAAACAGAATATTCAATGGTTCTAATCCAGCAGGTAGTCTTTTTAATAGAAAACCATTAAGAGATATAGGTAGATTGGATAGACAGTCACAAACTTTTAAAAAATCATCAAATCTATTAGTCTATCCTGAACAGGCCGCAGACCAACAACACTTTGTTGTATTTGACATTATACAAAGAATGCCAAGTAATCAACAAGGACCAACATCACCAAGTAGAATTGGTGCTGGTGGTGCTCAAGGAATTATACAAGGCAATACAAGATTTTTAGGAGATGGTTTAACAAATTTAGCAAAAAGAAATGTAATTAAAACAATTGCTTTATATATGCCACAAACTATTGCTTTTACATCAACCATAAATTATGGTGATTTAGAACTTGGTAACATAATGGGTAATGTTAAATTAGTAATAGACTCAATTAAAAAAGGTGATTTTAGTGCTGCTTTAGATTCAGCAAATCTACAAAGATTTATACCTACTGAAACAGGTAGAGGTATTGCACAAAGAACAACAAACACTACACCTGCTGCTTATAAAGATGTATTGTTTGAAGGTATTGATTATAGAACATTTAATTTTACATTTAAATTTACACCAAGAAATGCTTCCGAATCAGAGATAGTAAAAGAGATATGCGAAACATTTAAGTATCACTCATTACCTCAATCCAGAAGTGGTACAGGTTCAATTGCTTCTTATAATTTACCTGAAGAATTTGTTATGAGATTTTATTACAAAGATAAACCAAATAAATTTATTGATGTGGTGGGTTTATGTGCTTTACAAAGTGTACAAGTTACATACGGTGGTGATAAATTTTCAACTCATAAAGATGGTAGTCCAGTAACAACAGAATTAGTATTAACATTTAGAGAACTAGAACTAATAGAGAAAAATAGATTTAAAGATTTAACACAATTAAGAGATAAGTAATGCCAAAGTATTTTAATTATTATCCAAAAATTTACTATGATGCTGTGGGTGACGGTAACCCTAAAGTGGTTACAAATATATTAAGACGTGTTAAATTAAAAAATGGATTAAAAGACTCTCTATCATTATTTGATGAGGTAGAGGTACAAAATGGTGAAACACCAGAAATTATGTCTGAACAGATTTATGGTGACCAACAATACTATTGGGTTATTTTATTGTTTAATAATATTAAAGATAGATTTTACGATTGGCCGTTAGACAATGTACAGTTTGAACAATATGTAAATGACAAGTATTCAAATCCAAACGGTGTTCATCATTATGAAATTGACCAAGAAAGTGGTGATACCACTTCAAGTGATAACTCACACAAGATTCAAGTATCAAGTGGCACGTCTGGTGCTACATCTGTAACAAATTATGAATATGAACAAAGAGAACAATTGAAAAAAAGAACCATAAGACTTTTAAAACCAGATTTTTTAAATTTATTTGTAAACGAATTTACATCACTTATGGGTTCTTAACAGTATGACCTATGCCATATATACACGAAGATAATCCAAAAACAGTAGAATACGACAATAATTTTTATCGTATTCAAGGTGATGTACGAGTCGGAGATATTTTATTATACAGTTATAGAGGTGTTGATGGTCCTGTAATTGATATTACCGACACAACTATTTCATTTACGATTTACGAAAGTATTGATAATAATTTTATTACAGGTGAATTATTGTTTAATGATACAAAAGGTTTACATACAAAGTTTCCTATTATCGGACAAGAGTTTTTAGAATTTAAAGCAAGAACACCTATAGATAACGATGGTGATGAAGAAATAGATTTTACTAATCATAGACTACACGTTTACAAATCCCAAGCAATTAAACAATCACAAAATGCACAAGCAATAATGCTATCGTTTGCGTCTGTAGAATTAAGTCGTAATCAAAGAGTTAAGGTATCACAAACATTAAGTGGCACCTACGGTGAAATGGTTGACAAGTTAGTTAAAAGTAAATCATATCTAAACAGTAAAAAGGTTTGTATTGTAGATGAAACTAAAGGTAATGATAAGATTACATTTCCTAATTTAAGACCAGTTGATGCTGTAAATATGTTAGCAAGTATGGCAGAACCAAAATCATTTAAGTCTGCTGGTTACAAGTTTTTTGAAAACAAAAGAGGTTTTCATTTTAGATGTATGGAAGGTTTATATCGTACGGCAACTAACGACAATGAAGTAAGACCGTTTATTGCTTACTATGATTTAAGACAGGCAGGTCAGGCCGCATTTGATGGTACAAATACAAACTATTTACAGGCATTACAAAAACCATATGGATTTAAATACAACACCGTATTTGATACGGTATCATCATCACGTTTAGGACACTTTGCAAGTAAGACCATATCCCACGATATGTACACTAAAACTTACAACACGATTAAGACGTCCTATACTGAACAGTATTATAGAAGATTACATATTGAAAATATTAATCCATCTTCATATCACGGTATTATGCCACCATCACCTGTTGAATTAGATGATGACCATAGTGCTGACGATAGTAATTATGGTTTAAAAAATAAAAAGGTCATAGACAATTTAAACAACACCGTATTAGGTAAAACCAATAACCGTGCCAAGTATTCAGACTATTTTGACTCTCGTATAAGAGTTGTACCTGATACCAGTAAATTACACGAAAACATAACAACAGGTGATGCTGCTAGAATTACAGCAGATTACACTAACAGTATTGATACGTCCAGATATATTTCAATTACTATTGAAGCACCTGGTAATTTTACCGTATCAGCAGGTGATTTAGTATGGGTTGATTATCCAGAGTTTTTAGAAGAGGCAGAATTAGATAAAAATCCAGAAAACGTTAATCCTATGTTAACAGGTCGTTATCTTGTCAAGGCCGTTAATCACACCGTTGATATGAATACTTATAAACACCGTATGTCAATTGTTGTTGAACGAGATGTATATTCAACATATCAGGACTTACCTGCTTATGACTTTCCTGAATACTCATCAAAAGTTATTAATACAATTTCAAGTGCTATTTCTACTGATACCTTTCAACCGATTGATACAACAAAGGCATTTATTGAATTACCTGATGGAACAAAACAATTGTATAAAGAATTACGAACAAAAGTGCCTAGCAGTCAAATACAGACGGTAGAAGACGTTGCCACAAATTTAGGGTTTGACATCAACAATTTAACAGATGCCCAAAATAAAGCAGTAAATGCCGTGGTAAACAGTACAACTAATCGAGTTAAACAAAACAAGTACATCGCCGCAATAAGTGATAAAGTTGCAGAATCTAGGTCAGCAATAACTAATATCATTAAAAACGCAAGTGGTATCTCATTACCTAATCTACCAACAAGTATAGAAGGTATAAAACAACTAGGTTTATCAAAGGGTATTAACTATATATCAAACGCTGTTAAAAACAATGCCTTTGTACAATCAGCAAATATGGTGTTTAAACAATCAGTAGGCAGAGCAACCTCTTTTGTAAAGTCTATATTTAAATTCTAAAGATGAAAAACATTGAATATCCTCAAAGTTTATTGCGAGTTTTGAAAAATTTTTTCCAGAACAACCCTATAGCGGCCCTATGTAAGGTTCATGTAGAGCAAATGTACAAAGAATGTAAGAATAAAACTAACAATTATATAATCTAAAGGATCAAAGACAATTTGAACACAATGATAGAAAACATTCCACTATATAACGCTGGATTATTGCAAGAATATGACTATAATGAGCAGATGTATGAACAAGATACCTTCTATTATCCAAAGAATTACAAAGGAAAGAACAATGTAAGGCCTGGTCTAGTGCTTCGCACCGCGGATGCCTACGCAGATTGTTTAAATACGGATAAATATAATAGCTTGACAGGATTAAATACGGTCATTTATGGGAATTTTTAAGGCACACTAGGAGAAATTATGGAACAGTATTCAGATTTTATGGGCAGAGATGGGTTTCTTTGGTTTGTAGGTGTTGTAGAAGACCGACAAGATCCCGACAAACTTGGCCGTGTTCGAGTACGTTGTCTAGGTTTTCACACAGATGATAAGAAGTTATTGCCTACTTCAGATTTGCCTTGGTCTCATCCCTTACTTCCTATTACTTCATCAGGCATATCAGGCATCGGCCAGACGCCATTAGGACTTGTAGAAGGTTCGTGGGTATTAGGTTTCTTTAGAGATGGTAAGTATGCACAAGAACCTGTAATACTTGGGGCATTACCTGGGCGGCCTACTTACACAGGCGCAGAGCAATTACAAAGAGGTCTAGGTTTTTCTGATCCCAATGGTGTGTATCCTCGTTACAAAAATGAACCTGATACCAATAGACTGGCCGTCAATGATGAAATTATACCGATAGTTGAATTTCGTAAACTTACAAGAATTACAGGTATTCCTACTGCTAATATCATTTCTTTAGTTACGGCCGATGACGCACCTCAAACAGTAGGTGGTTCAGATGGTGACCTTTGGTCTCAACCCGAAAACACATACGCTGCTAAATATCCTTACAATCACGTTATGGAAACAGAAAGCGGCCACATACGAGAATATGACGATACACCCAATGCTCGTAGAATATTAGAATATCACGCAAGTGGTACAGAAACCGAAATAACCAACAATGGTACAAGAACGACCATAATCAAAGACTCAGACTATAACATTACTGAAGTGGATTCAAAGATATACATTAAGGGTGATAAAGATGTCACAGTAGGCGGCCGTTATAAGATATTTCTTAATACTGATGGTGCTGCTGGAAATCACTATGATATACAAGTTGGGCCAAACGCAAACGTCAATATACAAGTAGATAAAGGCGATATTAATTTACAGACCATTGAAGGCAATATGAATATGAATATAGGTGGGGATTACAATCTATTAGTTGGTGGAGATTATAAGGTCAAAGTATTAGGTGTTATTGAAGAAACCTCATTTAAGACCACAACAAGAAGAGCATCAAGTAGATACCATACGTTTGGTAGTCCGATTGACCATAACTAGACTATTAAGACTAGGCCAGGCTTCTAATCTATAAAAGTAGTAAGTAACATATGAATATATCAAACAAGGCCCTATCTGAGCAGCAAACCCGTTCACTACTGTATAGACAAATTTTTTTCGTGCTATTTTTTCTACTACAAGTCGGCTGTGTCAAACTGTCGGTTGGATGTGATATAGACAATATAGACATAGATAACAAACGAGCCGCGTTAGAGAAATGCAAAGAAAATCCTAACGTTACAGTCAAGGGTGAGTTTTAGTGAGGATACTTACTTTTATACATAGTTATGTTGAGTCCCAGAGGAAAGGTGCTAGAGTAGCAAATATTACATATGTTAAAACTTACAGATAAAGCAATATCAAGGTTATCGTTTCTTTCAGCGACCAAGAACAAAGACTATGTACGTTTATCTATTAAGGGTGGTGGATGTGCAGGTTTTGAATATGACTGGTCTTACACGAATAAGGATGGTGTAACTCGTACTGATATGGTACTTAAAGAAGTATTAGTCATTGATAGAATGTTTGAATTGTACTTGTTAGGCTCTACGTTAGATTATGTAGAAGACGACTTTAAGGCCGAGTTTCGTTTAGTAATCCAAATAGTAAAAGCAGTTGTGGCTGTGGTGAGTCGTTTTCTATATAAACGCAAAAATTTTTCGCAAAACTTCGAGTCTACTTTAATGTTAACTGTGCGGTTTTTATATAAATAATATAGATTATAATTTTATATTTTTTTTACTTCCGAACATTGTCGAAACCCACAAGAGGACTTACTAAAGGACTTACACTTATGCCTAAAAAGCCTAAGAAGATTACGATTACGTCTTTAAAGAAAAAGGCGCCTAAAATACCGTCACATACTTGTGTCAGTATAGATAATGTTATCAGTAAATTAGAAAAGTTAGTTGAACGTAAAAAGGCGTTAGATAAAAAATCACTTAAAGACTTAACCAAACGATTAGAAAAATTAAGAACGGCCAATGAGAATCTACGAGAAGGTGGTATCTATTGGTACGAAAAACTAAAACTGTTATTAAAAAATAGATAGGAGGTCTCCTATGAATTATTACTTTACAGGCACCCTTATAATATTGTTTATTTTATTTGCGTTATTTGTTACACCTTATCCATATTAAACTTTTGTTACACACGGTTTCCTATTGTTAAATACTATTGAGCATATTATTGCTCATATCTCTAAAGTAAAACATAGGAAACCTAAATGAGAACATTAATTATAAGTTTAGTAATGATTTTGATGACAACTATATCATATGCAAGGGATCAAATTTCAATTGTTGGTTCTTCAACCGTATTTCCATTTTCAACAGTCGTAGCAGAAAAAGTTGGTAAGCAAGGTATTAAAACACCTGTGATTGAATCAACTGGTACTGGTGGTGGTATGAAATTGTTTTGTAAAGGTGTCGGTGTTCATACACCTGATATGACAAACGCAAGTCGTGCCATTAAACCAAAAGAAAAACAGATGTGTTTTGAAAATGGTGTTACTGATATTTCACAAGTGATTGTGGGTTTAGATGGTATTGCAATTATTCGTTCACTTCAAAATGAACCTATAAACTTTACAC
>Ga0208162_1001794_pt1 | contig 10865 bp, 14 predicted proteins | sample CB_VirMetaG_4_FD_184539 | JGI IMG/M metagenome (GOLD analysis project Ga0208162, IMG submission 184539) | Freshwater to marine saline gradient viral communities from Chesapeake Bay - CB_1508_1M Viral MetaG (SPAdes) (version 4) | ecosystem: Environmental > Aquatic > Marine > Coastal | place: USA... | reverse complement strand
CCCTAGAAGGTCCTAGCATCGCTGCTGCTGTTCTGATCATTGCGAAGTACCAGTATCAAATTGCGTTCGTTGCAGACCAGGAGATCAACCTCCTAGCAGCACTCACTGAGATTATGGTGGAGTGTGAATTCAAATGAAGAAACTTTGCCCAGAGTGTAAAACTGTAAAAGATGACTCTGAGTTTAAGGACAATCTCTGTAAAGAGTGTACTCCTCTACCTTCATTTGAACCTAGAGTCATGAGCGAAGAAGAGAAAGAATTTGAACGCCATATCGATGATGACTACAATGTGATCAATCACTTCTATAGTGCAAAGAGAAAACATCCAAACATCCCATTTTATCTTCGCGATGAGCGGGGCAATACATGTGAGTTTGGATGGTCTCTGATCTACCAGTATATTGAAAACTGTAACCAATGAACAAAACTACCCCACAGAATGTGGAAGAGGCAAATTGGGCACTGTTTCGTGCTACAATGAACTTACCTGCTGCCGCTGCCCATTGCGGTATGACACAGAAGGAAATGAAAATGACCTTCTGGGAATTTATTAAGTATCATCCTGCTGATTATGAAATCTCTCAAGACACCCCTTAGATATCCTGGCGGAAAGTCTCGTGCAGTGACCAAGATGCTGCAGTTTCTTCCCGACCTTTCTAAATATCGTGAGTACAGAGAACCTTTTCTTGGTGGCGGATCTTTTGCAATCTGGATGACTCAGAGGTATCCTGACATGGATATCTGGGTGAATGATTTGTACGAACCTCTGGTAAATTTTTGGCAGCAGGTTCAAGATAATGGTAGGAAAATGCGCGATGAGTTGGTTCAACTTAAATATCGGCACTGTGATCCAGCATCTGCTAAAGTATTGTTCTTAGAGTCTAAGGAGTACCTTAATAATGGAACCAAGAAAACTGAACCCTTTTACCGTGCCGTTAGTTTTTACATTATTAACAAGTGCTCTTTTTCTGGTCTCACTGAGTCCTCATCCTTTAGTGCCCAGGCATCTGATTCAAACTTCTCGATGCGCGGAATAGATAAACTGATGGGTTATCAGGAGATTATCAAAGACTGGAAGATTACCAATCAGTCCTATGAAGATCTAATGACTGATGATAAAGCAGTATTTACTTATCTTGATCCTCCTTACGACATTAAGGATAACCTCTATGGGCGCAAAGGATCAATGCATAAAGGATTTGATCACGATAAGTTTGCTGCTGATTGCGATCATTTTGTTGGTCCAATGATGGTCTCATATAACTCTGCCCAGTTAGTTAAAGATCGCTTTGAGGGATGGAACGCTCAGGAGTATGATCTGACATACACAATGCGTTCAGTGGGTGATTACATGAAAAACCAACAAGACCGTAAAGAACTATTATTGATGAATTATGAAATGTGAAGTTAAACTCTACAAAGCAGGCACCGTTTTTTCTGAAGAGGTGATCGCTGTTGACTATCAAGATGCCCGTAAGGTTGCCCTTGCTCGTAATCCTGGTGCCCAAGTTCTCAGTGTTAATGTTAAAATGAAATGATGGAACTCAAAGACTGGTTGAACTCTATTAACTTTAGTAAGGATGACCTTCTGGAAGAGGATCCTTCTGCCATTAAGAAGTATCCTCCGTTCATTGTGAACAAGTGTCTGTCTGGACACATCGACTCTATCATGTTCGCGAATGAGATGAACAAGAGTCACTTTCTAGACAAGGACATGCAGTATAAGTTTCTGCTTAACAGTCTTCGTAAGAAGCGTAGGTTCTCTCCCTGGTTAAAGAAGGAAAAGATTTCCGACCTAGATGCCATCAAAAAATACTATAGATATAGTGATGAGAAAGCGCAGCAAACTCTTAGGATTCTGACTAAGGAACAGATCGCTTACATCAAAAAGAAAATGGACACGGGTGGCATGAAATGAGAGTTCTAAGTATTGACTTGGACTATATTTGCGAACCAGCGATTAATCATAACAAAATTGATGAGATCCGTGAGGAAAATTATGACCAATGGCCAGTCTTAAAATGGTGGCAGTTGTTTAATGATTTCCCTGGAGAGTTCAGGCATGACATCAATATAGAATATTTTCATTACTGTCTTCGTGTCTATCTTAGGGCACTTAGAAACTGTAGAGAAGTTTATTTTGGTTATGATCATGACAACATTCTTTATGGATTAGAGGGACATACCGATATCGATATTGTTAATATTGATCATCATGATGATGTTTTCTCTGGAGTGTTTCGTATATCAGATGAGGATGAATCTGGAGATATAAACTCTACCTATGAGCGTAAACTTCTTGAGTGTTACGACAGAGTGATGGAGGGTAATTGGTCTCTGTGGTTACATACTAAAGGTAGACTATCATCATATACTTGGATTGGTGATGATAAAAGTGAAAATATAGATCACATTCAGTATGCTGAGAAGCATCTTCCCAATTTCACATACTCCACCATGGAGAGATATGATTGGAAAGATAATTATGAGTTTGATCAGATCTTTATCTGCCTGTCTCCGTCATATATCCCACCATTGCAGTGGCATATGTTCGGAACATTTATGACTATCTACGAAGAGATTACTGGTAAAAAGATTAACAAGAAGGATCTCCACAAAAAATATGAACTCGAATATTATTATCATGGATGTACCGAATACATCACTAAAGGCACTGGTATTGGAGAAGGTCCGTCTGCTCCAAGAATTATTTACTAAATAATAAAAACATTTTGCTTAATTGAGATGAGCGTCGTTGTTGAACCCACGGTGAACTGGTCTGCCGATCAGATGGTAGAAGTTGCACTAAGCGAGCCTGATGATTTCCTGAAGGTGCGAGAAACACTTACGAGGATCGGAGTCGCATCCCGTAAAGAAAAGAAACTGTATCAATCTTGCCACATCCTTCATAAGCAGGGTCGTTACTATATCGTACATTTTAAAGAACTCTTCGCCCTTGATGGCAAGAGAGCAAACCTTACTGTGAACGATGTTCAGCGTCGCAATCGCATTTCTCAACTCCTTGCTGACTGGGGTTTGATCAGGGTCATTAATGCGGATCAGATCTCTGACATCGCCCCTCTGAACCAAATCAAGGTCCTTTCTTACAAGGATAAAGGAGATTGGATTCTTGAGACTAAGTATAATATTGGTAGAAAGAAACCTGAAGGTGAGGAGACCGTATAAATAGTTCGTCGCCATTTCGTGCGCGACTCTATACATACGGAATATACGCTACTCTATGGGGGGTTTACCGACCCCCCTTTTTAATGAAAACTATTATAATTAGTAATGTACGCCGAAAGGGTACACACAATCAAATCTCGCTTTAAAAGGAGAAGTACAGATGACTAACGCATTAGCGCGGTATCATGTTGCGAACATGGAGCAGTTGCTCGATAAGCTGAATCGCAACAGCATTGGTATGGAAGATTATTTCGACCGTATCTTTAATAGGTTGCACGAAACAACTTCTAATTATCCCCCATATAATCTGGTCAATGTCAGTGCAGTAGAATGTAAGCTAGAAGTCGCCCTGGCAGGATTTAAGAAAAAAGAGGTGTTTGTCTACACGCAGGACGGCAAACTCTTTGTGGAAGGTCAGAAGGAGGACAAAGAGACCGATACAGACTACGCCCATAAAGGACTGGCGCAGAGGTCCTTCACGCGGGTCTGGACGCTCTCGGATGACACAGAGGTTAGGGATGTAACCTTTGAAGATGGTCTCCTGACTGTGACGCTAGGGAAGATAGTACCAGAGGCGCACAAGCGTAAGGACTGGTTCTAAATAGCGGGGGGTTGATCACCCCCCTTTTTTGTGGTAAAATGACTTCAGGTAAGTTCCAACTATGTCGATTAAGATTGCAATCCTGAGTGACGGCACTCAGTTGATCTCTGATATCAAAGAGATTCATGACCCAGAGAGTAAACAGTATCAATATCTGTTCAAAAAACCATATCAGGTAACTTATATCCCAGAGATGACCCTGACCGAAGAGGCAGGTGCTCACAACTCTACTCTGAAGAAAGTCGGTCTTCAGACATGGATTGATGTGGTGAAAGATACAGATCATTTGGTTAATCCTGCGACGGTTGTTACCATTGCAGAACCAATTTCCGACCTAAAATCTATGTATGAGGAACTTCTCAATGAACCCAATAGTTAAACTTATCGTCTTTAAGGGTGATTATAAGGTTTTGATTGCAAAAATTCGCGAAGTTGGAGCAGAAATTGGCGAACCAGACTGCGAATTGACTGATCCAGTTGAGTTCATTCATCCCGAAGATACTACGAAGGATTGGAAACAGAGACTTCGTAGATGGCCAGGTAGACATCTGACCGCTCAGAACCAGTGTCGTATCTCTTCCGATGCTATACTGACACTTGTAGATCCAGAGGTGGAACTTCTGGAAGTTTATAATGAATTGATTGCCAAAAACTGAGTTTTTTAATGAAGTTCTATACTAATGTGCAAATGATCGGGGATAATTTCCTCGTTCGTGGTTATGATCGTGGCGAGTATTTCCAGTTCCGTGAGAAATATTCGCCTACTTTATTTGTTCCCTCGGGCAAACCTACAAATTATAGGACTTTGGAAGGCGATTATGTAGAGGCAATCAAACCTGGATCTGTTCGCGAGTGTAGAGAGTTCATCAAAAAATATGATGGCGTAAACAACTTTAAGATCTACGGTAACGAAAGGTTTATCTATCAATACATCTCGGACAAGTATCCAGAAGACGAGATTAAGTTTGATATTAGTAAGATTCGCCTCTATACAATCGATATTGAGACTCGTTCAGAGAACGGATTCCCTGATGTTGAGTCTGCTGACCAGGAAATTCTGCTAATTACTATTCAAGATAGTGCCACCAAGGAGATTATTACTTGGGGTCAGGGTCCGTTTAAGGTCCATAAAGACAATCTGCGGTACATTGAGTTCAATAATGAGCGTGATCTGCTGAACAGTTTCATTCAGTGGTGGATGGATCATACTCCAGATATTATTACTGGATGGAACATTCAACTGTTCGACATGCCGTTCATTGCCAAGCGTTTGGACCGTGTTCTGGGCGAAAAACTTGCTAAGAGACTGTCTCCCTGGGGTTTGGTTACTCAGAAAGAGGTCTTTATCAAGGGTAAGAAGCAGGTTTTCTATGACATTGGCGGCATTACTCAACTAGATTATCTCGATCTGTATAAGAAATTCACTTATACTAACCAGGAATCATATCGTCTTGACCACATTGCCAATGTAGAACTTGGTCAGAAGAAACTCGATCACTCTGAGTTTGATACCTTCCAAGATTTCTATACTAATGGATGGAAAAAGTTTGTAGAGTATAACATCATCGATGTGGAGCTCGTAGACCGTCTTGAAGACAAGATGAAGTTGATCGAGCTCGCCCTGACTATGGCATATGACGCCAAAGTGAACTATAATGATGTCTTCTATCAGGTGCGGATGTGGGATACCATCATCTACAACTACCTGAAGAAGAAAAACATTGTTATTCCTCCTAAGGAGCAGACAGATAAAGATGAAAAATATGCGGGAGCGTATGTTAAGGAGCCAACTCCTGGGGTATATGACTGGGTTGTGTCTTTTGACCTCAACAGTCTTTATCCTCATCTTATTATGCAATACAACATTTCTCCTGAAACGCTCAGAGAGACAAAGCATCCCTCAGCAACAGTTGATAAAATCCTTAATCAGGAATTGACCTTTGAGATGTACAAGGACTCTGCGGTTTGTGCCAATGGCGCAATGTATCGCAAGGATGTTCGTGGATTTCTCCCAGAACTGATGGAGAAAATGTATGGCGACCGTGTTATCTTCAAGAAGAAGATGCTCGCTGCTAAGCAGGAGTACCAGAAGACTCCTACTGTTGCACTCGAAAAGGAGATCGCCAGATGCAATAACATTCAGATGGCAAAGAAGATCTCTCTCAACTCTGCTTATGGTGCCATTGGTAATCAATACTTCAGATATTTTAAGGTAGCGAACGCTGAGGCGATTACCTTGTCTGGTCAGGTCTCGATTCGTTGGATCGAAGGCAAAATGAACCAATATCTAAATAAACTTTTGCAGACGGAAGGCGAGGATTATGTCATCGCTAGCGATACCGACTCAATCTATCTTAATCTTGGACCTCTTGTTACTAAATTTTTTAGTACTAAGTCTAGCGACAAAACAGCAATTGTTTCCATTCTTGATAAGATCTGCCAAGAAAAACTGGAACCTTTTATTGAATGTTCATATCAGGAGTTGGCGGATTATGTTTCGGCGTATGACCAGAAAATGCAGATGAAGCGTGAGAATATCGCTGAGCGTGGCATCTGGACTGCGAAGAAGCGTTATATTCTCAATGTGTGGAACAGTGAAGGAGTTCAATATAGCGAACCCAAACTGAAGATGATGGGCATTGAAGCAGTTAAGTCTTCCACTCCTGCTCCCTGCCGTCAGATGATTAAGGATGGTCTGAAAATTATAATGAGTGGAACTGAAGATGATGTTATTGATTACATTGACAGATGTAGAAATAACTTTAAGAAGTTAAGTCCAGAAGAAATCTCTTTTCCAAGATCAGTTAATGATGTTGTGAAGTGGAAGTCTTCTGCAGATATCTACATTAAAGGAACTCCCATTCATGTTCGCGGAGCTCTACTCTATAATCACTATCTCAAAGAGAAAGGTCTCACTAAAAAATATTCTTTAATTAGTAATGGCGAGAAGATTAAGTTTTGCTATTTAAAGAATCCAAATCCAATCCATGAGGATGTCATCACATTCATTCAGGATTTTCCAAAGGAGTTGGGACTCCTCAAGTATGTAAACTATGACTTACAGTTTGAGAAGGCATTCCTAAAACCCCTAAGGATCATTATCGAGTCTATCGGATGGAGTATTGAGAAGGCGAATACTCTAGAGAATTTCTTCATCTGATGGTATAATAGTTGTATTACTGGCACATTTTATGGATTTCTTAAAGGACATTGTGAAAGAGATTGGTGACGAATACACCAAACTCGCAGCAGATATTGATGAGACAGAAACATATGTTGACACAGGTTCGTACATTTTTAATGCACTGGTATCAGGTAGTGTATTTGGTGGTGTATCTGGGAATAAGATTACTGCTATTGCTGGAGAGTCTTCTACTGGAAAGACTTTCTTCTCACTCGCCGTTGTTAAGAATTTTCTTGATACCAATCCCGATGGGTATTGTCTCTATTTTGATACTGAGGCAGCTATCACTAAGTCACTGATCGAATCTCGTGGTATTGACACCCAGCGTTTGGTAGTTGTCAATGTCGTGACCGTAGAGGAGTTCCGTAGTAAAGCACTCAAGGCAGTAGATATATACTTAAAAAAACCTGTAGAAGAGCGTAAACCTTGTATGTTCGTGTTAGACTCCTTAGGGATGCTTTCAACGGACAAAGAAATCACTGACGCTTTGAATGATAAGCAGGTTAGGGATATGACGAAATCCCAACTTATTAAAGGTGCTTTTCGTATGCTGACCCTTAAACTGGGACAGGCAAACATTCCAATGATCGTTACCAATCACACCTACGATGTTATCGGCTCCTATGTACCTACTAAAGAAATGGGCGGAGGTAGTGGACTCAAATATGCAGCGTCTACAATCATCTATCTCAGCAAAAAGAAAGAAAAGGATGGAACAGAAGTGGTCGGCAATATTATCAAAGCTAAGACTGCTAAGTCGCGTCTGAGTAAGGAGAACAAAGATGTGGAAGTTCGTCTGTATTACGATGAGCGTGGTCTTGATAGATATTACGGTCTTCTTGAGCTCGGTGAACTGGGCGGTCTCTGGAAGAATGTCGCAGGTAGATACGAAATTGACGGTAAAAAAATCTATGCTAAACAGATTCTCGCAGACCCCGAGAAGTATTTCACTCCAGAAGTGATGCAAGCATTAGACGAAACCGCCAATAAAGAATTCAGTTATGGAAAAAATTGAGATCACGATTCTAAAGAATCTCCTTTATAATGAAGACTACGCCAGAAAAGTTATTCCATTCATCAACTTAGATTACTTTGATCTAAGAACAGAGAAAGTTGTCTGCGAAGAGATCATCGATTTCGTTACGCAGTATGGCAAATTGCCCACCCAAGAGATTCTACAGATCGAGACCTCTAATAGAGAAGATCTTAGCGGACAAGAGTTTAAGGATATTAGTGCCATTATCGGTATGCTTGCTGATGATGATATTAATAACGACTGGTTGTATGACTCCACTGAAAAGTGGTGCAGGGACCGTGCTATATACCTTGCGCTCATGGAATCCATCCAAATTGCAGATGGAAAGGATGACAAGAGAGGCAGAGATGCAATCCCGAGTATTCTCAGTGATGCTCTGTCAGTTTGTTTCGACAACCATGTTGGGCACGACTACCTAGAAGACTATGAACAACGCTATGAGTCATACCACAAACAGGAAGACAAAATCCCATTCGACCTTGAGTTCTTTAACAAGATCACAAAAGGTGGTCTCCCTAATAAGACTCTCAATGTCGCTCTTGCTGGTACGGGTGTCGGCAAGTCTCTATTCATGTGCCACATGGCTAGCTCCGTCCTCTTGCAGGGGAAGAATGTTCTCTACATCACTCTTGAAATGGCGGAGGTCAGAATTGCTGAGCGGATTGACGCAAACCTCCTCAATGTAAATATCAAAGACATTGCCGAACTACCCAAGGTAATGTTTGAGAATAAGGTTACGAAACTTTCACAGAAGACTCAAGGTCAGCTAATTATTAAAGAGTACCCTACAGCATCTGCACATAGTGGACACTTTAAGGCACTTCTTAATGAACTTGCACTTAAGAAGTCATTTAGACCTGATATTATTTTCATTGATTACCTTAATATATGTGCTTCCTCGCGGTATCGCCAGGGTGGCACTATCAATTCATATAGCTATATCAAAGCTATTGCTGAGGAGCTTAGAGGGTTGGCTGTTGAGGCAGGTGTCCCTATCGTTTCTGCCACGCAGACCACTCGTTCTGGTTATAGTAGCAGTGATGTTGACATTACTGATACTAGTGAGTCCTTTGGTCTCCCTGCTACTGCTGATCTTATGTTTGCCCTTATTTCTACAGAAGAGCTTGAGGACCTGGGACAAATTATGGTGAAGCAGTTAAAGAATCGCTACAATGATCTCTCAGTCAACAAGAGATTTGTAGTGGGTATTGACAGGTCTAAGATGAGACTGTATGATTGTGAACAGTCTAAAGGTGGTGATCTGATAGACAGCGGTCAGGATGACCAGTATGAACCTCCAGATACTAGTGCTATGAAAAACAAATTTGCAAAGTTAAATTTCTCTGATGTCTAGAATTCAAAACCACAATGTAGTCTGGAATGACATTTGTCAGGTGAATAGACTGGCGTGTGAATATTCTTATCTTGGTAAAGATAAAGATATTCCTATTCTTACCGCTAAAAATTTCTTTACAAATCCCGATCAGGTAACAAAGTTTTTTGAGCAGGGTCACTGGTGGGAAAACGGTCATAATCATATGACGGATAATCTCATTAGACCTGGTAGATCCCTATACTTTCATGAGGAAATCATGGAATGGTTTGCTCAACCAATCATTAGTGGATTCAAATCTCTACTAGGTGTCCAGAATATAAAGATTCACTCTATTAACGGAAACTGTTTTAATGGAGACATGCCATTGAACAATGTTCTTGCAGCGTTTCCTCATACAGATATCGTTGGAGAGTTTCAATCCTCTCCTCAAATTGCCTTCAATATTTCTTTGACAAGACCAACAGGAAATGATGTGGTCCAGACTGGATTCTGGTCATATGAAGGTAAGAAAACGAAACTAGATTTTAGTTTTAACGACGAATCTAAGGTAGAAGATTTCAATCAATACATTCAGGGAACCTCTAATGACAACACCAAGTGGTTTCAGATCGAAGATTACGAACCATACAAGCTTGAAGAAATCGTCACTATGGACTATAATAGTCTAGTAGCATATCCATCACACTTCCTTCATAACCCATATATGAAGTCTAACTGGTTCACTGACCGTGATAGACTTACTATCGCTGGTTTCCTCAGTGTATCTCCAGAAGAATTAAATTTTGAAGAAAGGCATCTGGAAGATGTTTCTTATGCATGGGAGTTTTTCCATCTAGATAAGATACACAATTTCCATCCAAAGAAAACCAAAATTATTAGTTATTAATCATGCCAATGAACACGAATGCCCTCAATCAAGAGGTGCCACAACCCACTCCCCCTCGTCGTCCTAATCGTCCCAAAGAGTTCTGGGAAGTAGAACCTGGCGATCCTGAAGTTGTGAACGCATGGCGGGATAATCCTGAAGATCCTACTGGATCTCAAGGTGCAATTCCTCAAGAGGCAGAACCGATTAACTACGATACTAGTGTTGTAGTGACTCCATCTACAACTTCTACAACTTCTAGTAAGTATATTGAGTTTGTCGATCAGGTTACTAGTGCTCCTTCTAAGGACAATGCTCAGTTCATTGCTCGTGTTGCATCTCTGAAAGCAGAAGGTTGTGACATCCAGCGTCTCCTGACTGCTGCTGTTGGTATCGCTGCTGAAGGTGGCGAGTTCATGGAGATCGTTAAGAAGATCACCTTCCAAGGCAAACCCTGGAACGCTGATAACATCGAGCACCTGAAGATCGAACTCGGTGATGTCATGTGGTATGTCGCTCAGGCATGTATGGCACTGGACATCTCTCTGGAAGAAGTTCTGGATCGTAACATCAGCAAACTTGCTGCTCGTTATCCCGAAGGCACCTTTGATGCCTACTACTCTGAGAATCGTAAAGCAGGTGACCGTTGATGATTAA